>Ga0065709_1011997_pt1 | contig 12876 bp, 10 predicted proteins | sample Hoacrofraction14_2_FD_59096 | JGI IMG/M metagenome (GOLD analysis project Ga0065709, IMG submission 59096) | Hoatzin crop microbial communities from Cojedes, Venezuela, sample from fiber fraction 14 v1 | ecosystem: Host-associated > Birds > Digestive system > Esophagus > Crop | place: Venezuela... | reverse complement strand
TTGATTTCGACCTTGGCTTTCTCGAGCATCTTGTTGTCCTCGGCATACTTCTTAAGCGTAGAGCCCAGTCCGCGCCTAAAGCCTGTGAGGTGCGTTCCGCCCTCGATGGTGTTGATGTTGTTGACGAAGGAGTAGATGTTCTCGTTGAACGACGTGTTGTAGGTCATTGCCACCTCAACAGGGATGTCGCCCTTTTGCGACTTGATGTGAATCACGCCGTCGATGAGTGCTTCCTTGTTGCCGTCGATATATCGCACGAACTCGTCGAGTCCGGTTTCGCTATAATAAGTCTCGGTGCGCGGGTTGCCCTGGTCGTCCAAGTCACGCATGTCCTTGATGCACAAGGTGACGCCGGCATTCAGGTATGCGAGGTCGCGCAATCGGTTCGACAGGATGTCGAAGTCGTAGGTGGTGGAGGAGAAGATGGTGGCATCAGGATGGAAGGTGATGGTGGTGCCGTGCTCGTCACCGCAATCGCCCACCACATTAACCTCGGTGGTCGGCTTGCCCAGCGAATATTCCTGAACATAGATTTTGCCGCCGCGGCGCACCTCAGCCCGCAAGTAGTCGCTCAAGGCGTTGACGCAGCTCACACCCACACCGTGCAAGCCGCCCGACACCTTGTAGGAACCTTTGTCGAACTTGCCGCCGGCATGCAGCACCGTCATGACGACCTCTAGTGCCGACTTGTGGAGCTTCTCGTGCTCGTCAACAGGGATGCCACGACCGTTGTCCTTGACGGTGATGCTGTTGTCCTCGCCGATGGTGACATCGATGTGGTCGCAAAATCCTGCCAGAGCCTCGTCGATGCTATTGTCCACCACCTCACTGACCAGATGGTGCAATCCCTTGACGTGCGTGTCGCCGATGTACATAGCGGGACGCTTGCGCACGGCTTCTAGCCCTTCGAGCACTTGTATGTTATGCGCCGAATAGTTTTTTTCTTCTCGTTCTTCGTTATAATTGATGTTTTCAGCCATATCGAAATGGGTTAAAATTTTGTTTTGGCAGCCCTTGAATGATACGGGCTGGAAAAATCGTACAAAATTACAAAAAAAAGAGCAAACAAAGTGTCCATAATCCTTAAAAAACGCTAATTTGCCTAAGCCCGAAAAACGGTTGCGAAATAGCAGCCCTTTTGCCACGCCAGTGAGCCCTATGATGGGGTTCAGTGTTTTTTGGGCACTAAAAAAGTGGAAAGTTGCAAATTTTTTCATAACTTTGCCGTGTACAAAGCATTATAAACTTAACTAACACATGATTTTGGATATGAAGAAAATGGTTATTTCCTTGTGTGCGGTGTTGCTTATGGTGACCACCTCGGGTTGCACTACCGGTTTGCTGGGCAACGGCACATCCACGACATCAACAAGCGGTACGGGACTGGGCGGTGTGCTAGGCGGCGTGTTGGGCGGTATCGTTGGGTCGCAAAACACTATGGATGGTCTGCTGGGGCTCGTTATCGGTAGCATCAAAATCAGCGAGAGCGAGCTATATGGCACTTGGTATTACACCGAGCCTGGCTGTGCCTTTACAAGCGAGAACTTGCTAGCCAAGGCAGGCGGCAGCGTGGCTGCCGAGAATTGCAAGGAAAAACTGCTGCCCGTATATAACAGCTTGGGCATAGCTGCCAGTAACACACAGTTTGTATTCACCCAGGACCATAAGTTCTCGGGCAAGATGAAGGGCATACCCATGAGTGGTAGCTATGACTACAATCCATCGAGTGGCACCATCAAACTCAAAGCCTTGCTCTTTAGCACCAATGCCTACGTTACACGCACCAATGGCGGACTGGCATTGACCTTTGAAAGCAAAAACCTGCTTAAGGTGCTGCAAGCTGTTGCAGCAGTGTCGGGCAACAGCACGTTGCAGACGGTGGGCGAGCTGAGCAAGCAGTATGATGGCGTGCGCTTAGGCTTTGAGATGGCGAAGTGATGTCGTTGAGCACATTTTGCCGTTGAGCTGATGTCCCCAGTCGGCATTGCGTTGGTTCGCTGAAAAATCAAGCGCAATGGCTGAATAAATTTGCTAAATCGGTAATAATGATGCTATCTTTACGTTTAGAATGAACAAAAACCTAATCCTGATGGATCATTCATTAGATAGCATCATTACCCAGTTCAGCCCCATCACGCTTGATGAAATGAGCGGAATTAAGCTGATGAACCGCACCGACACCAAGTTTGTCACAACGGTCGGCCGGCTCAAGCAATTGTTGATGCTGGCTAAAAGTGATTACCGCATACAAGACATTGACGGTGACCGCAACGCTGCCTACTATACTGCCTATTTTGACACCCCCGACATGAATATGTACACGGTGCATCACAATGGGCATGCGGGCAGACAGAAGCTGCGCATCAGGTCGTATGTGAACTCGGGATTGAATTTCTTGGAGGTGAAGACCAAGAACAACCACGGTCGCACCAAGAAGAAGCGTGTTGACATGGTAGGGTTTGACCCGTTAAATCCTGACCACAGCATCAATTTCAGGTGTCAGGATGAGCAGTATGAACTCTATGATGAGTTTTTGCACAAGCACCTGCGCTATGACCCTGCCATCATGCGCGAGACGGTAGAGAACCGCTTTCACCGCATTACGCTGGTGAACAGTGGCAAGACTGAGCGTCTGACCATCGACACAGACTTGCAGTTTCACAATCTGGTGACTGGCAACGACTGTGACCTGACGGGCATTGCCATCATTGAGCTGAAACGCGACGGTCTGGTGCCATCGCCCATCTTGGAGATGCTGCGCAACTTGCGTATCAAGCCTAGCGGCTTTAGCAAGTATTGCATGGGCTCTGCGTTGACCAATCCTGAACTGAAACGCAACCGCTTCAAACAGCGTCTGCGGCTAGTGGAGAAGTTTTTGGCTCAATCGCGTCAGGAGCGTTGACCCGACGTGATGCGACTATGAATAATAATCAATATTAACTCAAGCCTGTCACTGGCAGTGATGCCACAAGGCGATATAAAAAATGAAACGTTATGATTCTACTTCAAACTGGTCTGGACAACACTGATGTTGATGCCGTACAAGAAGCCGCTGAGCAGGCGTTTAACTTGACGTTGTATGACCCCATTGGCTTTGGGGAGCTGATGCTGCGCTTCTTGTTGATGATGGTCTTTATTTGGATTATTGTTTACTTCATGTACTATCGCCGCAGCAAGCGCCGTGACTACTTCTTCACCTTCATTTTGCTGAGCGTGACGGTATTCTTCCTCATCTATCTGTTGGGTAGCGTCAAAGTTAAAATTGGTTTTGCACTGGGTCTGTTTGCCATATTTGGCATCTTGCGTTACCGAACTGAGACGATACCGGTGCGCGAAATGACCTATATGTTCAGCGTCATTGGCTTGTCGGTGATTAATGCTCTGGCAGACAACATGAGTTTAGCCGAATTGCTGGCACCCAATGTGATTATCACGGTCGCCATAGGGTTGTTTGAGCTATTTGTGCTGCGACGCAGCATCGCCAGCAAACTGGTGCTATATGATCGCATCGCACTCATCACGCCCGAAAAGCGCGAGGAGCTAATCGAGGACTTGCGCCAACGCACAGGCTTGAACGTGTTTAATGTGGTGGTGGGTTCCATCGATTTCCTCAAGGATAGTGCTGTGCTCAAAATTTATTATGAGAACGATGGTGGTGGTGCAAGTCACATCAATCACCGCTTAAAACCAGCCAAATACGAATGGCAAGAAGTAAAAGAACAATAGCAGCTGCTACCATGCTGTTGGCGTTGTGCGCCGTGCTGAGCCCTATTAAGGCCTCGGCTGGCGATGACGCAGGGTTGTTGTTGTCGGCAGGTGTCTCGCACAAGCTTGACAAGAAATGGAGTGTGGGCGGTGATGTGGAATTTCGTTCACGCAACAATTTCCGCACAGCCGACCGTGTGAGTGTGGGCATTAACGCAGGCTACAAGCTGTGCAAGTGGCTCAAAGCCAGTGCCGGCTACTCGCTGCTGATTGATAACAACTACGAGAAACTGACATTTAACGACGACTTGAGCTATAACAATTGGCGACCGTCGTATTGGGGGTTGCGCCATCGCTTCAATGTGTCGTTAACGGGTTCTTATAGCATTAATCGGGTGACGTTGAGCCTGCGCGAACGCTGGCAATATACCTATAGGCCGCACAAGATGACCGATAACTTTGACTTCGACGAGGCCGAGTGGGAGACGGTAGAAGTGAGCGGCAAGGGCAAAAACGTGTTGCGAAGCAAGTTGCAAGTCGAATGGAACATCCCGCGTTGCAAGTTTGACCCCTTTGCCAGCGTGGAGTTTTATAACGCTTGGGCACTCGAAAAGACGCGTTTCACCGTTGGTGTGGACTATAATATCAAAAAGACGCACTATTTTGAGGCTTTTTATCGCTATCAGCATCTTAACGGTGATGACGATGATAATGAGGAGAACGAACACATTGTGGGCTTAGGCTATACATTTAAGTTCTAGAACAGACAACGTAAAGCAACAGAGAAAAAAGATGAGAAAATCACTGATTATCATAGCTTTGGGATTGTTGTCGCTATCGGTGGCATCGTGCGTGAACGATGATACCGACTTGTCGAGTGTGATAGCGGAATATCAAATTCAGCCCGAGCTGATTGAGGTTGATTCCACGGCATTGCACGAAGATAGCGATGTGGTGGTGACTGACGAGCTTGACGATGCCTATGGCGACTATGTGGAAAACACAAACTGGACTCGCATCGTGTACATTGTGATGGATGGCGACACGGCTTATGCAAGCAACAGTGTGAGTGGTGTGACTGTTACCGCCACGGGCGCTCATGTCACGGTGATTAGCACCAAGAAGAAGGTGCAATACGTCGTGAGCGGCTCTACAAGCAACGGCTCGCTCAAATTTTATAGTGACAAGAAATTCCAATTGCTGCTCAATGGCGTGAACATCACTAATCCCACTGGTGCCGCCATCAACAACCAGTGCGGCAAGAGCTTCTATGTGGTCTTGGCTCAAGGCACTTATAATGAATTGCACGACGGGTCTGCCTACACGATGGTTAGTGGCGAAGACCAAAAGGGTGCATTCTTTAGCGAGGGTCAGATGCTGTTCAGCGGCAGCGGCACTTTGAAGGTGTATGCCACAGGTGCCGACGGCATCAGCACCGACGACTACATCCGTGTGCGCCCTGGCGTGAAGATTTATGTGAACAGCCAAGCAGGCAATGGCATACGAGCCAAGGACGGCATCATCATTGATGGTGGCGTGATTAACGTGGAATGTTATGCCGACGGCAAGCGTGCTATCCGTAGCAAGAACTTTATGACCATCAACGGCGGGCGCACGGTGGCTTTGAGTTATGGTGACCCCGTGATTGCCGACGGCGACACTGCCACTTGCGCCGCTCTGCGTTGTGACAGCTTGCTGACCATGACGGGCGGTACGCTGAAGCTTAAAGCCACGGGCGACGGAGGCAAGGCTTTGCGTGCCAAGGGCAACATGGTGCATCAGGGTGGCAAGCTCAGTGCCGTGTCAACGGGTACCAAGGTGCTGAAAGCCCCCAAAGGCATCAAGATTGACGGAAACTTGTCGGTGAGCGGAGGGTACTATTATGGCTATAGCAGCAAGAGCAGTCCCATTGATGTGGCTGGTGTGATGACCGTTGCCGATGGCTATTCAAAGTACGAACAAAACAGGAAAGTATTAACCATAGAATATTAAAAATCAATCGCATGATGAAAAAACTTTGGATGATATTGTTGGCATTGTCTGCAGCAATGACCCTATCAGCCATCACGGGCGACGTGAATGGCGACGGGGAGGTGTCTATTGCCGATGTTAATGCCATTATTGACGTGATTTTAGGCAACTCGACAGATGCTGATGTGATTGCCGCCGCCGATGTTAATGCCGATAGCGAGGTAACAATCAGTGATGTAAACGCTGTGAACGACATCATTTTGAGCGGCAGTGATGACGAAATCACTCCCAAGGAGATTGCGCTAGATTATTCTGCGCTAGACGAGGGCAGCGAGACCATTCCCGATGATGAAGATGCCGACGACTATGACGACTATGTTGAGAACACCAACTGGTCAACCACGGTTTATATCACTTATGATGGTGAGACGGCAACGGTGAGCGGTAATCCCAACACAGTGGTGGCGTCGGTGAGCGGTGCCCATGTGACCATTACCAGCACTTGCAAAAAGGTGAAATATGTGGTCAGCGGCAGCACCAGCAACGGTTCACTCAAGTTCTACAGCTCCAATAAATTCCAGTTGCTGCTCAATGGCATCACGATGACTAACCCCACAGGCGCAGCCATCAACAACCAGTGTGGGAAACGCCTGTATGTGGTGCTAGCCGATGGCACAGTTAACACACTCACCGATGGCGAGACCTATACCAAGGTGGATGATGAGGACCAGCGTGGAACCATCTTTAGCGAGGGACAAATCTTGTTGAGTGGCAGTGGCAGCCTCAACGTGTATAGTGTGGGCAAGAACTGCATTGCCAGTGATGACTATGTGTTTGTTCGTCCAGGCAATCAGCTTTACCTGAACAGCACCAGCGGACACGGCATCAAGGGCAAGGACTATGTGCACATTGCCGGCAGCGTCATCAACATGGAAATTAGTGCCGATGGTGGCAAGGGCATTAACACGGATAGCTTGGTGTATGTCACTGGCGGCAGGACAACCATCATCAACAGCGGTGCGGTAGCAATTGATGAAACCGACACCACCTCGTGTGCTGGGGTGAAAGCTGACTACTACTTTATCATGACCGCTGGCACGCTGAACATCAAGTGCACTGGCGCAGGCGGCAAGGGCGTGAACGTCAACCAAGATTTCACGTTCAAGGGCGGTGAGCTTAATGTGGTGACGACAGGTGCCAATACCGATGCGGCTCCCAAGGGTGTGAAAGTGGACCAAAATGCCAGCTTTAGCGGTGGCTCGTTCTATAGCTGTGCGCTTAATGCCAAGGCTCTTGATGTGAACGGAACGCTCACGGTGGCTGACGGTTATTCCACCTACACTAGCGAGAAGCATTTGGTAGAGATTGCCTATTAGCCATCTCGTGGAGATAAATGATGCGGTGCAGATGCCTGTTGCCATAACGTTTGCTGGGCATCTGCACCGTCGCTTGCCTGATGCCGTTGCAACTGACACAACGGCTCGGTTGGCGAGGTGGAACGATTGTTGAGCTACTACAAGTGATGTTTATTCAGAGTTATACACAAACAGAGGGCAGCGAGTCGCAGCAGGTGGCTCATAACATAGACCTGGTGGTGAGGCCGACACTGGGTGACCGCCCGTCGGCTAACGGTCGGCAAATGACTGGTCCACGCCTGTGCGCCCGCATGTTGCAGGAGTATGAGGCGGCTCGCGCCGTACTCGTGGCAGCCGGTTGTGCTGATGATGCGGTGCAGATATTCAGGGAGACCAATAGCGTGGGCATGGAGGTGTATGCCCCATGTGGGCTGACATTGTGTCACGCTGTGCAGGGCAGCATGGTCACACTATCGCTCGACGTGGAAGATATGCACTACCACCAGCAATGGTTGGCGGCACCCATGGAGGTGATAGAGCATTCTCGCCTTGTTCATGCTTCTGAGGCTTTTTTGAGCCATGCTGACCAGTGGCGACAACTCATTGGTGCGGCTTACAAGGCCGACAGCAAGGGCAGCAAGCTGCGCAACATGGCTTTAAACAACATGGATGTGTACCTGCAACGCTACTTTGCTGGCACGGGCATCACCTACTATTTCGATAAGAAGCATGCCGATGGCAAGCAGGCTCGCTTGCTGGTGCGCCTTAATGGGCGCAAGACGCTCGACCTGCCCATTCCCCACGACAATTTCATACAGCAGCTAGATGTGGTGCGGCCGCACATGGTGCGGTTTGCCATAATGGCTCGTGATGGCCATTTCACGGTGCGCAACGAGGCGCGGTCCGACTGGCAGCAGGCGTCGCCAGCCGATGCCGTTGCCGACAAACCCCAGCAGCCTGAAGCCAAAGGATTGCTGCGGTGGTTGAAACGTTTGTCGGGCGGCGGTCAAGCTGCCCATGCACCTGCGCCTGCAACGCCATTGCAGCGTGAGGTCGATGCTTTTTTTGTAGGCAAACCCTGGCACTACCACCTCGTTGAAGATGAGGCTCGGCGCGAGGTGCACGTCCGCCTGAGCAACGGCATGTCGATGATTATCGACGTGAGCGATGCTGCCGATGTTGCCCAGCGTCTGGAGCATGATATGGGCTATGCGAACGAGTTGGTCACGTTGCGCCGCCAGTTCCCCTATCGCATGACCGGCAGCCGCAAGGTAGAGTGGATTACGGCTAGCAAGGAAGAATGACACCGACATCTTGTTGTTGTTAAAGATTGCGACACAACCAGTTTTTTTACCAAAAATTTATCTGGTTTGTCGCAATAATTCATTATTTTTGCAACAAATATCACAAAGCAAGGCATAAGCAAACAATCAAAAACAAAATAAGACAACCCGTATGGCTAAGAAAAGTGGATTACAGTCTTTGAAGCTGGAGCGTCGTGAGCTGCACGACAAGGTGATAAACTACTTTAACCAGCAAGGTGATGCTGCCTACAACTACAAGCAGGTGTCATCGGCTGTGGGTGCTAACACGCCTCGCCGCCGTGCCCTCATTGTCGAGATATTGGAGCAGCTGGTGATTGACGGCTTCTTGAGCGAGGTGGGCACAGGGCGTTATAAGGCTGTGAACCGCTCCTCGGTTGCCGAGGGTATCTTTATTCGCCGCAGCAATGGCAAGAACAGTGTCAGCATTCCCACCGACGATGGCAATCCCATCATGGTGGCTGAGCGCAACTCGATGCACGCCCTCAACGGCGACCGTGTGCTGGTGCACATCAGCGCGGTGCGGGCTGGTGTGGAGCCAGAGGCCGAGGTCATCAAGATTATCGAGCGCAAGCAGCAGCAGTTTGTGGGCACGCTGGTGATTAAGAAATATTTTGCCCACCTGGTGACCGACAGCAAGTTTCTCGCCACCGACATTTTTATCCGCTCGACAAGCTGGGCGGTGGCAAGACGGGCGACAAGGTGGTTGTCAAGATTGTGGAGTGGCCCGAGGATGCCAATAGCCCTATCGGTGAAGTGGTTGATGTGCTGGGTGTGGCTGGCGAGAACAATGCCGAAATTCACGCCATCCTCGCCGAGTTTGGATTGCCATATAAATATCCTGACAAGGTGACCCAGGCAGCCGAGGAGCTGGATGCCACAATCACCGAGCAAGAGGTGGCACGCCGCCGCGACATGCGCGACGTGACCACGTTTACCATCGACCCTGCCGATGCCAAAGACTTTGACGACGCCTTATCGTTGCGGCAGCTGCCCAACGGCAATTGGGAGGTGGGTGTGCACATCGCCGACGTGAGCCACTATGTGACACCAGGATCGGTGATCGACAAGGAAGCTTATGAACGCGCCACCTCGGTTTATCTGGTTGACCGCACAGTGCCCATGTTACCCGAGCGGTTGTGCAACAACATCTGCTCGTTGCGTGCCGACGAGGACAAGCTCACCCACAGCGTGGTGATGGAGCTCACACCAGATGCCAAGGTGAAAAAATACAAAATTTGCCATACCGTCACCCGCAGCAATCGCCGATTCTGTTATGAGGAGGCCCAGCACATCATTGAAACAGGCGAGGGCGACTATGCCCACGAGCTGTCGGTGCTCAACGAGCTGGCAAAAATGTTGCGCAAGCGGCGTTTTGAAGAGGGCGGCTCGGTGTCGTTTAACCGCGAGGAAATTAAGTTTGACATCGACGAGACGGGTAAGCCCATAGCCGTGCATCAGCATGTGGCGCAAGATGCCAACAAGCTCATCGAGGAATTTATGCTGCTGGCCAACTGCAAGGTGGCTGAACACATCGGCAAGGTGCCTAAGAATAAGACTGCCAAGGCTTTTGTTTATCGTGTGCACGACCAGCCCAATGAGGAGAAATTGCAAAACTTTGCCGATATTGCCGCACACTTTGGCTACAAGGTGCGCACCAAGGGCAGTGCCCGCGACATCAACCGCAGCATTAACAAGATGCTGGAGCAGGCTGCTGGCAAGCCCGAGGAGGAGATGCTCTCCATTCTCGCCATCCGCAGCATGGCCAAGGCTTGCTATTCCACGACCAACATCGGCCATTATGGCTTGGCGTTTGACTACTACACCCACTTCACCTCACCCATTCGTCGCTATCCCGACCTGGTAGTGCATCGTCTGCTTGATTTGTATGGCGACGGTGCTAAGAGCGTTGACTCTCAGCAGCTAGAGGAGCAGTGCCAGCACATGAGCAGTCAGGAGCAGCTGGCTGCCAATGCCGAGCGGGCTAGCATCAAGTACAAGGAGGTTGAGTATATGGGCTATCGCCTGGGCGGCGTGTTTGCGGGACACATCTCAGGCGTGACCGAGTGGGGCTTGTATGTCGAGCTCGATGAGACGCATTGCGAGGGTCTGGTGTCGATTCGCGACCTGGACGACGACTTCTATGAGTTTGACGAGAAAAACTATTGCATTCGCGGTCGCCGCCACCACAGGGTCTATAACTTGGGCGACCCCATCACCATACAGGTGGCGCGTGCCGACCTCATCAAGAAGCAGCTCGACTATGTGCTGGTCGATGAGAACAACCCTGCCGGCAGCAAGCGCATCGACAAGACTCCCATCACCGAGCAAAACAGCGGTGCTGTGGCTCGCCTGTCGCGCACCGAGCGTGAGCGGCAGCGTTATGAGGGCGGCAGCGCCTCGCGTCGTCAGCAGCGTGGCAACCGTGGCAACAGCACTCGCCGCCAGGGGCAGCAAGCCCGTCGCAATCGTGGCGGCAAGAGCGGCAAGACCAGCGCAAACAGAAAATCTAAAAAGAAATAATAATAAACACGCGCACATCAGGTGGCAACGACAACAACAGGTAGCCATAAGGTGAAAATAGTGACGCTGGGGTGCAAGCTCAACTTCTCAGAGTCGGCAACCATGCAGTCGCTGCTAGCGGCACAGGGTATCATGCCCGCCCGCGACGGCGATGTGCCCGACGTGTGCATCGTCAACACGTGCAGCGTCACCGCCCTCGCCGACAGCAAGTGCCGTCAGCACATCCGCCACCTCATCCGCCAGTGGCCCGATGCCCTGATGGTGGTCACGGGCTGTTATGCCCAGCTGCAGGGGCAGCAGGTTGCCCAAATCGAGGGCGTGGACATCGTGCTAGGCAGTGAGCAAAAGGGCGACATCTGTGCCTATGTGCTGCAAGGCCTTGCCCGTCGCCAGCGTCTGCTCGACGTCACCCCCACGCGCGACATCCGCCGCTTTGTGCCCTCGTGCGACCGTGGCGACCGCACCCGCTATTGGCTCAAGGTGCAAGATGGCTGTGACTACTGGTGCAGCTATTGCACCATACCCATGGCTCGCGGGCGCAGCCGCAGCGGCACCATTGCCGACCTCACAGCGCAGGCGCAAGCCGTGGCTGCCCAAGGCGGTAAGGAGATTGTCATCACGGGGGTCAACATCGGTGACTTTGGCAAAAACACGGGCGAGCGGTTCATCGATTTGCTCCAGTCGTTGGACACGGTGGCAGGCATCAGCCGCTACCGCATCTCGTCAATCGAGCCCGACTTGCTCACCGACGACATCATCGACTTTTGTGCCCGTTCGCGGGCATTTATGCCCCACTTCCACATCCCGTTGCAGAGTGGCAGCGATGCTGTGCTCAAACTCATGCGCCGCCACTACGACCGCCAGCTGTTTGCCGACAAGGTGGCACGTCTGCGCCAGCTCATGCCCGACTGCTTTATCGGCGTGGACGTGATGGTGGGCACCCGTGGCGAGACACCCCAGCTGTTTGACGAGGGTTACGACTTTCTTGCCTCGCTCGATGTGCAGCACCTGCACGTGTTCCCCTACAGTGAGCGGCCTGGCACGGCAGCCCTGCGCATCCCCTATGTGGTGAGCCAGCGCGACAAGCAAGAGCGGGCGGCACGCATGGGTGCGTTGAGCCACCAGCTGCAAGCTCGTTTCATTAGCCGTTATCTAGGTTCTGAGCGCGATGTGCTGCTTGAGCACGGCACGGGCAGCAAGGCTGCCACCGCCATGCACGGCTTTACCGACAACTACATCCGCGTCAATGTTGCACCCCACCCCACGCTTGCCAATCAGCTGGTTCGTGTCAAGTTATTAACCCTCAACCCCGACGATTTGAGCGTTGATGCTCAAATTGTCGCAACGCCACCCCTGCCGTCATGAAGCCCGTTGCCGTCATTATCCTCAACTGGAACGGTGCCGCATTGCTGCGGCGTTATCTGCCAACAGTGATAGCGGGCACTGACCCCGCCATCGCTGATGTCATTGTTGCCGACAACGGCAGCACCGACGACAGCCGTGCCGTGCTTGAGCAAGAGTTTCCACAAGTCAAAACGTTATGGTTTGACCAAAATTATGGCTTTGCCCAGGGCTATAACCTTGCCATTGAGCAGACCCTGTACCCCTACACCGTGTTGCTTAACAGCGACGTGCGCACGCCCGTGGGCTGGCTGAATCCGCTGCTTGACTATATGGAAGCGCACCCCGACGTGGGGGCTGTGATGCCCAAGCTGTTGCAGGACCGTGACGACGACCAGCAGATGTTTGAATATGCCGGAGCGGCAGGCGGTTACATCGACTGCCACGGCTACCCCTATTGCCGCGGACGGCTGTTTGACGATGTTGAGGACGACCATGGGCAATATGACGGGTCTGCCCGCAGTGTCTTTTGGGCAACCGGTGCGTGTCTGATGGTGCGCAGTGCCCTCTACCGGCAAGTGGGTGGATTAGATAAGGATTTTTTTGCCCACATGGAGGAGATTGACTTGTGCTGGCGCATCCGCCTGGCGGGCAGCCAG
>Ga0065709_1006170_pt1 | contig 12877 bp, 9 predicted proteins | sample Hoacrofraction14_2_FD_59096 | JGI IMG/M metagenome (GOLD analysis project Ga0065709, IMG submission 59096) | Hoatzin crop microbial communities from Cojedes, Venezuela, sample from fiber fraction 14 v1 | ecosystem: Host-associated > Birds > Digestive system > Esophagus > Crop | place: Venezuela... | reverse complement strand
TGGGATGAAACATGGCAAAGGGTAAGAGCAGCGTATTTTTCTGTCAGAACTGCGGGTATGAATCCGCCAAATGGATGGGGCAGTGTCCGGCGTGCCATGAATGGAATACGTTCGCGGAGGAGCCGGCGGCGGCATCGGCTTCGCCGTACGGCGCGCAGGGCTCGCGCGGGAAGAGCGGGGGCGCCGGCATCGGCGCGGCGTCCCGGCGCGCGGCGGCCAAGGCACAGCCGCTCCGGCTGATCGAGACGGGGATGAACACCCGCGCGTCGACGGGCCTTGCGGAGCTGGACCGCGTGCTCGGCGGCGGGATCGTGGCCGGCTCGCTCGTGCTCGTGGGCGGCGACCCCGGCATCGGAAAGTCGACGCTCCTGCTGCAGGTCTGCCGGAACCTGACCGGCGGCGCGGCGGCGGACGGATACGCAGACGTAGCTGAGGAAGAAGATGGAGCCGACGGGCCGGAAAACCATGCAGCAGACAGTAAAACAACACGAAGCCGGACCGGCCGGGCGGCGGGCAGCGGCGGATCGGAGAGATCTGTGACAGCCGTCCGTTCGGCGCACAGCTTCCCGGCAGAGGATACCGGAACGGAAGAGGACGACGGCGCGCTGCAGCAGGGGACGGTGCTGTATGTGTCGGGTGAGGAATCGCCGCAGCAGATCAAGCTGCGGGCGCAGCGGATGGGGCATTTCACCGACCGGCTGCTGATTCTGTGCGAGACGAATCTGTCGGATATCCAGGAGGCGATCACGCGCCTGAAGCCGCAGGTCGTGGTCATCGACTCGATCCAGACCATGTACAATGAGAATGTCGCCTCGGCGCCGGGCTCGGTGTCGCAGGTGCGCGAGTCGACCGGGCTGCTCATGCAGATCGCCAAGGGGATGGGCGTGAGCATCTTTGTGGTCGGCCATGTCACCAAGGAGGGCACGGTGGCCGGGCCGCGCGTGCTCGAGCACATGGTGGACACGGTGCTCTACTTCGAGGGCGACCGGCACGCGTCCTACCGGATCCTGCACTCCGTGAAGAACCGCTTCGGCTCGACGGACGAGATCGGGGTCTTCGAGATGCGCGCCGAGGGGCTGCGCGAGGTGGAGAACCCGTCGGAGTTCATGCTCGACGGGCGGCCGCACGGGGCTTCCGGCTCNGTGGTGGCCTGCTCGATGGAGGGCACGCGGCCGATCCTGATCGAGATCCAGGCCCTGGTGGCNCGGACGACGCTGGCCTATCCGCGGCGNACGGCGGACGGCGCGGATGTGAACCGCGTNAACCTGCTGCTNGCGGTGCTGGAGAAGCGGCTCGGGCTGCGGCTGTCGTCGTGCGATGTGTATGTGAACATCGCGGGCGGTGTGCGGCTGCGGGAGCCGGCGCTGGATCTGGGGATCGTGGCGTCTGTCATTTCCTCCGCAAGGGATATCGTGATCGATGAGAAGACGCTGGTCTTCGGGGAGATCGGGCTGAGCGGCGAGGTCCGCTCGGTGTCGAAGGCGGCGCAGCGCGTGCGCGAGGCGGGCAAGCTCGGGTTTACGACGGTGATCCTGCCGGAGGCCAACCGGCGCAGCGCCGGGAGTGTGCCGGGCGTGCGGCTGATCGGCGTGCGGACCGTGCGGGATCTGCAGAGCGCGCTCGAGGGCGCCTGAAAGGAATTTTAACATGAGCGAAACAGGACAGCAGGCGGCGCGCCGGAGCGTCATTCTCATCGGCATGCCGGGCGCGGGGAAGAGTACGGTCGGCGTGATCCTGGCCAAGGAGCTGGGGCTTGACTTTATCGACGCGGACCTGGTGATCCAGGCGCGGGAACAGAAGCTGCTGCGCGAGATCATCGAAGAGCGCGGCGTGGACGGGTTTCTGCTGGCCGAGAGCGAGGCCTGCCTGTCCATCGATCCGCCGCGGGGGGCGGTGATCGCGACGGGCGGGAGCGCGGTGTACGGGGAGGTGGCGATGCGGCATCTGAAAGAGATCGGGCGCGTCGTCTATCTTGCCATTTCCGCGGAGGAGCTGGCGCTCAGGCTCCGCGATCTGAAGATGCGCGGCGTGGTGCTGCGCGAGGGGCAGACGCTCGGGGATCTGTGCCGGGAGCGCACGCCGCTCTATGAACGGTGGGCGGACGTCACGGTCTGCGAGGACGGGCTCGGGATCGAAGAAACACTCACGAAGGTGCGGGAGGCGCTCGGGCGGTAACGCAGCAGACAAGGAGGCAGAATATGGCACACGGAATGCCGGGCGGGGGTCCGGGCGGTCCGGGCGGGCCCGGGGGACGGTACCTGACGGACGAGGAGAAGGCGAACAAGCCGCAGATCACCTCAGCGCTCCTGAAGCGCGTGTTCTCCTACATCGCGCCCTACTGGAAGCAGATGGCCGTCGTCATGCTCTGCCTGACCGTCTCGACCGCGCTCTCGATCTACCCGTCGATCCTGACCGGGCGGATCATCGACGAGGGCCTGATCGGCGAGAACCTGCCGCTGCTGGTGAAGCTGATCATCCTCTCCTTCGCGGTGATGCTGATCTCGAGTCTCATCGGCGTGCTCCAGAACTACCTGAACACCTGGATCGCGCAGCACATCACCTACGACATGCGCAACCAGATGTACCGGCACCTGCAGCAGATGCCGCAGAGCTTCTTCACGGAGAACAGCCAGGGCGAGATCATCACGCGCATGACGAGCGACATCGACTCGGTGCAGTCCGTCATCGCGAACACCTTCACGAACATCCTCTCGAACGCGATGACCCTGATCATCGCCGTGATCGCGATGTTCCGGAAAAATGCCATCATGGCCGTCCTCGGCATGATCATCGTCCCGCTCTTCACGATCCCCACCCGCTACGCGGGCCAGAACCGCTGGAAGCTGGCGGGGGAGGCGCAGGAATGCAACGACCGCATCAACGGGATCCTGAACGAGACGCTGTCCGTGTCGGGCCAGATGCTGGTCAAGCTCTTCACCCGCGAGGAGGCCGAGTATGCGAAGTACGAGCAGGCCAACGGGGAGATGATGCGCCTCAACATCCGCGAGCGCATGGCGGGCCGGTGGTTTTTGATGATCCTGCAGACGCTCACGAGCATCGGGCCGCTCCTGCTGTACCTGGTCGGCGGCGTGCTGATGCTCCGGTACCACGCGGGCATCACGGTCGGCGACATCACGGTGATGGTGACGCTGCTCTCGCGCATGTACGGGCCGGTCAACTCGCTGCTGAACTTCCAGGTGGAGTGGATCCGTTCGATGGCGTCATTTACGAGGCTGTTCGAGTACTACGACATGAAGCCGGAAGTCGAGAACCCGGCGCGCCCCGTGAAAATGTCATTTTCGAAGGGCACCGTCGAGTTCGACCACGTCCGTTTCAGCTACAGCCCGGAGCGGGAGATCCTGAAGGATGTGTCGTTCTCCCTGAAGAGCGGGCACAGCATCGCGATCGTCGGGCCGTCGGGCTCGGGCAAGAGCACGATCATCAACCTGATCCCGCGGCTGTACGATGTGACGGCCGGGTGCGTCAAGTTCGACGGCGTCGATGTGCGGCGGCATGACCTGACGTGGCTGCGCAGCCAGATCGGCATCGTCAGCCAGGAGACCTATCTCTTCAACAGCACGATCCGCGAGAACCTGCGCTATGCGCGGGAGGACGCGTCGGAGGCGGAGATGGTGGCGGCCTGTAAGAAGGCGAACATCTATGATTTTATCGAAAGTCAGCCGGACGGGCTCGACACGGTGGTCGGCAACCGCGGGCTCAAGCTCTCGGGCGGCGAGAAGCAGCGCATCGCGATCGCGCGGGCCCTGCTCAAGGATCCGGCGCTGCTGATCTTCGACGAGGCGACGTCGTCGCTCGACTCCATCTCGGAGAGTAAGATCCAGGAGGCGATCGACCCGCTGATCGAGTCGCGCACGAGCATCCTGATCGCCCACCGCCTCTCGACGATCCTCGCGGCCGACGAGATCCTGGTCGTGAAGGACGGGCAGATCGTGGAGCGCGGTCAGCACGAGGAGCTGGTGCGGCTCGGCGGGGTGTACACGGAGCTGTACGAGACGCAGTTCGGGAAGAGCGAGGAACTGCTCGCGGGCGGCCGGCACTGAAAGGCGCGGCGGCCCGGAACAGGCATAACAGGCATAAGGAGGACACGATATGGAGGCTTCGGAGCGCACTACACTGAACAGCATGGCGGCGCAGATGCGCACGCACCTGTACGATCATCTCGTCCCGTTCTGGAAGGACCTCAGGGATGACGAGCACGGCGGCTACATTGGCCTGGTCACGTATGACCTGGCGCGGGATGAGAGGGCGGAGAAGGGCTGCATTCTGAACAGCCGCATTCTCTGGTTTTTCTCCTCGGCGTATCTGCTCTCGAAGGAGCTCGGCGCGGCGGACGAATCGCTTCTCGACGAGGCGCGCCACGCGTACGAATTCCTGCGCGATGCCTGCCTCGACCGCACCTGCGGCGGCCTGTACTGGAGCCTGACGTTTGACGGTAAGGTGCTCGACGGCACGAAGCATACGTATAATCAGGCCTTTGGCATTTATGCCCTGTCGGCGTACTATGAGGCGTCGGGGGACGCGGAGGCGCTCGAGGTCGCGCGCTCACTCCGGCAGGTCATCGAGACGAAGTGCCGCGACGAGGGCGGGTACCTCGAGGCGTTCACGGTGGACTTTCAGCCGGCGTCGAACGAGAAGCTCTCGGAGAACGGCGTGATGGCGGGGCGGACGATGAACACGCTCCTGCATGTCCTCGAGGCGTACACGCTGCTCGAGCACGTGAGCCCGGGCGAGACCGCGCAGGACCTGGTGTGGATCCTCCGGTGCTTCGCGGAGAAGATGTACAATCCGGAGCGCCGCCGCATGGAGGTCTTCTTCGACATGGACTATCACACGCTGATCGACCTCTACTCCTGCGGCCACGACATCGAGACCTCGTGGCTGATCGACCGCTGCCTCGAGGTGCTGGGCGACGCCGTTCCGGGGGACCTCCGCGCCACGATCGCGCGCATCACCTCGGAAATGGCACAGCAGGTCCTCGCCTCCGCTTTCGACGGCCACTCCCTCCCCGCGGAGTGCGAGAGGGGTGTGATGAAGGAGGACCGCGTCTGGTGGGTGCAGGCGGAGACCGTCGTGGGTTTCGTGAACGCGTGGCTGAAGGATACGGCGCACGCGGAATTCCCGGAGGCGGCCGCGAGCGAGTGGACCTTTATTCAGGAGCATGTGATCGACCCGCGAGATGGCTCGGAGTGGTTCTCGGAGGTCGCCAAAGACGGCACGCCGACCGCCGGGCTCGACATCGTGCAGCCGTGGAAGTGCCCGTACCACAACGGGCGCATGTGCATGGAAGTCATCCGCCGCGCCGCGGCGCTCTGAAGCCGGCAGACCAGCGGCGACCGGTCTGCGGGTGCAACCTGAGATTTCGCGAACCGGCAGCGACCGGCCGGCGGGGCGGTTTGAGACCAGCGGCTTGCGGACGGGCGGCCGGCGGCAGGGGCTGCGGCCTGACAGATGCCTGCCCTCTGCCGGCTGACCGGCCGGAAGTTGGAATCATGCCGAAAAACGGCGCGGGCGGCGCCGGATTTTCGGCGGCATTTTAAGGCGCTTTCGATTGAATCGGGAGCGCTTTTGTGTTACCATCCCGGATGTACAGAGAGAAGATAAGACAGGCGCCGGACAGGGCATCCGGCGGAAGAAGTGCAACGGGACGGACGGACCTTCGCGGAGAACACCGGTCGGATACGAAACAGATCGAAACAGATCGAGACAGATCGAGACAGATCAAGACAGATCGAAACAGATCGATCGGACACGGATCGGGCGAAGGGGACGCCGGGAGAAAGGAAGTCGGCCGAATTCCCGCGGCTGTATATTCATGACTATCTTTGAAAGTCTCAAGGCCGGACACCGGAAAGCGGCGGCCTGGCTGGAGAGCCACAGTTATACAAATGTGATCGTTCAATCGGTGCTGCTGACATTTTGCACGGAGACACTCAGCCGCCGGTCTCTGGTTAAGGCCGCGCTGTTTCCGGTTCAGTCGCCGATTGCTTTTTTATGCAATTTCTGCATCATCTGCCTGACCATGAGCGTCTCGCTCCTGTTCACGCACCGGCACCGCTTCGTGCGCGGGCTGGTCGCGGGGATGTGGCTGGCGCTGGGGGCGGTCGACGCGGTGGTGCTCCGGTTCCGGATGACGCCATTTACGAAGAGTGACTTTGAGATGATCCCGTCGCTGCTGCGGATCCTGAAGAATTACAGCTCGGTGATCCCGCTCGCGGTGCTCGGGCTCGCGGCGGTGCCGGCGCTGATCGTGGTGCTGTGGAAGCGGCGGCCGGGGCTGCCGGTGCAGGGCAGCTTCCTGCGCAAGGTCGGGCAGATCGCGGGCGCGGGGCTGTGCCTGGCGCTGGTCCTGCACACCGGCATCGAGACGCAGGCGGTGTCGACGGATTTCGTGAACCTCGCGGACGCGTACGAGGAGTACGGCTTCGCCTACTGCTTCACGACGAGCATCGTGGACGAGGGCATCCGCAAGCCGGCGGAGTACTCGGAGGAGACGATGGATGCGATGGCCGCGGGCATGGCGGCCGATGACAGTCAGGCAGAACTCAGCACGGCGGCTGCCGAAGAAGCGGTGCGGCCGAATGTCATCATGATCCAGCTCGAGTCCTTCTTCGACCCGACCTACATTAAGGACCTCACCCTGAGCGAGGACCCGATCCCGAACTTCCGCGCTCTGAAGGAGAGCGGCGCGTCGGGCTTTTTGCGGGTGCCGGTGGTCGGCGCGGGGACGGCGAACACGGAATTCGAGATCCTGACGGGGATGAGCACCGACTGCTTCGGCGCGGGCGAGTATCCGTACAACACGGTGCTGCGCACGACGACGGCCGAGTCGCTGGCCTGGCTCCTGAAGGAGGAGGGCTACCGCGCGACGGCGATCCACAACAATACCGGCACGTTCTACAGCCGCGACGAGATCTTCGCGCAGCTGGGCTTCGACTGCTTCGTCAGCGAGGAGTACATGTACGGCCTGTCGTACACGCCGAACAACTGGGCAAAGGACGACGTGCTGCCCGGCATCATCACGCAGGCGCTGGAGGCAAGCGAGGAGCCGGACTTCATCTACACGATCACGGTGCAGAGCCACGGCCGCTACCTGACGGAGGGCTGGCCGGAGAGCGGCGGCATCACGGTGTCGCCCGGCGAGGACTGCAGCGCGGACGCGGGGCAGCTCGAGTACTACGTCAATGAGATCCGCGAGGTCGACGCGATGATCGGCGAGCTCATCGCGGCGCTGGAGGCATCGGGTGAGCCGACCGTGCTGGTCCTCTACGGCGACCACCTGCCGGCGGTCGGGCTGAGCGGGGAGGACCTGCTGCAGCCGGACCTGTACGAGACGGAGTACGTGATCTGGAATAACTGCGGCGCGACTTTCGAGGGCGGCAGCCGTGAGGCCGAGGACCTCGGTGCGTATCTGCTGGACGCGCTCGGGTATCAGGGCGGGATATTGTCGGCATTTCACCGGACGTACGACGGGGCGGACAGCGAGACCTACAGCGCCGCGCTGGAGATGCTGGAGTACGACATGCTCTACGGCGACGGCTATATCTTCCGCGCGTTCGGCGAGGACCGCGTGACGGATGAGGACGGGCGCAGCCGCGCGTACACGGCGTCGGACATCACGTTCGGCCTGGAGGCGATCACGGTCACGTCCGCCGCGCAGCGCGCTGACACGCTGTACATCACCGGCGAGAACTTCAACGCCAGCAGCCGGGCGGTCATCGACGGCCGCGTCATGGACACGGTGTACGAGGACGGCCTGCTGGTGGTCAGCGGCGTCCCGGAGGACTGGCAGGAGCTCTATGTCGGCCAGTTCGACGAAAATGCCGAGGAGCTCGGCACCGGCAGCAACCGCATCCGCAGTGGCAGCCGCGCCGCGCAGGCGGCCCTGACGTGATCGCGGCCCGGACCGCAGGCGTGGCGGACAAAACTTCAGATGCAGACTGATGCGGATACCATGAAAACATTGAAGGAACGGCCGGGGTGCAGGTAAAAGCTCCCGGCCGTTTTTCTGACGTGGAGACGTGTTCCCCGGCTGGCTGACGGTGTGCACAGGCGGCCTCTGCGCCGGCCGCGGGGATCTGCGCCGAAGAGTATCCCGGCCTCCGCCGGTCGGCCGTGCATTTATCAGTTACATAATTTTCACAAAAAATACGCCGCAGGCTCTTCACAAACGGCGAAAACAGGTGTATGCTGTGAATGTGGTTTTCAAAACTACATTACACACTATTCAAGACGATAAAAAAGGGTGGACACAGCGATGAATGAACAGAAAACGGCGATCCTGGTGGACTCGGGCTGCGATATCCCCGCGGAGCTCTGTCAGGAACTGGATATACGCGTACTGCCGCTTCGCGTGATGTATCCCGAGAAGGATTACTGGGACGGGGTCGACATCGACCCGATGATGGTGTATGAGCGGTTCCCGGACGAGTTTCCGTCGACCTCCACGCCCACGCTCGCCGAAGCGCAGGCGAAGCTGGAGGAGATTCGGGATGAGGGATTCGAGCGAGTGATCGCGGTCTGCATTTCCAGCGGGCTGTCGAGCACGTATAATGCGATCCGGCTGGCGTCGGCCGAGGTCGAGGGGCTCAAGACCCTGGTCTTCGACACGAAGAATATCTCGATCGGCTCGGGCCTCTTCGCGATCTGGGCGGCGCGCAAGCTGAAGGAGGGCTGGACGGCGAAGCAGGTCGTCACGGGCATGCGCCGGAAGCTCCCGGAGTCGAAGGTCTTCTTCTACATGGATACGCTCACGTATCTGCGCCGCGGCGGCCGCATCGGCCGGGTGGCGGGAGCGCTCGGCGAGGTGCTGAAGCTCAAGCCGATCATTTCCTGCGATGAGGACGGCACGTACTACACGGTCGCGAAGATCCGCGGCAGCAAGTTCGGCAAGCTCCGCCTGCTCGAGGAGGTGGTCAGCTACTGCCACGGCCACAAGTGCTGGATCGTGGTCGAGGAGGGCTGCGCCCATGAGGAGGCGCTCGCGATGCAGGAGATGATCGAGCGGAACATCCCCGACGCGACGATCCTGTTCGAGAAGCAGATCACCGCGACGATGGCGATCAATACGGGCCCCGGCCTCGTCGGCGTGGCCATCTTCCGCGATCCGGACGAGCTGCCGGAGTGAAGGCGGGCGCGGCCTCGTCGGCGTGGCCATCTTCCGCGATCCGAACGAGCTGCCGAAGTGAAGGCGGGCGCGGCCGGAGAACGGCGCAGGGCATAAGGGCATAGCGGAAGCCCGGCACCGTTAAAGCGCCGTAAGATAAGATTTACCGTACAGAAGCAGACAAACCCGCAGCGGTTTATTCACATGAGTGAACCGCTGCGGGTATTTTGATTGCTGCGTGGGTTATGAGCCGGCGGAGTCGCCTGCGTGCCGGACGGGCGAGGCGGTGCCGGCCCCGGCGGATCAGATCACCGGTTCCTTCCCGGCGATGAAGAGGACGCCGAGGGTGCCGGGGCCGCAGTGGCTGGACACGACGCCGCCGGCGCGGGTCTCGTGGATCTCGCGGAAATAGTGCAGGTCTTCTAACTGCTGCCGGACGAGCGCCACGATCTGCGCATCCTGCCCGGAGTGCGTGATGAAGACGCGGTCCGGTCTGGCGTCGAGCAGGTCCTCGCGCAGCCCCCGCACGTACTCCTGCACGTAGGCGGCGGCGCGGCCGCGGTACTTCTGGCCGGGCTGCATGCCGCCGTCGATCACGTTGATGCGCGGGTGCAGGCGGAGCATGCCGCCGGCCATCGCGGCCAGCCCGCTGCAGCGCCCGCCGCGGTGCAGATACGTCAGCGTATCCACGACGAAGCTCGTGCGCACCCGGGGCCGGAGCCGCTGCAGGGCGCCGGCGATCGTCGGGGCGTCGAGGCCCTGCTGTGCCATTTCCGCCCCTTCGACGGCCAGGTGGCCGATGCCGGTCGAGAGGTTCTCTGAGTCGATGACGTGCACGCGGTCCCCGGCGTCCAGCTCGGCGGCCGCCATGCGCATGACGGTGCACGAGGAGGACATCTGCTCGGAAATGCCAAGACATACGAGGTCATGTCCTGCATCGAGCTCCGTCTTCATCAGGCTGATCGCGTCTTCGACGGACGGCGCCGAGGTCTTCGGCGTGGTCTTGGTGGCGTCGGACCAGGCGAAGATCTCCGCCGGCGTGATGTCGACGCCGTCGCGGCACTCGCGCTCGCCCAGCAGGACGTGGAGCGGGAGGATGCGGATTCCATACCGGCTGACCAGCTCCGGCGAGAGGTCGCAGGTGCTGTCGCTTATGATTACAGTACTCATGGCTGCTTTATCTCCTGTTGTGTGGGTTGACGGTACTGTTGTGCGGTGCCTGCCGTCTGCATGGCCCGGAGCCGCCGCGCGGCGTGTCCGGCTTCAGACGGGAGGCAGACTTGCCGGCGGCAGAGGATTGACGCAGCCGGCATTTCAGACATTATAGCAGATGCGGCTGCAGTTTGTATATGGAAAGCGCGGTGCCGGCACGATCCGGCACGATGGCTTGCCTGCGGCCCGCCCGGCGCTTGCATGCTGCCGGAGACTCGGGTACAATGCAAGAATGATCCGGTCGGGCAGCAGGGGAAAGAGCGGAGCGGCCGGGGAGACGGCCGGCGGAGCGAGAACAGGGAGACGACCGGTGCAGACAGGAGAGGCCGGCGGAGCGAGAACAGAGAGACGACCGGTGCAGACAGGAGAGGCCGGCGCGGACGGGAGACGGCCGGCAGGCGGAGGAGCAGGACGACGGATGAAGACGGACGGCAGCAGGGGAATCATTGAGTGGACGCTGGTGCGCAGCAAGCGGAAGACGCTCAGCGTCGAGGTGCGCGCGGACGGGAGCGTGGTGGTGCGGGCGCCGATGCGGACGCCGCTCGGCCGGATCGAGGCATTTGTCCGGGACCGCACGCCGTGGATCGAGAGCCATGTCGCGAAGATGGCCGAGCGGCGCGCGCGGTATGGCATCGGCCCATACGACCCATCCGGCATGACCGGCGCGGCCGGCCCATCCGGCCCATACGACCCATCCGGCCCATCCGGCCAACCCGGCCAACCCGGCATGTCCGGTGCGGGCGGTGCGGTGCCGGTCCTTACGGCGGAGGAGCTGAATGTGCTCGCCCGGGCGGCGGCGAAGGATCTGCCGGCGCGGGCCGCGCGCTTTGCGCCGCGCCTCGGCGTGACCTACGGGCGGATCACGATCCGCTGCCAGAAGACGCGGTGGGGCAGCTGCAGCGCGGCCGGCAACCTGAACTTCAACTGTCTGCTGATGCTCGCGCCGGAGGAGATCCGCGACTACGTCGTGGTCCACGAACTGGCGCACCGCCTGGAGATGAACCACTCCCCGCGCTTCTGGGCGCAGGTGGAAAAGGTTCTGCCCGACTGGCGGCAGCGGCGGGCCTGGCTGAAGGAGAACGGAGGCGCGCTCATGCTCCGGGCAGGGCGTGCATAATATAAAGAGAGGTACAGCAAATGGCGAAAATAGCAGCGGGCATGAGCGGCGGCGTGGACAGCGCGGTGGCGGCCTGGCTCCTGAAGCAGGAGGGGCACGAGGTCATCGGCGTGACGCTGAAGACATGGAAGGACGGCGAGGACCCGACGGGAAGCCGCCGGCGGGAGATCGAAGACGCGGAGCGCTGCGCGGCCGCGATCGGGATCGGGCACTGTGTGGAAGACGTGTCGGAGGAATTTCGCGAGAGAGTGATGAAGCCATTTGCGGAGGAATACCTGCGCGGCCGCACGCCGAATCCCTGCGTGATGTGCAACCCTTCGGTCAAATGGCAGGGTCTTCTCCGCGCGGCGGACCGGTGCGGCGCGCAGCTGTGCGCCACCGGCCACTACGCCGAGAAGGTGCAGCTTGACAGCGGCCGGCTGACGATCCGGCGCGGCGTGCAGGATCGTAAGGACCAGTCCTACATGCTCTGCCTGCTCAGCCAGCAGCAGCTCGCGCGGACGATTTTCCCGCTGGCGGGCCGGACCAAGGACGAGGTGCGCCGTCTCGCCGCGCAGGCCGGCATCCCGGTCAGCGACAAGCCGGACTCGCAGGAGATCTGCTTCGTGCCGGAAGGCGATTACGCGGACTTCATCGAGCGGGAGAGCGGCGTGCGCATGCCGGAAGGCAATTTCGTGACGCCGGACGGCCGCGTGCTCGGCCGGCACCGCGGGATCCTGCACTACACGGTCGGTCAGCGCCGCGGGCTCGGCATCCCGGCCGGTGAGCGCTGCTATGTGACGCAGCTGCGGCCGGAGCGCAACGAAGTGGTGGTCGGCGGCCCGGAGGACCTGCTGACCTCGGTCGTGCGCCTGAGCCACGTGAACTTCCTCGCCGAGCCGGGCCTTGAAGAAGGCCGGACCCTGCGCGCCCTCGGCCGCATCCGCTACCACCACCCCGGCACGATGGCCACGCTGCGCATGGAGCCGGCCGGTACAGCGGCCGGTACAGCGGACGGTACAGCGGCCGGTAAACCGGGCGGCCGCCTCATCGCCGAATTCGACACCCCGGTCCGCGCCGCCGCCCCCGGCCAGGCCGCCGTCTTCTACCGCGACGGCCTCGTGGTCTGCGGCGGGATCATCGCGCTGCCGGCAGGCGGCAGCAGGTGATCGCCGATGGCGTTTTTCGCGTCAGCGCTGTGTTTCCGGAATCGCCGAAAACGGTCAGACCGGCTCAGACCTTGTTGATTCCGGTGATCATCGCGGCGATGAAAAAGATGCAGGCCAGGAACGCGAATGTCTTGTGGCATTTCATAGTGGATATCCTCCTTTTAACGTGATGTGGTGTAACTGTTCAGGACAGCCCGAAGCACTTGCTGCTGAGGGCGTACCAACAAAGTATATTTGGCAGCATCGGACGAATTTGAATGCGAAGCTTCGTCCGAT
>Ga0065709_1029754_pt1 | contig 12882 bp, 8 predicted proteins | sample Hoacrofraction14_2_FD_59096 | JGI IMG/M metagenome (GOLD analysis project Ga0065709, IMG submission 59096) | Hoatzin crop microbial communities from Cojedes, Venezuela, sample from fiber fraction 14 v1 | ecosystem: Host-associated > Birds > Digestive system > Esophagus > Crop | place: Venezuela... | reverse complement strand
TTATACCACGGATGGCATGGTGACCTTTTATTCACCGGTGACGGGCGAGACCGAGGAGGTGTGTCAGACGTCTGCCGACGTGCTTGCCTGCACGGAAAAGTACGTGCTCACTTCTTCCCCCGAGTGGTACCTGATCAATCTGGATGACCACACGCTCAAAACCGCCACGGTGTCCGACCCGGAGGCCGTCAAGCCGCTGGCCGTCAAGAAATCGACCATCTATTACAGCGTCACCAGCGTGGTTTATTCCTACGACTGCAAGGAAAACGTCTTTGCGCCGGTGTACATCGGTCTGGGGGTGAGTCCCTCGGTGGGAATCATCTACGGCGACTGGCTGTATTTTGCGGATGAGGGCCTGGGCCTGTACGGAGTGCTGCTGCGGGATCCCATCACCACCACGGATGTGATTACCGGCGAAACAACGACCGAGGCGTCCGAAGCGGTTTATTTGAAGGCCCGGACGGTCATCGGGATGTGCCTTTGCGGGGATGACCTGCTCATCGCCGCCGCCACCGCGTCCAGTATCACGATTTCCTTGTTCTCCGGGTCCGACAATCTGGTTGAGGTGGCCGAATTCCGCGATCTGACGTTTGCCGAGGGCGACTCCTGCTACCTTGTCAGTGACGGCGAGACCTTTACGTTGGGCCTCTCCTCCCACAGCGAGCTCTATCAGGGCGTCATTCCGGTCGAGGAGTAATTGCAAGACAAAAACGAGCCTCTGTACTCTCAGGTACAGAGGCTCTTGCTTTATGGATTTATGGGCACGTGGCCGTGCCCATCCTGCTTATCTTACCTTCTGAACGGTTTCAATCTTGTTGCCGGCTTCGTCGGTGACGGTGACCTTGATGTCGCCGGGCTCGTAGCTGCGGACAATCACCATGGCCTCGCCGAAGTAGGTCGGCTTCTCGGGATCCGTGTAGTTGCCGCGGACATACGGGTTGCCGGAGCCGAAGGCCACCATTTCGCCGCCCTCGACGCTCACCTTCAGGTCATGGACTTCCGTCGGCTTCAAGGTGCCGTTCTCATCCGTATAGCGAACATGGATGTAAGCGACCTGTCCGGCCTTTACCTCGGCCTTTTCCTTCATGAGGGTGAGGTAGGTCTTTTCGCCGGCGGTCTTGAGGGATTTCTCGGCCAGCACGGAACCGTCCTTGCGGTAAACAATCGCGCGGATCTCGCCGCTTGCGTAGGTGCACTCGAAGGCGGCCTTACCGCGATGCAGCTTCTTGCGGCCGACCGAAACGTTGTTCACCAAAAGCTCCACGGAAGCACCACGGGCATAAACCTTAACATAAGCGGGCTTGCCTTCCGAGCCGCGGAAGCTCCAGCTGTGGAGGTACTTCTGACCCTGCCAGGTGTTCAGCCGCAGCGGTGCACCCAGATCCACCGGGGACACCAGAATGTACGGACCGGGGTCGGAGGTATAAATGACCTTCGTCCAGTAGCCGTCGTCACGGATCTTACCGGTCAGGTCGATTCGACCGTTGCCGCAGGTCATGCGGCGACCGTCGTCATCATCCGCCGTAGCGTAGTCGTACAGCGGGTACTCCTGCGCCACCAAGCCCGTCTCACCGATGTAGTCAATACCGGACCAGACGAAGTCGCCGACCAGACGCGGGTTATCCTTCGCCACGCGCATGAACTCATAAGCATCCTCCATGAAGGTCTCGGAGCCCAGAATCAGGCGCTCCGGATACTTCTTGAGATCGCTTTCGTAGCGGCGCATACCATAGTTGTAACCGGCCACGTCCATGTTTGCAAAGCCTTCGCGGGTCTTCCAGTCAGACGGCGGCGTCGAGGCGCCCCACTTCATAAAATCGTTGCCCACCACGAGCGACAGCTTGTTATAGAACTCGGAACCGACCGACGCCTTTTTCTTCTTATTGGACTCGCTCTCCTTTTCCGCCTTTTCGTCGCTGTACACGCCAAAGCCCGCCGAATACAGGAAGTTAAAGAAAATATTGACTCCGCAGCTGACCATACGGGTGTTGTCCAGCTTGTGCAAGTACTCGCGGAAGTCGCCCATGAGCTTGATGCCCTTGGCTTCTGAAGTCTCTGCGACCTCGTTGCCGGTCGAGTACATGATGACGCTCGGATGATTGTAATCAAAGGAAATCCACTTGCGGAAGTCCTCCGGCCAGTGTTTCATCAGGCCGTTCGGCGCCGCATAGTCGTACTTCGTCTTGTGGATGTACCAGGAATCGGCGTACTCGTCCATGACCAGCATGCCCAGACGGTCGCACACACTAAGGAGCGAACGGGACGCCGGATTGTGAGCGGAACGGATCGAGTTATAGCCGACCTTCTGCAGAATGCGGATTCTTCTCTCGTCCGCCTCGGGCAGTGCGACCGCGCCCAGCAAGCCGTTGTCGTGATGGATGCAGGCGCCCTTCAGGATGACTCTTTCGCCGTTCAGGCAGATTCCGTTCTGCGCATCCCAGGTGAGCGAGCGGATACCGAACTCTTCACTCGCCTCGTCCTCGCCGAAGCGGGCGTGTGCGGTATATAGCACCGGGCTGCCGAGCTGCCAGAGCATGGCGTCTTCCAGCTTAAGGTTGAAAACCGCCTCACAGCGGGAAGCTTCATCGCCGCCGCGGGTGAGCCACAGCGCTTCGCCCTCTTCATAAGCCGGCGCCGCCACGGAAACTGCCTCGGCCTCGGCCTCGCGCAGCACCTCGCCGTCGCGCTCAATCGCCAGCGCCACCGTGCCCGGCTTATTGGTCCTAACGCGGACCTCGACTTCACGGGTCTGGTAATTCAGCGTCTTCACGCGCAGACCATACAGCGGGATAAACTCATCCTTCGCCTCGTACAGCCACACCGGACGATACAGACCGGTACCGGTATACCAGCGGGAATTCGGCTCGTCCTGATTCTTAGCAATGACGCGCAGCACATTGTCCGCACCGTAGTGAAGCTTGTCGGACACATCCAGCGTCACCGGCAGGTAGCCATACAGGTTTTCGACGAGCAGCTCATCGTTCAGGTACACCTCGGCCTCACGCATGATGGCTTCAAACTCGAGCACCAGCGTCTTCCCCTCAGCGTCCGCCGGGACGTTAAACGTCTTCGTGTACTCGTAGTCGCCGCCCACGTAATAGCCGATGTTCCCCTCGCCCTTGCTTTCGGCGTTTCTGGGCTCGGAAATCATGGCGTCATGCGGAAGCGTCACCTCCCTGACCCCTTCCTCTCTGGTCAGGCACCGGACGGTCCAGTTCTTGTTAAAGTCAATCCGTTTCATGCTTCTTCCCTTCCTTTTTAAGTTTTATTTTAGTAATTTGTCACGAAGTCCATCGGTATGATTATCTCACAAATTTTTAAAAAAGAAAACTACCGAACGCAAACTGTCATTTTTTTGTCCGTAAACTTCCCTTCCGGCAGCCGCATCCGGCTTATGCACTCGCTGTGCCTTGCTCTGTCTGGGCCGGCATAGGAATCAAGATATTCACCGTAAACCAGCCTTCTTTAGCATCCAGCTTCATGGTGCCCCCGTACTTTTCCGCCGTCTGGCGGATACTCTTCACGCCGTAGCCGTGAAGCCGGTCGTCCTCCTTCGTCGTGAGCAGCATGCCGTTTTTATACTTCAAATCCCCTTCGTATCGATTCTGCTCCCGCACGCGCAGGAAATTCTTTTCCCGGCTGACAGACAGATTGATGAGGCGCTCCTCCGCCGCCTGCACCTTCTCGGTGCCCTCAATCGCATTATCCAGAATATTACCGAACAGGGCCGCAATGTCCATGTCCGTCATGAAAGAAAGGGCGTCACCATCGGCCACGATTTTAAGTTCAATATTCTTGGACTGGCACAGCAGGCTCTTGGTCGTCAGAATCGTGTCCAGCACGTGGTTGCCGGTCTTGTTCTCCGCCTCATACTTTTTCACGGACTCCTCAATCTCATCCAGGTAGGAAATCCGCTGCTCATCGTCCGGGTTCATGCGCTTAAGCACGTGAATCTGGTGCTTGAGGTCGTGATATTTCTGGTTGACCAGGGCCACCGTTTCCTCATTCAGGCGGTAGGTGTCGTACTGCAGGTGCATGGTCTGGCGCAGGCGGTCGTTCTCCTGCCGCACCCGATACGACCACAGCATGTGATGGTTCGCAATGAGCAGCACCACGCCTCCCAGGTCCGTCACCGTGCGGATGATGAAGATTTCCATGGAGTAGGTGGTGCTGAACGGAGTATCCTTCACCATGTAGCTGAAGTTGCTGAAAATGTACGCAATAAAGGCAATTGCGAACATGCCCGCGACATCATGCCCGTGGATTTCCATCTGGTCCACGCCGGCCATGATGCGGCGGCCGAAGGCCAGCACCAGGCCAAAGAAAATCACGTCCACTCCCAGCGCAAACAGCGCGGTTCTGACCGGTGTCGGCGTAAAAAAGCCATCGCGGATGAAGAAGAAATAAAGCTGCCACGTCAGGCTCGAAATGAATTCCGCCATCATGAACGAAATCGGGAAAATGTACAGAATGCGCTTGATGTCCTGTCCCTCGGTGTTGAAAACCACCATCAAAAACAACATTCCGATGATGACCAGCATGTCCAGCACAAAGTAAAGTCCGTACACGCCATTCGTCTCGTGCATGAACCAAACGAGCGCGGCAAAGAAGCCCAGATTCATGGGAACCCGGGCGTACCATTTCACTTTATTTTTACCGATGAGCCGGCAGGCAATCAGCATGCTGATAAAGTAAGCCAGCGCGTACACCTCGCCGGGCGTGTTAATCGGGGCATAGGCCATGGTTTCAGGTGTCATGTTACACCTCGCTCATGTAATCGTTCAGCGCTTCAAGCACCGCCTTATAGCGGGCGCGGCTGACCGGAATTTTTTCTTTGCCAACGACCAGATCGTGGCCGTCCATCCCGTCCACGCGCGCCAGATTCACCAGAAAGCCCTTGCTGCACTGAATAAAATGATACGGCTCCAGCGTCTGCTCCATTTCCTTTAAGGTGCCCTTGGCCGGGTAATTTTCCGTTGTCGTATGAATGGTCAGATCGTGGTCCATGACCTCGATGTAACAAATCTGGCTCATGGCGAGCTTGAGCTTGGCGCCGCGCACGCCGGCCACAATATAGCGTTCCGTTTTGTTCATCCGCTTTTCCAGCGCATGGGTAATGGTCTGCGAAAACGGATAGTAGCTCACCGGCTTCAGAATGTAATCCAGCGCCCCTACTCGGTAGCCCTGAATCGCATACTGCGGCATGTTCGTAATGAAAATAATGGTCACGTCCTCGTCCGTCTTACGGACCTCCTGCGCTGCGCTCATGCCGTCTAAGAGCGGCATTTCAATGTCCATCAGAATCACATCGAAATTGGACTGGAAGTGTGAAATGAACAGATCGCCATCGGAAAACTCCTCGATTGAAAACTTCTCCCCCGTCTCCGACTGCATCCGCTCCAAAAAGGCACGGATCTGCTCCGCATACTCCCGGTCATCCTCCACAATCGCAAAACGAAACATTTGTCCTCCTAATCATCCCTATCAAAGCACAAAACCACGTCCCAACAACAACGTAATTAAGGCAACATACCGGAAGAAGCCGCAGGCTTCTTCCAGCGTTGGCACAAAGTGCCAACGCTTAGCCCGGAAGAACGAAATAAAAGACACCGTCTTTTGTTTCGTTCTTCCAGCGTCGGCGGCACGCCGACGCTTAGCCTCTTGCGGCCATACCGAACCTTGCGCCTTCCTTGGTGAAGTTCTTTAATCTGTTGTGGTAAGCCCGCATGGCGACCTCTTCCTCAAAGGGCGGCCCTTCGTAGCCGGCCTCCTTCAGGAAATACCGCGCCATGGGCGGACACATGATGCAGAGCGGTCCCAAAAGGCTCGTCACGTACAGGCCCTTTTTGCGGCAGCCCTCCTGTTTGGTCTCATCGTTCATGCCGAATCCGCCCGTCGTCTCGATAAACGGCGCTTCCTCGCCGCCGTACTGGCGGGAGAAGGTGCTGCGGGTTGCCATGACCGTGATATCCTCGAACCTTCCCGTGAACCAGGAATTATGCCGGGAAAAGTCGCGATGAACCACGCTTTTGAAGCTGAAGATTCCGAGGCCTTCCATTTCTCCGCTTTCAAAACCTTCCCACTCAATCGTCTTTCCAAACAGGTCAATCGCGTTCCCTGTGGCCAGGAACACCCCGCCGTTTTCCGTAAAGTGAAGCAGTTCGTCCTGATAGCGCCTGAGCGCCTCGAGGGCCGCGCCGAAGAATTCCTCCTCCATCGAGCCCAGATACACAATCTGAGCCTCGCCGCGCACAAAGGCCGGCTCTTCGTCTAAATGCGTTTCCACAAGCTCCGCGCCGTCCGGCCCCTGGGCCGCGCTCTTAACCAGATATTCCGCGTTCGCTCTCTCGCCGTATAAAATCGCGAGCTCCGGATATAAAAGCTCGACTCTCATGCCTTTACCTCCGTGTTCTTCAGTTTTTCCACGATTTCTTCCTTGAGCTTCAGGCCTTCCTGCACCCAGTCCGTCTCGTACAGCACATAAATCCGGTCAATCCCGTCGAACGTTACGTAGTCGAGGAGTTTGGATTCATCCGGGATGCACACCGTCCGCTCGGCCGGAATGCCGGCCATCCGGAAGCGAAGCTCATAATCTGCATAATTCTCGCCCCCGACGATGATTCGCTTGATATGGTCGCGGTTCAAAAACTCAAAGTCCGCATCGTAATACCAGCTGATTGTCTCATGGGCCTCGGAGTTGACGTACTCTTCGTTCAGGAAGAACACCAGCTCGAGATTTTCCTTTTCCTCGGCCAGATTCGAGAACACGACCGAGCAGGAGCTGCCCGTCTGGCCCTTGCAGACGTTGCTCACCACCTCGATGCCCTTGACCGTGGTCCGGGTCTCGCGGGACTTCGGCACCTTCACCTTGGAAAGCACCCGCTCAGCCTCTTCCTTGGAAAGGCCGCCCGCCCCCACCGTCCGGAAGTAGGCATAAACCGCAAGGTAATTAAAAGCATTGAAAAGGGAGCCCGAGGACATGGAGATCTTCGCCGGAGCAGCCTCTTTCGCTTCAGCCGAAGCGGACGCATAAGCCGGCTCCTTGACTTCCATGGTTTTGTGCTCACTGTCCACTTTCACGCCCAGGAAATCCGCATCCGGCGAGCCGTAGCCGCAGTTCGGGCACACCACCTTGCCCAGGTGAATGAAATGCGAATACAGATACACCGGCTTGGCATGGCACTTCGGACAAACCGTGTATTCCTGAATCCGGTAGCGGGTCGGGTCATGCTCGACCGTCTTTTCGATGCCGAAATAAATGGGCTGCTTCGCCGCCTGCATATGGCAGGACAGCGGGTCGTCCGCGTTCAGATAAATCTGCGTGTCCGGCATCATGTCGAGCGCCTTCTGGATGTAATCGCGGATGAACAGCGGGTGGCCGTTGCGGCGCAGCGAGTCGCGGCAGATATTCGTCACGATGTATGCGTCCGGCTTAATCTGGCCCATGGTCTTGAAGCTGGACGTCTCGTCCGCCTCAAACACCGCCGCATCCACGATGGGTTTATTAAGGAAGGAAACGCTTCTCGCCATGAGCATGCAGTGGCCGGCCATCAGGTTATGTCCACCGGGGTTGAAGGAGGTCTTTATGCCCAGCTCCTGATACACATCATTAATCAGGCTGGCTGTTGTGGTCTTACCGTTGGTCCCCGAAACCGCGACGGTATATTTCGGCTTATGGACATAGCTCAGGAACTTCGGGCACAGCTTGTACATGATCCAGCCCGGCATGTCGTCCTTTTCCTTGCCCATCAATTTGTAAATAAACAGCAGTATTTTTCCGGCCCAAAGGGCTACATAAAATCTGAATTTCAAAGCTGCCTCCGCTATGGTTGATACGTTCGTTTCCATCTATTATAAAGGAAACCCGTTTTTGTTTCAACGGTATTTCGCAGCCGATGGCCACTTGCGGTAATCGGTCGCGCAAGGCGTTCCCGCTGCGCGTTTTGCAAGGCCTTCCCTCCTGTGAAATTTTTTTGCGATTTCGCAGACGGGTATTGTCAAATTTCACAAACCCGTGTATAATAATTTTCGCATTTTGGGCTTTTCCTACAATACAAAACAAAAAAAGCCCGTTATCAAAGAGGAGGAGGGTACTGATGAACAAAAAGGGTGCTTCCGGAAATTTTTTCCGAGGACTCGCCGCTTTGTTTGCGGTCCTGCTGGTGTTCTTCAGTGTCGGTAAATCCATTACCGATGCGAACGCCAGCACCATTAACACAAGACTGGGTCTTTCGACCGACTATCTGGACAACGGGGATGCCAACATCACCGACATGCTCTATTACACGTCTGACTACACCACGCTGATGGACATGCTGAATGCGGCCAAGCAGGTGGCGGTCACGATTTCCGAGGAAGGCAGCGTGCTGTTTAAGAACAACAATAACGCCCTTCCGATTGCGAAGGATTCTGAAACGGTCACGCTTTGGGGTATGAACTCTCACTACCCGACACTGGGCGGTATGATTGGTTCCAACGCCACCGCCGGCGGCGACCAGGAATCCTACGGTCTGGAGGAAGCGCTGGTTGAGCAGGGCTTCACGCTGAACCAGAACTTTATTACGCTTTATTCCTCTGACGCCGCGAAGGGGTACGCCCGTACTTCCATGGGTCACTCCCTGAGCCCGTCTTTCGGTATGGCTTACGAGAACCCCTCTTCCTACAAGGTGGGCGAGGTTCCGGCCAGCCTGTATACCAACGATATTCTGTCGAGCGCGGATGACACGGTGGCTCTGGTTGTGATTTCCAGAGACGCTTCCGAGGCTGCGGACTATTCGCTGTCCATGACCAGTGCGAACGCGGATGATTCCTTCGAGCGCCCGCTGGCCCTGTCCGACAACGAAAAGGACATGCTTGAGCTGGCCAAGGCTCATTCCACCCGTGTGGTTGTCCTGATTAACTCCGATATGGTCGTTGAAATCGATGACCTCAAGTATGATGACGAAATCGACGCCATCCTTTGGGCCGGCCTTCCGGGCATTAACGGCTTCCTGGGCGTGGCGAACGTGCTTTCCGGCGATGCGAATCCGTCGGGCCACATTTCCGACACCTATCCCGTGAATTCCGCTTCGGCTCCGTCCATGCAGAATTTCGGTGTGTACACCTACACCAACTCTTCCAAGTCCACCGGCTCTCAGCTTAAGAGCGACAACAAGGGCGACTGGTATCTGGTCGAGACCGAGGGAATTTACGTCGGTTACAAGTATTACGAAACCCGTTACGAGGATTCCATCCTCGGTCAGGGCAACGCCACGAACGCCAAGGGTGCCTCTTCCGGTACCGCCTGGAGCTATGGCTCTGAGGTTTCCTATCCGTTCGGCTACGGCCTGTCCTACACCACCTTCACCCAGACGCTTGACTCGGTTGAGGTGAATGTCGGTGGCGAGAGCACGGCGACCGTGACCGTGACCAACACCGGTGACGTGGCCGGCAAGTGGGCGGCGCAGCTGTATGTGCAGGCGCCCTACACCACCGGCGGTATTGAAAAATCTGCCATCCAGCTCATTGCTTTCGAGAAGACCTCTCTGTTGGAGCCCGGTGCTTCCGAAACCCTGACGCTGACCTTTGATGCCAAGTACATTGCGAGCTACGATGAAACCGCGACCAAGGCGGACGGCACCGTCGGTGCCTGGACGCTGGATGCCGGCGACTACTACTTCGCACTGGGCAACGGCGCTCATGAAGCGCTGAACAACGTGCTGGCCCTCAAGACCGGCAGCGATGAGAATCTGGTCAAGACGGCTGACTCTGACGTGATTGACGCCGCGCTGGCTTACAAGTGGAATCTCGCCGAGACCGATATCGAGACCTATTCTGAAAACGTTGAGAACACGCTTCAGGACATGAACATCAACAACCTGATTGACGGTACCGCGACCTACACGACCCGTTCCGACTGGACGAAGGGCTGGGAGACCGTCTCTTCTCTGACCGCGACGGACGAAATGCTGGTCGGCCTGACCAACAGCGTCTATGAGCTCACCGAGAACGGTGACGGCGTCACCTGGGGAGCGGACGGTGACCTGAACATTCTGGACATGGTCACCATCGAAGACGGCAAGATTGTTTCCGTGCTTGACATCGATGATCCCAAGTGGGATGAGCTGCTCGACCAGATTACGCTGGACGAGGCGATTCAGTTCATCGAAAAGGGCGGCGACGATATCGAGAACATTGACAGTATCGTACTTCCCCGACTGTATGAGAACGACGGCCCCATCGGCTTTGCTTATGACCAGGTGCCCGGCTTCTTCACGCACTGGACCACCAAGGAAGCGGATTATCCGACTTATGTAGCCGAAACGGACGAAGGCGCCGACTACTCGGGTGCTCTGTTCCCGACTGAGCCGGTCGTGGCTGCTACCTTTAACAAGGAGCTGGTCAGCCTGGAAGGCCAGATGCTCGGTGAGGAAGGCCTCTGGGCCAAGGAAACGGGTATCATCGGCCCCGGTCTGAACATCCATCGTGCCACCTACTGCGCCCGTAACCACGAGTACTACTCTGAAGACTCCGTGCTGACCAACTACATGGGCGCCGCGGTTTGTGAGGGTATCGAAAGCAAGGGTATGCAGTCGCAGCCTAAGCACTTCGCGTTCAACCATCAGGAGTACAACCGTTCCGGTATCTCTACGTTCATGACCGAGCAGGCGGCTCGTGAAATCGAGCTTCGCGGCTTCCAGGGTGCGATGAGCGATTACAACTGCATGTCCGTCATGACCGCGTTCAACCGTGTCGGTACCGTGTTCGCCGGTGCTTCCAGCGACATTCTGATCAACATCGCCCGTAACGAGTGGGGCTACACCGGTTCCTTCGTTTCCGACATGATCAACGGTCCGGATTACATGAACTGGCGTGACATCACGTTCGGCGGCGGCGGTAACGCGCTGACCTCTTCCGCGTACGACAGCTCCACGATCGGTACCATGGCGGCCTCCAAGTCGGCCATCGCCAAGGATACCAAGTTCCAGGAGATGATGAAATACAACATCAAGTACTGGCTGTACTCGCTGGCAAATTCCAACGGCATGAACGGTCTGTCTCCGGAAACCAGAATGGTTCACGCGAACACCTGGGTGGATAACACCATGATCGCCGGTATCGTTGTGAGCGCCATCCTGACGGCCGGAAACCTGGGCCTGTACTTCCGGAAGAATCTGGGCAAAAAAGAAGAGCCCAAGCAGGCACAATAATCGAAAGGAGAGCTGAATTATGTTGAAGAAACTTTTTGAAGGCCGCGGAATCGGCGCTGTGCTTCCCGCTTTCAGCTGCCTGTTTGCGGTTCTCGGAATCATCGTTTACATCGTTTCGTCCTTCATCAGCGGCTTTAGCTCCAATGCAGTGGTTTACGTCATGCTGGCCGCCGTCGTGGTAGTCACCGCAGCCGCCCTGTACGCCCGTAACTGGATTGTGGATGCGCTGCTGCCCGTTGCCGGTGCGGCCCTCATGATGCTGGCCCTGATGCTGGGCGCCGCGGCCATGACCTACAAGCTGGCCATGGTGCTCTCCGGTGCCGACACCGACATCCTTCCCGTGGTCATGTTCTTCGTCTTTGCGGTGTTCATGCTGGTGGGAGCTGTCGTGTTTGTGGTCTCCGGCTTCATGAGCTATCAGAAGAAGGAAGCATGAAAAAGTTATTAAAGATATTAGGGTCAGTCCTCGGGCTGGCCCTAATCATTGTTCTGGTGTTCAGCCTGCTGTACCCCAACGCGGCTCATGCCATCTGGAAGAACCTGACGGCTTACACCATCGATTTGGATGAATCCACCGACTGGGCCGGCGGCAAGGCCTATGTGGGCGTTCCCTATTCTGAGGTTTCAGAGTCCTGTTATGTGGACATCTACGTGCCTTCGGATGTGGAAAATCCGCCGCTTTTCGTGCTGATTCACGGCGGTGGCTTCATTGCCAACGACTCCCAGTCCCGGCAGGCCCAGCTCATGTACCGCTACTTCCGCGATCATGGCTATGCCTGTGCGACCGTGAACTACCGTCTGGCGCAGGAGGAGCCCTTCCCCGGTGCCGTCGAGGATTGCAAGTGCTGTATCCGCTACCTGCGGGCCCATGCGTCCGAGTATGGCTTTGATGCTTCTAAAATCGCCGTCTGGGGTGAGTCGGCCGGCGGATATCTCGCGACAGCCTGCGCCCTGACAAATGATGATGAGTTTAATGACGAGAAGTTCATCGGTCAGGACGAGCTTGGGGATGTTTCGTCCGAGGTCGCAGTGCTTGTGGATTACTACGGCGCCGTCGAGCTGACGCAAAAGGATGAAGACTGGAAGACGCTCGGCATTCCTCAGTTCATCATAAAGATAGCCAACTCCTGGCTGTCCGGCGATGTGCTGGAGGGATACAAAAATGTCGAGTGCTTCTGGCTTCGCAATGACACCGAGACCATGACAGAGGAAGAACTGGCACCATCCAACCTTTACACCTACGTTAACGAGAATCTCTCGGGACGTCAGGATCTGGCGATCTGGATTGCCCACGGTGACTGCGATATCACGGTGCCGATCCTGCAGTCCGAGCGGTTTTACGAAGCAGTCAGCGCCCTTCTCCCGGCCGATCAGGTGGTGTTTAACATCGTCGAAGGCTCCGGACACGCGGGCGACATCATGTATACCGATTCGGAATTACAAAATGTAAAAAACTTCCTTGACATTTATTTAAATTGATGGGATAATTCAGAACGTTATCACCTTTATGCTCAAGGTAATAAGCGGCGACGGCATGAGCCGGGCCCTTGTTATAAAAATCAAAATGTCCAAAGGGGAGGCAAGCCGCAGGGGCTTGTCCAAACGGACAAAGAGGAGGAAAAAACATGAAGAAACTTTTAGCGACCATTCTGGTACTGGCACTGGCGGCAAGCATGCTGGTCGGCTGCGGCGG
>Ga0065709_1000099_pt1 | contig 12891 bp, 16 predicted proteins | sample Hoacrofraction14_2_FD_59096 | JGI IMG/M metagenome (GOLD analysis project Ga0065709, IMG submission 59096) | Hoatzin crop microbial communities from Cojedes, Venezuela, sample from fiber fraction 14 v1 | ecosystem: Host-associated > Birds > Digestive system > Esophagus > Crop | place: Venezuela... | reverse complement strand
AAGTGACATGGGAGATATGAGAAACATATGCTAGATGCAAATCGTGGCTATCTGCATTCATGTAAATCGGCCTCATATTGAGAACGGCGTACATGTCTTCGATGGTCTTGAGTGCCTTAGGCGAGCTTTCGCCAGGGTCCACGAAGATGCAGGCTCTTCCATCGAAAAGATTGGGCTCAGCGGCCCACGGGCCCGAATATTCCGTTCCCGCCATGGGGTGAGTCGCCACATATTGCTTCCTGCATGGATGATATTTGGCGTCCAAAACTATGCGTTCCTTGGTCGAGCAAGTGTCTATGACGATTTTGTCTTGCCAGTCGCGACTTTTGAAAAGGTCAAGTACCCTGATCAAAGTGCTGCTGGCCGCACCCGCGGGGATGGCGATGATTATTATGTCGCTTTTTTCGACGCACTCGTCTTCCGTTACGGCCTCGTCGATTAGACCAAGCCTTTTGGCGGCCTCTTCGCATATGGGATCCTTGTCAACACCGTATACGATGTCGGCGTAGCCTCTTTTTTTGAGGCAAAGTCCGAGCGATCCTCCTATTAGTCCGAGGCCGATTATGCCTATTTTCATAATGATTCGATTATTTTACGAGCCTTTTCCAAGGTCTCTGCGGTGGCGCAAAGTGATGTCCTGATGTAGTTTTCTCCGTTACGTCCGAAGATGAAACCAGGGGTAATGAAAACGCCAGCCTCATACAAAATCTTATCTGAGAGCCTTTCTCCAAGGGTTTTGGAGGTATCTGATGACAAGAATTTATTGTCAGGAGTGAGATGTCCCCAAACGAAAAGTCCTGCGGTATCCGTGTCGTAGGTGGCTCCGAGGGTGTCGAATAGCTTGAATGCTTCCACTTTGCGACGACGATATTCAGCATTCAGCTGAGTATACCATTCCTCGCCTTGATTGAGAGCGGTCACGGCAGCGAGCTGAATCGGCTTGAACATACCGGAATCCATCTGGCTCTTGACCTTCAAAATCTCTTTGATATAGTCAGCATCGCCGGCAACCATACCTACACGCCATCCTGACATATTATGAGCTTTGCTCAATGAATTCATCTCCAAGCAACATTTCTTGGCACCTTTGGCCGCAAGCATGGAAATGGGGTTATCGTTGAGGATAAAGCTATATGGATTATCGTTAATGATAAGTATATTGTGTCTGTTGGCGAAGTCTACCAGCTTCTGATAAAGTTCAGGGGTTGCTTTGGCGCCGGTCGGCATGTTGGGGTAGTTGGTCCACATCATCTTGACGCCACTGAGGTCCATTTTCTCCAAAGCCTCGAGGTCGGGATGCCATCCGTTTTCGTGCTTGAGGTCATATTTGATGACTTCCGCACCTACGATTTGGGCCGAAGAAGTATAGGTCGGGTAGCCTGGATCTGGGATCAAAACCTTGTCACCAGGGTTTATAAAGGTGAGGAATGATAGCAAAATTCCCTCTTTGGAACCCATCAGAGGCTGAATTTCGCTTACCGGATCCAACTCTACCCCATAGTATTTCTTATACCATTCAGCGAAGGCTTCTTTGAGTGCGGGCAGTCCCTGATAGCTCTGATATTTATGGCTATCCTTGAGAAGAGCAGTCTCTCGAAGTGTCTCTATGGCAGCCGCCGGAGGCATTCCGTCCGGAGCTCCGATGCCGAGATTTATTATGGGATCTTTGCCCTCAGCGGCCCTTTTTACATTCAGTGCCGCCATCTCTCTATTCTTGACGGAGAAGAAATATTCCTTTACACTCTCCGTCCTTTTTGCTGGTTTGATGATCATAATTAGTCGTTTTTAACCTATTTTCCTTCAGCGGAACGATATTCTCCGAGAATTCGGAGGTCTTCAATGAGCGGTCTGACGGCCGATAAGGCCAAATTGTAGCGCTCATAACTATCAAATTTAATGTCGGCGTAGAAGAAATACTGCCATTTTTTGCCTGGAATCGGCAGAGACTGGATTCTAGTCAGATTCATGTCGTAGAAAGACAGAATCGTGAGAATCTGAGCCAAGGAACCTGGTTTGTGGGGNAGGGTGAAGCAGAAAGATGCCTTATTTACTTCCGTTTTGGGGACGCTGATTGAGTCGTCCATGATTAAGAACCTGGTGAAATTGTCCTTGAAGGTCTCTATGCCTTTGCGAAGAATTTCAAGTCCGAACATCTCCGCAGCCAGTTCCGATGCCACTGCTCCGACTCCCATAAGATGATTGTGGGCTACTTCAGCGGCACTTTTGGCGGTGTCTTCCGACTCCACCATTCTTATCCATGGGCAATTATTCTCGAAGAATTCACGAGTCTGGTTAATAGCCATGTAGTGCGTCTTAACCTCCTTGATGTCTTCGATTTTCTGCCCTGGGATGGCCATGAGATTCTGGTGTATGGGGATATATANCTCGCCCTTTATGAGATANGGATTCTTGCGAAGCAGGTCGAAGTTGGGCAAAAGACCGCCGGATATGGTGTTCTCTATTGCCATAACCGCCGCATCCGCTTTCCCTTGGTCCAGCGCCTTGTAGAGACCATCGAAGGTGGCACATTCCACTATGTCGAGAGACTCCTCTCCATGTTCCCTATAAAAAAGCCGTGCTGCCTCCTCATGGAAGCAGCCGGCATATCCTTGGATTGCTACGCGTCTATTCATTAATTCGTCTTTTAAGACAGCAGCGGTGGGGAACGCTATACTGTCAAGATATCTTTTTCTTTGGCTGAGATTATCTCGTCCACCTTCTTGATGAACTTGTCGGTAATCTTCTGAACCTCATCCTCACCCTCTTTCTCAGCGTCTTCGGTCACGCCTTCGTTCTTCTGGGCTTTCTTGAGGAGGTCCACAGCCTCTCTACGAGCATTTCTAACGATAACCTTGGTGTTTTCACCGGCGGCTTTNGCTTTCTTGATCAAATCTTTACGCCTTTCCTCGGTAAGAGCGGGCACAACGCANCGGATGGTCTCGCCGTTGTTGGAAGGNGTGAANCCNAGGTTNGCNTCCATGATAGCTTTTTCGATTTTGCTTATCATGTTTTTCTCCCAAGGCTGAATCACGAGTGTCTTAGCATCCGGTGTGGATACTGAAGCCACCTGGGGAATAGGGGCAGCCGTGCCGTAGTAGTCTACGGTAACGGTGTTGAAAATTGATGGATTAGCCTTACCTACGCGGTAATTCTTGAGGTCTTCCTCTAGAAATTCGACGGCGTCTGTCATTTTGCCTTCCGCCAATTTCAATATTTCTTTAGCTCTTTCGGGTAACATATTCTTCGTGTTTTTAAGTGGTTATTTCTTTACAATTGTACCTATTTTTTCTCCGNTNAGGAGCTTCTTCAAATTTCCTGCCTCACCGATATTGAAGACGATAATAGGCATATCTCCTTCNCGGCAAAGTGTGAANGCAGTCTGGTCCATGACCTTGAGATTCTTTGTGATGGCCTCGTCGAAGGTGAGNGTGTCGTATTTGACNGCNGTGGGNTCTTTCTCNGGATCTGCGGTGTANACTCCGTCNACTCTGGTGCCCTTCAAAACCGCNTCCGCCTTGATTTCGAGAGCTCTCAANGCTGANGCCGAGTCGGTGGTNAAGAAAGGATTACCGGTGCCGCCTGAGATGATTGCCACCTTGCCTTCTTCCAAGGCCTTTACGGCGTCGTCTCTCATGTAATATTTAGCAATCGGCTCCATNGGGGTTGANGTGAAAACCTCTACCGGAACGCCTTCAGACTTGATAAATGAACCAAGGGCGAGGGAGTTGATGACNGTTGCCAACATGCCCATTTTGTCTCCGTCCACTCTATCGAAGCCTTTTCCCGCTCCTTGCAGGCCACGGAAAATGTTGCCTCCGCCGTTTACTATGGCTATCTGCAGGCCGCTTTTGGCCGCATCGGCTATCTCACCGGCGAATTTCTTTAGACATTCGGTGTCAAGGCCTTTTCCCTCAGATCCTCCGAGGCTTTCGCCACTGACTTTCAAAAGAACTCGTTTGTACATATATAAAATCTTTAATTAATTCTTTTTTCCGTTTTCCATTCAAGCCCGACCATCTTCCCATCATGCCCGAATGTTCCTCCCTGTCATGCCCGACCTGTTCGGGCATCTCATAATCACTGCTCAAGCCGGCAATGACGAAGTAAAACTTTAAAACAAAATTAAAAAAATATTATGAAACTTCCAAGAAACGTCTTATATTTGCAAATATAACGAATTATGTAACTATATGGCAAACGCATTCCATTATTCCGTAGGAAGAAAATTTATTCAGGCGGTCAGCGGGGCTTTCCTCGTGATTTTCCTCCTTCTCCATTGCACAATCAACTGCTTTTCAGTAATTGATTCCTTCACTGGTAAGTTCGGGGCTCCGGACGGTTTATTCCAGAAGGGTTGTGATTTCATGGCGCTCCCTATAGTATCCATAATGGTACCTATCCTTGCCTTGGGCTTCCTTCTCCATATTTGCTATGGTATTTATCTCACATACTACAATGTGAAAGCCCGTGGTGGTTACAAACGTTATGAGGTTAAGAGTAAAGCAGCTACCGATTCATGGTCTTCTAAGAACATGTTCGTTCTCGGAATCGTGATNCTTGGTCTGCTTTTCTTGCATTTAACCCATTTCTGGGCTGATATGCAGCTCAAAGAGTTCACCGGTGCAGAGGCCGCAAATCCTTACGATCTTCTTGAAGCTACCTTCGGACGATGGTGGATGTTGCTTATATATATTGTCTGGTTCTGCGCAGTGTGGTTCCACCTTACTCATGGTTTCTGGAGCATGTTCCAGACNGTAGGTTGGAGCAGTCAGATCTGGATGAAGAGGCTGAAAGTCATCGGTATAATTGTAGCTACGATTATCTGGTTGGGATTCACTTCAGTTGCGGTTAACGCATTCTTGCAGGCGAACAACATTATCGGATAACNGACAAATTAGAAAGATGCAGGCTGGCCTCGAAAGGGCCGGCCTTTTTTTATAGATTTTTGAAATTACACATATATTAANATTTAAAAACGAACGACATGTTACAGAAAAAATTCATGCTCCCCGAGAGCGAGATNCCTACGCAATGGTTTAATATGCAGGCTGTCATGCCTAATAAACCCCTCCCTATTCTGAATCCCGCTACGCATGAGCCGCTCAAGGCCAGCGATTTGTATCCTATCTTCTGTGAGGAATGTTCCAATCAGGAGCTCGACCAGNCGCATGAGTGGATTGATATTCCTGAGCCCGTCCGAGAGGAATATAGGGCCTACAGGTGTACCCCTCTTGTAAGGGCTTATGACTTCGAGAAGGCTCTCGGCACTCCCGCTCACATTTATTTTAAGAATGAGAGTGTGTCTCCTGCCGGTTCCCATAAGCTAAATTCCGCTTTGGCTCAGGCTTACTATTGNAAGCAGCAGGGTATTACCAATATTACCACCGAGACCGGTGCTGGTCAGTGGGGTGGCGCTCTTTCTTATGCCGCAAAGAAATTCGGTCTGGAATGTGCCGTTTATATGGTGAAGATTAGCTATGAGCAGAAGCCTTATAGAAAGTCAATCATGCACACTTTCGGTGCAGCCATTACTCCTTCTCCTTCCATGTCCACAAGGGCTGGTAAGGATATCATTACCAAGAATCCTTTGGACAATGGTTCTTTGGGTTGCGCTATTTCCGAGGCTATCGAGCTTGCGGTATCTACCCCTAATTGCAAATATACTCTTGGATCCGTTTTGAACCATGTTTGCTTGCATCAGACTGTGATTGGTCTTGAGGCCGAGAAGCAGATGAAATTGGCAGGGGAGTATCCTGACATCGTGATTGGTTGCTTTGGTGGTGGTTCCAACTTCAGTGGTATTGCTTTCCCGTTNATGCGTCATAACATTCAGGAAGGCCTTAAGACCAGATTCGTTGCAGCTGAGCCTTCATCTTGCCCTAAACTCACCAGAGGTAAATTNGAGTATGACTTCGGTGATGAGGCAGGTATGACTCCGCTTCTTCCTATGTACACCCTAGGTCATGGTTTCAAGCCAGCTACCATTCATGCCGGTGGTNTGCGTTACCATGGCGGCGGAATGATTCTGTCTCAACTTATGAAGGATGGNTTCATGGAGGCNGTNGACATCGATCAGCTTGAGAGNTTCAAGGCNGGTGTCATGTTCGCCCAAACTGAGGGTATCATCCCCGCTCCGGAGTCCTGCCATGCCATTGCGGCTACCGTAAGGGAGGCTTTGAANTGCAAAGAAACCGGCGAGGAGAAGGTAATTCTATTCAATCTTTCAGGTCATGGTTTTGTAGATATGAGNGCTTACGACCAGTATTTCAGNGGAGATTTGCAGGACTACAGAGTGTCTGACGAAGAACTCCAGAAGTACATTAAGGAAGCCGATGATCTTAACAAATAATTAAATTGCCGCCTGAAAGGGCGGCTTTTTTATGACAAAATTGCAGTTNTTTGGCANNTTNAANGTTTTGGTAAATTTTTTGCTATATTTGTGGCTGGCGGCTATTTAGAGACCGTCACTTAATAACATTAAACACAAATTGATATGAAAGGCAACTCATTTTTAGCTCTGTTGGCAGGTGCTGCCGCTGGATTTATCGGTGCTCTTTTTGTTTCTGACGAGACTCGTGAGAAAGTGCGTAAAGCTACTGCTGATGGTTACAACGACTTCAAAGACGGAGCGTCCGATGCTNTTCATGAAGCTCAGGTAAGGGCTCGTTACGCTCGTAGAGAAATGAATTCTATAAAAGAAACTCTTAAGGAGCAGGGATCAACCATGGCCNCTGACGTTAAGGAGAAACTTTTGAGTAAACTTGAGAAACTCGAGAAGGCTCTCTCAAATGACGAAATTCTTGATGACGAAGTAGACGATCAGACTCCTGAGAATAATTCCACAGAAGAAGCTTAATCATGTTTGAGAAGTTTANGGGACCCGTTGAGGATTTATCCGGAAGCACGAAAGAATATCTAGACCTTCGGCTGACCGACTTGAAATTGAAGACCACCAAAGGTCTTGCAATNTCGNTGAGTCAGGTTTTGTCGATGATTCTGATTCTTTTCGTGGCGCTGATTGTATTTTTGGCGCTTGCTTTCGGACTCATTCTGCTCATTGGCGATGCAATCGGTAGCTATGCCGGTGGCGCTTTTATCGTGGCCGGNGTCTTTGCGATATTGACAATTATCCTCTATTTGAATAGAGATAAGATGTTTGTCAATAAGTTCGTGAAGCTTTTTATCNGCATATTCTTCGATGACGAAAATTCAAAGGAGGGCGAGTAATGGCGACAAAGAGGTATAGTGAAATTAGTAACATGGATGAACTTCTGAAGGCTCAGAGGCAGGTAGCCCGACAGATTAATAAGAAGGGGAAGGAGGTTGGCTATGAGCTGGAGTCTTTCAAGAGTTCGTTTAAGCATACTTTCAATGGGGTGAATCTCATTGCGAGTGGTTTGCATCGTGCCTCTTATGGCATTCCNNTGGACAGAATGATGCTCGCCGGAGTACGATTCCTGATAGGCAAACTCAGACGATAAAATTAAGGGCGACCTTGGAGGGCCGCCCTTTTTATTTANATTGAAAGAACATTCAGAACGTCAATCAACTCTTTGTCGATTGGCTTGTCGATTTTAACCGCTCTATCAATCGGAACATATACGATTTTGTCATCGTCTACTCCAATCATGATGTTTCGCTGTCCTTCTTTCAGGGCTTCGATGCTGGCATAGCCGAGACGGCTNGCTAGAATTCTGTCCGCTGCGCTTGGCGTGCCGCCTCTCTGAAGATGGCCGAGAATGGTCACACGCACGTCGTACTGAGGATATTCCTTGCGCACGCGCTCTGCNTAATACATCGCTCCGCCATGGCCCTGCTTATTGCTCTCGGACACGAGAACGATGGAGCTATTCTTACTTTTACGAACTCCACGNCCGATGAATTGNGCCAACTGGTCAACTCCAGTTTTNTCCTCCGGTATGATGGCCGCTTCGGCTCCNGATGCGATGGCGCTATTCTGGGTGAGGAAACCGGCGTCTCTTCCCATGACTTCGATGAAGAATATTCTATCGTGGGAGTTGGCGGTGTCCCTAATCTTGTCTACGCACTCGACTATGGTGTTCAGGGCTGTGTCATATCCGATGGTCGAATCTGTGCCGTAAAGGTCATTGTCGATGGTGCCTGGCAGTCCGATTACTGGGATGTCATATTCGTGGGCGAGGTCACGGGCGCCAGTNAATGATCCATTGCCGCCGATGACAATCAAGGCGTCAACTTTGTATTTNTTGATGTTTTCGTATGCTTTCTTTTTGCCTTCGGGCGTCATGAATTCCTTGCTGCGNGCNGTNTTAAGAATGGTNCCACCCCTTTGGATGGTATTGCTGACGCTCTCGGTGGTGAGCTCTTTGAACTCGCCATTGATNAGACCTTCATAGCCTCTGTAGATGCCATAGACTTTCCATCCGTTGTAAATAGCGGAACGAGTGACGGCTCTGATGCAGGCGTTCATGCCTGGAGCATCGCCGCCGGATGTCAGAACTCCGATTGTTTTAATCTCTCTTGCCATAATTATTTCACCAGATATCCTTAATTATTGTTCTACAAAATTACAAAACTTTGCGCTCATTCAACAAAATTCAAGCCCTTTTTCNCGCCTATTTAATCAAGAAATTGTAATTTTGCGCCATTATTATGCAAATAGGAAAATTGGACTTGGGCGANANGCCCATTTTGCTGGCTCCGATGGAGGATGTCACCGATGCTTCGTTCCGCATTATCTGCAAAGAATGTGGAGCGGACATGGTGTATACCGAATTCGTGCCTTCTGAGGGACTNGTAAGGGATGCGACCAAGGCCATCGCCAAGATGAAAACCTCGGCGGCGGANGCTCCAATCGGCATCCAGATATATGGAAGCATATTGGAGAACATGGTCGAGGCNGCCAAGATGGCGGACCATGCGGCTGAAATAGCGGANGGCTACGGATGCGACGTGATAGANATCAACTTCGGCTGTCCGGTCAGCAAAATAGCCATACGAGGAGCCGGCAGCGGCATGATGAGGGAACCGGACAAGATGGTTGCCATCACGAAGGCCATAGTGGAGGCGGTAGACAAGCCTGTCACGGTGAAGACTCGTCTCGGTTGGGACGATAATTCAAAAATCATAGTGGAATTGGCGGAACGNCTNCANGACGTCGGCATTCAAGCACTCACAATCCACGGCAGNACTCGTTGCCAGATGTATAAGGGAGAGGCGGATTGGACTCTTATTGGGGAAGTGAAAAAGAATCCCAGAATGAAAATTCCCATAATCGGCAANGGNGATATTACCACGCCTGAGAAGGCAAAAGAGGCCTTTGATCGCTATGGAGTGGATGGAATCATGGTCGGAAGGGCNTCTTTCGGGCATCCATGGATCTTTAGAGAAATAAAGCATTATCTTGCCACGGGCGAAAAATTGCCACCATTGTCGGTTGCTGGCAGGGCCGATTTGGCAAAGCGTCAGCTTCGTCTATCNCTCGATTTGAAAGGCCCNAAAACCGGCATATANGANATGCGNAGGCACCTATCATGCTATTTNAAAGGTCTTCCCGACTTCAAAGATATGCGCATAAAACTCGTCACAACCATGGACGAGGATGAATTATTCGCCCTTTTGGATGAAATTCCCCAAAGATGGGGCGATGACCTCCCCATAGAATCGAATGTTTATGAGGTTTAAGGTCCGATTTTCCAAGATTCCGTTGCTTGAATTTTGTTAAGTCAGGAAATATTCTTACATTTGCGGTCCCTATTTTGCGAAGGGATCGCAAATTTTTAGTATAAACCATTAAAGATCAAGACAGTGGACACACAAAGCTACAAAACGGTATCGCTCAATGCGGCGACCGTAAAGAAAGAGTGGGTTGTCATTGATGCCACGGATCTTCCGCTTGGCCGTCTTGCTTCCAGAGTTGCTCTCGTCCTCCGTGGCAAGAACAAACCTGGTTTTACTCCTCATGTTGATTGCGGTGACAACGTTATCGTAATTAANGCTGAGAAAGTAGCCCTCAAGGGTAACAAGATGACCAACCGCGTGTATGTACGCTACACCGGCTATCCTGGTGGACAGCGTTTCACNACACCTGCGGAGATTTTGAGGAAGAGACCCGCTGAACTGGTCAGGAGAAGCGTTAAAGGCATGCTCCCTAAGACCCGCCTCGGTGACAAACTCATCAACAACCTGTATGTTTATGCAGGACCTGAGCATCCTCATGAGGCTCAGAAACCCAAAACCATTAAGTTGAACGAAATTTAAACAGAGCAGATGGAAAAAACAGTAAACGCCCTTGGAAGACGTAAATCAGCTGTGGCTCGTGTTTATCTGAGTGCCGGTAAAGGTAATGTTACCATCAACGGTCGTGAGCTCAAGGATTATTTCACCGATGAGTCTCATCAGTACATCGTGAATCAGCCCTTTGAGGTGACCGGTACACTCGGACAGTTTGACGTTAAGGCTAACCTCGACGGAGGTGGAGTCAAAGGTCAGGCTGAAGCGCTTCGTCTCGGTATCTCCCGCGCACTTTGCGAGGTTGACAAAGAGGCTTATCGCTCCACCCTTAAGGCCGCTGGATTCCTTACCCGTGACGCCCGTGAGGTCGAGAGGAAGAAGCCTGGTCAGCCTGGTGCACGTCGTCGCTTCCAGTTCAGTAAACGTTAATCGTCTGAACGACCAGATTTACACAACGCACGGTCCGGTGTTGAAATTTTCGGATCTTTTCTGGGGATGGGAATCCCGTGGAGAAGCTGCCTGAAGATTGCCGGAATCGCGGAAAATCGGAGAGACCATCGNATGATGCTACTCCCCGTTTGAAGCAAAGAGCCCGTCAGGCAAGACCTGATGGAAACAAAAAACAAATTAAAGAAAGAAAAAATGTCAAGAACAAATTTCCAGGAATTACTCGATGCGGGTGCCCACTTCGGACATCTTGCCAGAAAGTGGAATCCTAAAATGGCTCCGTACATTTTCGATCAGAAAAACGGAATCCATATCATCGATCTGCATAAGAGCGTGATAAAGATAGACGAAGCCGCTGACGCTATGAAGGAACTTGCCCGTTCCGGTCGCAAGATCCTGTTTGTGGCTACGAAGAAACAGGCAAAGGACGTTGTTGCCGAGTTGGCATCCAGCGTTAACATGCCTTATGTGACCGAAAGATGGCCTGGTGGAATGCTTACAAACTTCCCTACCATCCGCAAAGCGGTCAAGAAAATGAACACCATCGATAAGATGAAAGAAGACGGTACCTTCGATAAGCTCGCAAANCGTGAGCGTCTCCAGGTGGACCGTCAGAGAGCTAAAACTTGAGAAGAACCTTGGTTCTATCAAGGACATGGGACGTCTCCCTTCAGCTATTTTTGTAGTGGACGTTCAGAAAGAGGCCAACGCCGTCAAGGAAGCTAATCGCCTTAACATTCCGGTAATCGCAATGGTTGATACTTGCTGCGATCCCACCCCGATTGATTANGTGATTCCGGCTAATGATGACGCAACAAAGAGCATCGAATACATCATCGGCGCACTTTGCAAAGCTATCCAGGAAGGTCTCGATGAGAGGAANCTTGAGAAGGAGAAAGAAGCTCCCGCAGAGGTTGAGGAGAAAGCTCCCGCAAGAAAACTTCGTTCTCGCAAGAGCACCAAGGAAGAGGCTCCCGTAGAGGAGGCTAAGGCTGAAGCTCCCGCTGAGGAGGCTCCTAAAGCTGAGGCTGCTCCCAAGGCAGAAGCCGCTCCCAAGGCAAAGAAGGCTCCCAAAGCTGAGAAGGTAGAAGAGGCGAAAGCAGAATAATAACCATTTAAAAAGAAGGAATACAATTATGTATACACCATCAGCACAAGAAGTAATGAAATTGCGCAAGATGACTAGCGCCGGTATGATGGATTGCAAGAAGGCTCTTATCGAGGCTGAAGGCGATTANGACAAGGCGGTAGACATCATTCGTGAGAAAGGTAAACTCGTAGCTGCCAAGAGGGCTGACCGTGAGACCAGCGAAGGTGCTGTTCTCGTTCGCAAGGCCGATGGCAAAGCTATCATCGTATGCCTTGGTTGCGAAACCGATTTCGTATCAGCTACTCCTGATTTCAAGGCTCTCGCAGCTGAGATCGCAGACGCTGCTATCGCTGCTTTCCCTGCAGATGCTGAGGCTCTTAAGGATGCTAAGTGCTCAAATGGTCATACCGTTGAGGAGGAGATTTCCGCTCAGACCGGTAAGACTGGTGAGAAGCACGTTCTCGCATACTATGCTTCTTTGGAGGCTCCTTATATCGCTGAGTACATTCACTTCAACAATAAGCTTGGCGCTATCGTAGCTTTCAATAAAGAGGTTCCCGAGGACCTTGGTAAGGCTGTCGCTCAGCAGGTAACTGCTATGAACCCCGTTTCTGTAAGCGAGGCTGACTGCCCTAAAGAGGTTGTTGAGAAAGAGCTTGAGATGTACAAGAAGCAGATGGAGGAAGATCCTAAGATGGCTGGTAAGCCTGCTGCTATGCTTGAGAACATTGCTAAGGGTAAACTCCAGAANTTCTTCAAAGAGCAGACTCTTGAGGACCAGGATTTCGTTCAGGCTGACGAGAAGATCTCNGTTTCAGCTTACATCAAGAAAGTTGATCCTGAGGCTAAGGTTGTTGCCTTCAAGCGTTTCTCACTTAGTGACTAATCTTCACACACTAAATAAAAAACCGGCTGGAATTCAGTCGGTTTTTTTGTTTTCTAATGCATCATATTGATTTGAGCGGATCGGGCGGTGCTGGCTTTGGAAGCGTCTGATTTNCCGAAATTATACTTGACGGAGAAAATCGCGCAACGNCCCAGACTGTTTACGAACACATCCTTGACATAGTTCTCGGCTACGCTATGCTTGCGTAACGAATGTTGATTCAATATATTATAGACATCAAAGGNGAATATGAAAG
>Ga0065709_1000098_pt1 | contig 12916 bp, 11 predicted proteins | sample Hoacrofraction14_2_FD_59096 | JGI IMG/M metagenome (GOLD analysis project Ga0065709, IMG submission 59096) | Hoatzin crop microbial communities from Cojedes, Venezuela, sample from fiber fraction 14 v1 | ecosystem: Host-associated > Birds > Digestive system > Esophagus > Crop | place: Venezuela... | reverse complement strand
ATTGTTATTGTTTTGGGTGCCAAGTCTCTAATGCCTAATGCCTACTTTGGGTGCCAAGTCTCTAATGCCTAATGCCTAACACCTAATGCCTACTTTGGGTGCCAAGTTTCTAATGCCTAATGCCTAACACCTAATGCCTAACATCTAATGCCTACGAGGTAAAACGAAGAGCGCCAGCCTGAAGGGTGAGGGTGGCTGGCGCTCGGGGATATCGCATTAAGATGCGGACAATGTTAGTATTTGTGGTCGGTGTCGGCGAGTTCGTCGCGCGTGAGTTTGCGGCGGTCCATGGCGTGCCAGCAGTAGACGATGTAGGCGAGCACAAAGGGGACGAGGATGCTCACCACGCTCATCACGGTGAGGGTGAATTCACTGGACGAGCTGTTGCGCAGCGTGAGCGAGCTCTGCACGTCGAGGAGCGAGGGATAATAAGCCGTGTCGTTATACCCCACTACCCAGAACAGCGAGAGGACCACCAGGATGGTGCCCAAACCTGCGGGCCAAATGCCGTGGGTGTAGTCGAAGTCGCGTATCGTGCGGCCGATGCCCCACAGCACGAGCACAACGCCCAGGACAAAGAACACGAGCGTCCACCACATCGACAGGAAGTTATTGAGGTAGCAGTAGTCGACCCACTGGGCGTTGCCGCTGTCGTCGTAGCGCACGCCGGGCGAGGTGAGAATCACAGCCACCGTGGCGAGGAACAGCACCACAAAGATGCCACCATTCCACAGCAGCCAGCGATGCTGGTCGCGGCGCACCGTGGCGTCGTCGATATTGTTGATAAAGTAGAGCGACGCCAGCGTGCGTGCCAGCATCAGCACCATCGCGCCGAAGAGCAGGTTGCGCCACGAGGCGATGGCTTCGAGGCCGTGCGAGGGCACCCACATCGAGATGGCCGACGCCTGAACGTTGAGCAGGTTACCGCGCGTGACCGTGAACTGGGCGCCAAAGAACATCGTCGCCACAGCTACGCCCAGCAACAGCGGACCCAGCAAACCGTTGATACACAGCAGGATGTCGTAGAACCCGCGGCCATAGACGTTTCCCGGCTTCGACCGATACTCGTAGGCCACCGCTTGAATGACGAAGCTGAGCAGGATGAGCATCCACAGCCAGTAAGCCCCACCGAAACTGGTAGAGTAGAACAGCGGGAACGAGGCAAAGAAGGCGCCGCCAAAGGTGACCAGCGTCGTGTAGGTCAGCTCCCACTTGCGTCCCATCGAGTTGATGTAGAGCGCGCGTTGCTCCTCGTCACGAGCCGTGTGTAGCATCGACTGGCCGCCCTGCACCATGAGCAGGAACACCAGCAGGGCTCCCAGAATCGACATGATGAGCCACCAGTAGTTTTGCAGTATATAATAGGTATCCATAGTCGTGAAGGATTAAATGGTTACACAATGGTTGATTAAGCCTTGTCGAGGTCTTTAAGCGACTTGCGCGAGACTTGGCGGCAGATGATGCTGATGTCGGCCACGAGGAGCACGGTAAACAGCACCGCAAAAATCCAGAAGGTGATTTGCACCGACGTTGCATTCAATGCGCTCACAGCCACCTTGTTAGGCATCAGGTCCTGGATGGTCCACGGCTGGCGTCCCACCTCGGCGACAATCCAGCCACTGGCGCTACACAGGTAAGCCAGCGGGATGGTGACAATCGAGAGAATGTACCACCAGCGCGCCCACTTCTTGCCCTCGAGCAGCTGGGGCTTGTAGGCCAGCAACAGCACGATGGCGAGGAAGAGCAGCAGGTAGCCGCCCACAGTAACCATGAAGTGGAAGGTGTAGAACGTCATGGGGACGTTGGGGACAGCCTCTTGCGGGCTATCGAGGTAGGCGTAACCGAAGTACTTGAAGTCGTTGTTGATGTCGGCCTTNAGGGCGTCGGTGGTCATGCGGTCGCCACCGCGCATGGCGGCATCATATTGTGCCAATTTCTCTTGCACCGCCTTGCCGCGGGTGATGCGGTCGGCGTAGGAGACGGTGTTCACCTCGTTACCGTCGGCATCGATGGCGTGGCCAGCAATCAGGTCGTTGATGCCGGGCACAAAGGCGTGGATGTCGTGNGTGGCGAGGAACGAGAGGCCGTAAGGCAGCGAGATGTCAAAGAGGAACGGGTCCTCGTTGTTGTCGACCGTCTTCGATGGATTCAGGATGCCAAAAGCCACAATCGACTGGTCGGTCGAGCCCTGGTAAAGGCCCTCCATGGCAGCCAGTTTCATGGGTTGATACTTAGCCACGGTCACAGCCGAGCTNTCGCCTGTAATCATNGTCATCACGATGCCGATGAGGCCTACCCAGCCGCCCACCTTGAGGCTGCGCATGCAGTGGTCACGGTTGCGGCCNCGCAGCAGCATCCAGCCGCTGATGCCTGCAACCACACAGCCTGCCAGCGCCCACGCNCTGAGCACCGTGTGGAAAAACTTGCTCACTGCCACNGGCGACAGNGCCACGGCGGCAAAGCTCGTCATCTCGTTGCGCATCGTGGCGGGGTTGAACTCGCAGCCCGTGGGATATTGCATCCACGCGTTTGCCACAAGAATCCACAGCGCCGACAGACTGGCACCGATAGCCGTGAGCCACGTCGCCGCCAGGTGAAACCGCGGGCTCACCTTGTCCCAGCCAAAGAACATGACNGCAATAAACGTTGATTCCATAAAGAAGGCCAGGATGCCCTCGACAGCCAGCGGNGCACCGAAGATGTCGCCCACAAACCAGCTATAGTTCGACCAGTTGGTACCAAACTCAAACTCGAGGATAAGTCCAGTGGCGACACCGATTGCAAAGTTGATGCCGAAAATCGTCATCCAGAACTTGGTCGTGGCAAGCCATTTCTCGCTTTTGGTGCGATGGTAAATGGTTTCCATCACCGCCACGATGATGCCCAGTCCCAGCGTGAGCGGGACAAACAGCCAGTGATAAATGGCCGTCAGGGCAAACTGCGCTCGTGACCAGTCCACTACATTCACTAATTCTTCCATCGTCTTACTTGTGTTTTATTGATATGTGTTAATTTATTGTCTTTCAGTGGTTAATTGCTCACGCACATACTGCGCTTTTCCCGCATCGTCGTCGCTCACCTGCGCCANGAAATCGGGGAAAAACAGCAACCGCANCACCACAAACATGATGAAAAGTTTCACAATGATAATGGCCCACAACGTGCGCCCGANGGTCATGTTCTTGAAACCATCGTAATAGAGATGCCACACGCGGCTGAGCCACGCNGCGACACGCGATGAAAGGGTTGCACGGGTCATGGGTTGCGTGAACAATGTTTTACAAAGCACAAAATTAGTGAAAAACTTTTAATTCTCCAAGTTTTTTTGCGCTTTTTCTTCACATTTTTTTCGCAACGGGTCGTTTTAGGTTATAAATGTAGCGATTATCGATGATGGTGGGGGTGGCTGTGGAGAGGTCGACCTGGGGGGCTGCGACGCCGCGTCCCACACGCCGTGGCGAGACCTCGATGCGCATTTCGTCCCACACGTCGGCATCGAGCAAGTGCTGGAGGACGCAGGCACCGCCCTCGACCATAACGCTGGTGATGCCGCGCTGATAGAGGTCGCGCAGCCACGTGAGGGGCGTGCTCGTGTCGAGGGCGACCCACTCGACGGCGCCATCGACGCGGGTGCGCGTGGCGTTGTAGACGATGGTGGGCTGGCCGTCGGTGAGCATGCGTGCACTGGCGGGGACGCGCAGGTTGCGGTCGAGCAGTACACGCAGTGGCGAATTGCCTGGCCAGTAGCGCGTTGTGAGTTGTGGGTCNTCGACGATGGCGGTNGTGGCGCCCACCACGATGGCATCGGCCATGGCGCGCTCGCGGTGCATCAGGCGCATGGTGAGTGGNGACGACAGGTGCAGAGGATTCTCGGCATCCTGNGGCGGCAGGGCGATGTAGCCATCGGCACTCTGCGCCCACTTGAGTTGCACCCACGGGCGACCCGCGGTGTGCGCCGTCATGAAACGGCGGTTCAGGGCGCGGCACTCGTGTTCGAGCACACCCACCACGACCTCGATGCCCGCCTCGCGCAGCATCTTCACGCCACGGCCCGCCACTTGCGGGAACGGGTCGAGCGANCCCACCACCACGCGGCCAATNTGGCGCTCGATGAGCATGCTGGCGCAGGGTGGCGTCTTGCCGTAGTGCGAGCANGGNTCGAGCGTNACATAGATGGTCGACTGCGGCAGCAAGGCAAGGTCCTCGTCGCGNACCGATGCCATGGCGTTAACCTCGGCGTGGCCTTGGCCACAGCAGCGGTGGAAGCCCTCGCCAATGATGCGTCCCTCGTGCACAATCACTGCCCCCACCATGGGATTTGGCGAGGTGTGAGGCGCGCCGCAACGNGCGAGTTGCAGGGCACGGCGCATGAAGGTGANATCGTGTGAAGCGTCCATCATCATGGGGCAAAGTTACAACACTTTTGCGGGAACGACAAAAATTGTCTACTTTTGTACTGTTGAATCATTAACCCACCATCAAGCGACAACAATGACACTGCGAGAAGCGATATTGACAATGAAAAAGCGCCTCGATGGCGCCTATAGTGACGAGGAAGCACGCGCCATGATACGCGTCATCTGCGAGGACGTGCTGCAATGCGACCCTGTGGATGTGGCGATGCGCATCGACCAGGATGTGCCCAGTTTTGCCCCNGCCCGCCTCGACGAAATCACCGAGCGACTGCTCAAGCACGAGCCCATCCAGTANATCTTGGGCACCGCCCGTTTCCATGGNCACCGATTCAAGGTGACNCCNGCNACGCTGGTGCCGCGGCCCGAGACCGAGGGGCTCGTCGACATGATTGTTGACGAGTGGGGCGAGCAAACCGACGTTCACGTGCTCGACCTGGGCACGGGGAGCGGATGCATCGCCATCTCGCTGGCACGCGCACTGCGGTTTGCCCACGTCGAAGCCATCGACAACAGCGATGCCGCCCTCGCNGTGGCACGCGAGAACGCCCGCGAGCTGCANGTGACCATCGACCTCGATAACGCCGACATCCTGAACCTGGGCACGCCGCCCACCGCCACGCTGCAAGTGCTTGTGAGCAACCCGCCCTACGTCACCATGAGCGAGCGCGCCAGCATCGAGCCCAACGTGCTCAACTACGAGCCCGCGGCAGCGCTCTTTGTCCCCGACGACGACCCGCTGCGCTATTACAAGCCCATCGCCCGCTATGCCGCGCTGGCACTGGTTCCCGAGGGCCGCATCTACCTCGAGGTCAACAGCAAGTATGCCACCGACGTGGCACGCCTGCTCACCGAGGCNGGCCTGANGGCAGCGACCACCCACGTCGACAGCTATGGCAACCTGCGCTACGTCACCGCCACACAGCCGCGATANTGCCCGCGACCCGCAAATGTGTGAAAAAATGCGGGATTGTAGGCGTTTGCGCGTTAAAAAGGTGTAAAAAAACACTTTTTGACCTTTATTATCTTAAATAGGGAGCCGCGATTGAGTGCTAAATATTAATTTTACACGCTCAATTGCGTCCCTTGCGGGCACTTTGTTGCGCTAAGGCTTGGTGTAGCCGATAATTTTTTTGTAATTTTGCGCGATTATTGTGTTCCTGCCACGGCAGTCATGCCTTGCGGCATCNCGGCGGCAGTGGAGGGACGATAGTTATTGACTAAACGACGATGATAAAGAACTTACACAACATCTTGCTATATGTGGCCATGGCTATGGTCCTGGCCTTGTCGTGCGCTTCGTGCAACAAAGACAACGACGACGACGACACCACCACGACCACCACAACCATCTACTCGGTGAGCACCACCAGCACGCTGGTGACCAAGTTTGCGCTCAAGGCTAACGANGACGTGATGGAGCACCTCGACTCGGTGTTCTTCACCATCGACCAGGATAACGCGCTGATTTATAACGCCGACTCGCTGCCCATCGGCACCGATGTGGGCGCCCTGCTGACCAGCGTCTCGTTTGGAACGACCGTGAGCGCTGCCACCTTCACGATGACGGGCGGAACGCATCGCGCCGACACCACGATTAACTACACCACCTCGTCGACCGATAGCATCGACTTCACGGGTAAAGTTACACTCACCGTCACGTCGGCCACCAGCGGGGTCACGCGCGANTACAACGTCAAGGTGCTCGTGCACAAGCAGGAGCCCGACTCGCTGGCATGGCCCACGAGNGACCGCCGCGACCTGCCTGGCACCGAGAACCTCACGACCACCAANGGCGGCATCGCCCACACCCTGCTGTGGGANTACGAGTTCTACTGCTTCGTCAAAACCAACGATAAATACATACTCTCGACGACCGACGACCCCCTCAACGGCCCGTGGGAGCAGAAAACGCCCAACTTCACCGGTGGCGAGCCCACAGCGTTTGCCTCGACTACCGATGCGCTCTACTACATGGACAGCGAGGGCGTCATCTACAAATCGCTCGANGGCGTCGACTGGAGCGAGGTTGACAACGGCTGGCAAGCCCTCATCGGCGGTTACAACGACATGATTCTGGGTCTGCGTAAAAACGACGAGTCCGACGTCCTGCTTTACGCCCAGTATCCTGCTCGCGACCTTGATGGCTCCATGGCCGACGACGCATTCCCCGTCAAGGACTTCTCGCAGTTGGTTATGGCCGATAACAGCTGGGTTACTGGTCAGCAAGCCATGATAGCGGGCGGCTGTAACAAGGATGGCGTCATCAGCGACGCTGTGTGGGGCTTCGATGGAGAGAAATGGGGNCGCGTCAACGCTGCCACCACCTCGGGNCTGCCCGCCTTGCAGAATCCCACGCTCATCAGCTACTACAGCGCCTCGGCGGTGGGTAGCGGCGTGAGAGTTGCCACGAAACCCACATGGTACATCATTGGCGGCAAGACCACCAGCGACACCTATAACGANATNGTCTACATCTCGCGCGACCAGGGCATCCACTGGGCGGTAGCCGACGACGCGCTGCAGTTGCCCGTCACAATGCCNGACCTGTGTGGCGCCGATGCATACGTCTACGGCGAGACGCTCACGACCACCCTCCGCGCTCCGCGCCGNATCTCAACCGCCATCACCTCGTGGTTGTGCCCCTACATCTACCTCTTTGGTGGCTACTTCGACAACGAGCAGCTGTCGCCCTACATCTGGCGCGGCGTGTATAACCGTCTGGCGCAAGTCCCCATTTATTGATTTCATCACAAGCATCACGAGCAATGACCCGTAACACAACATACCGCTACGTCACCCGATGGATTGCCCTGGCACTGCTGCTGGTGGCATCGGCCACCGCCANCGCACAGGAATACCGCTTCGAGGTGGGTCCCGCGCTGGGATTTAGCGGATATCTGGGCGATGCCAACAATAGCAACCTCTTTAAGCACATCGGGTTTGCTGGCGGTGGCGTGCTTCGCTATAACCACAACAGCCGCTGGGCNTTTAAGGCCAACCTGAGNTANCTCAACATCAGCGGAAACACCGACGACCTGCAGACGCGCTACCCCGCNCAGGTGGGCGTCACCGCCGAGAATGGCGGCACGGGCGCGTTTGCCCACTACGACTTCAAGTCGTCGCTCGTCGACNTGGGCGTCATGGCNGAGTTCAACTTCCTGAACTACGGCATGGGCGCCAAGTACAAGAAATACAAGCGCATCTCGCCCTACCTCACCGTGGGCGTGGGCGCTGTGGCTGCCTTCACCGGCGGCGAGACCCANATCTCGTGGACCATCCCCATGGGCGTGGGCGTGAAATACAAACTCAAGGAGCGCATGAACCTGGGCTTTGAGTTCACCATGCGCAAGGAGTTTAGCGACAAAATCGATGGCCTGAGCGACCTCTACGGCGTGAAGCATGGCTTTGCCAAAAACACCGACTGGTACTCGATGGCTGTGTTTACATTCACCTACGAGTTCAGCAAGCGCTGCGTGCGCTGCCACTATATCGAGTAATCAAGAACCGCGATGAACAATACATCACCAATAGCACAAATCGACCCCACGCGCCTGCCACAGCACGTGGCCATCATNATGGATGGCAACGGCCGCTGGGCNAAGGAGCACGGGCACGAGCGTCAATGGGGACACGAGAACGGCGTGAGCACCGTGAGACGCATCACCGAGGCCGCCTCGCAAATCGGCCTGCGTTACCTCACGCTCTACACCTTCTCGACCGAGAACTGGAATCGCCCGCAAGCCGAGGTCGATGCGCTGATGCACCTCATCGTCATCTCGATTGAGCAGCAAACGCCCGACTTGATTAAGAACAACGTGCGCCTCACCACCGTGGGCGACCTCGACCGCCTGCCCCAGCTGGCACGCGAGCGCCTGGAGCGCTGCATGGCCGACACGGGNCACTGCACGGGACTGACGCTGTGCTTGGCTCTGAGCTACTCGGCTCGCTGGGACCTGGTGCAAGCCGCGCGCACGCTGGCCGCACAAGCCGTGGAAGGCAAAATCGACAGCACCAGCATCGACGAGAAGATGCTCGCCAGTGCACTGTCGACCCACGACATGCCCGACCCCGACCTGCTCATCCGCACCGGCGGCGACATCCGCGTGAGCAACTTCCTGCTGTGGGAAATTGCNTATAGCGAACTCTACTTTACCGACAAATATTGGCCCGACTTTACTGCCGACGACCTCGCAAGCGCCATCGTTGCCTATCAATCGCGCGAGCGCCGTTATGGAAAGACGAGCGAACAGCTAACCAATATTCTACCCACCGAATGATGAAGAAACTTATCGTCACGAAGTTGCAAAACATTGTCGCGCTGTGCTGCATCACGGCGGCACTCGTTGTGCCCAGCCACGCCCTGGCACAAGAGACAACTACAAGCAACGACACCATCTATAATCCCAACATCGTNTTCACCGGCTCCCCCTCGCGCTACACCATCGCTGGAATCCGCGTCGAGGGCGTCGACAACTACGACGACAACATCATNATCGGGTACTCGGGCTTAGCCATCGGGCAACGCATCGAGATTCCTGGCGATGACCTCAAGGCTGCNGCNAAGCGCTTCTGGCGCCAAGCNCTGTTCTCGAAGGTCCAAATCCAGGTCGAGAAAATCTGTGGCGAGAAGGCTTGGCTCGTCTTCAACCTGCGCCAGCAACCCCGCGTGTCGCAAGTNAACTACAACGGCGTTAAGGGCGGCGAACTCAAGGACCTAAAGGAGCGCTTGGGCCTGCAACCGGGCCAGCAGATGACGCCCAACATCGCCAACCGCATCAAGCAGGTTGTCGAGAAATACTTTGCCGGCAAGGGCTTTGAGAAGGCCACCTGCAACGTGCGCCAAACGCCCGACCTGAGCAAGCAAAACGAGGTAATCGTGGACCTCGACATCAACAAAAACGACAAAATCAAGGTGCACCGCATCTACTTCACTGGCAACNACGTGCTGAGCAACCGCAAGCTCAAGAACGCCATGAAGAAGACCAACGAGAAGCGCGACATCTTCAAGATTTTCAGCCAAAAGAAGTTTGTCCGCAGCGACTACGAGGACGACAAGACCCGCATCATCGACAAGTATAACGAGAAAGGTTACCGCGACGCTCGCATCGTGGCCGATAGCATCGTCAACTATAACGACAAGACCGTCGACGTCTACATCACCGTCGACGAGGGCAAGAAATACTACATCAGCGACATCGACTGGGTGGGTAACACNGTTTACCCCTCGAGCGTGCTCNACGAGGTGCTGGGCATCCAGAAGGGCGACGTCTATAACCAGAAGCGCCTGAACAAGCGCACCAGCGAGGACGATGACGCCGTGGCCAACCTCTACCTCAACAANGGCTACCTGTTCTACCAGCTCATCCCCATCGAGAAGAGCGTCTCGGGCGACTCGATTGCCCTGGAGATGCGCATGTACGAGGGCAAGCAGGCACGCATCAACAAGGTGGTTATCAATGGTAACGACCGCCTCTACGAGAAAGTAGTNCGCCGCGAGTTGCGTGTGCGNCCCGGCGACCTGTTCTCTAAGGAAGACCTCATCCGCTCGGCNCGCGAGATTGCNCANACGGGCCANTTCGACCCCGAGAAGATGGACATCCGCCCCGAGCCCAACGAGGACAACGGTACCGTCGACATCATCCTCAACCTCGAGAGCAAGGCCAACGACCAAGTGGAGCTGTCGCTCGGTTGGGGTCAAACGGGTGTGCTCATCAAGGCTGGCCTCAAGTTCACCAACTTCGCCATCAAGAACCTGTTCCACCCGTCGTCCTACAAGGGCTTGATTCCGCAAGGCGAGGGTCAAACCTTCAGCCTGAGCGTGCAGACCAACGCCAAGTACTACCAGGCCTACAGCATCTCGTTCCTCGACCCGTGGTTTGGTGGCAAGCGTCCTAACTCGCTGTCGGTATCGGCATTCTATAGCCGTCAAACGGGTATCAACTCGTCGTTCTACAACAGCCAGTATCAAAACCTGCTCAATAACTATTATTACAATAGCAGCTACTACGGCTACGGCAGCAGCTACTACAACAATGGTTACTCGTCGACCTACTACCAGAATGCTTACGACCCGAGCAAATACCTGCAAATGGCGGGTGTGACCGTGGGCTTCGGTAAGCGCCTCAAGTGGCCCGACGACTATTTCACCATCACCGCCAGTCTGTCCTACCAGCTCTATAGCTTGAAGAATTGGGAATACCTTTATTATATGAATAATGGTACGTCAAACTCGATTGTGCTGGGCTTGACGCTGGCGCGTAACAGTATCGACAACCCGCTCTATACCCGCCGCGGTAGCTCGTTCTCGCTGAGCTTCAACGCCACGCCGCCCGCAGCGCTGTTTGGCAAAAAGGACTGGAAGGCGCTGAGCGAAAGCAACACCGACGCTGCCAAGCGCGAGCGCTATCGCTGGATTGAGTACTGGAAACTCAAGCTGCAAACGCGCACCTACACGCCGCTCACCGACCCCAACGGCCGCTGGACCCTCGTGCTGATGACGCGTGCCGACTTCGGTCTGCTGGGCAGCTGGAACAAGTACTTGAAGTCGCCGTTCGAGACCTTCTATGTGGGTGGTGACGGTATGTCGGGAAGCTACACCTATGCTACCGAGACCATCGCCCTGCGTGGTTACGAGAATGGTGCTTTCACGCCTTACGGCTACGATGGCTATGCCTACGACCGCTTTGTCGTCGAGCTCCACTTCCCGCTGCTGCTCTCTAACAGCGCCACCATCTATCCCCTCGTGTTTGTCGAGGGCGGTAACGCGTGGACCAGCGTGAAGCAGTTCAACCCGTTCGACATCAAGCGCTCGGCTGGTGTAGGCTGCCGCATCTACCTGCCCATGATTGGCTTCATGGGAATCGACTGGGGCTACGGCTTCGACAAGGTCTATGGCACCAAGGGTGGCAGCAACTTCCACTTCGTGCTGGGTCAAGAGTTTTAAGCATCGAGTGCTAATTTAACTTAAAATATAGCAACCCCTCAATAAACCATCCCCCGGTTAAGCGTCTAATCGACAACAAAAACAACATCAATATCAATTAAAACAAACAATTAGACATGAAAAAGATTGCATTCCTCATGGTCGCCCTCATCGCCGGACTGACCACCGCCAATGCGCAGAAGTTCGCACTCGTCGACATGGAGTATGTGCTCAAGAACATACCATCCTACGAGATGGCAAACGAACAGCTCAATCAGGTGTCGCAGCGTTGGCAGCGCGAGGTAGATGACCTCAAGAAAGAAGCCGATGCCATGTACAAGAACTACCAGAGCGACATGGTTTTCCTCACCGACGAGCAAAAGAAGAAGAAGGAAGAGGAAATCGTAGCTAAAGAGAAAGAAGTATCGCAGCTGCAATACAAGTACTTCGGCCCCCAGGGCGAGCTGTTCAAGAAGCGTCAATCGCTCATCAAGCCCATCCAGGACGACGTCTACAACGCAGTGAAGAAAGTGAGCGAGGAGCGTGGCTTCCAGGTCGTGTTCGACCGCGCCAGCTCGCAGAGCATCGTGTTTGCCTCGCCCCGCATCGACGTGAGCAACGAAGTTCTCGCCAAGATGGGTTACGGCGGCAATTGATGCCCCGCCCCACTCCACACTTAACAAGTAAACATTTAACATTTTATCAATATTTCATTCCCAATGATTAAGAAATTAGTACTCGTGGCCGTTGTGGCCATCACCGCCTGCCTCGGTGCACAAGCACAGAAGTTTGGCTACGTCAACTCGCAAGAAATCTTTAACGTAATGCCCGAGAAGGCAACCGCCGAAACTACGCTCAAAGCCAAGAGCGACAAGTATGAGGCCGAGTTCAAGAACCTGCAAGAGGCCTTCCAGAAGAAGATGGACGAATATGAGAAGCAAGCTGCCGACGCCAGCACGCCTCAAGCCATCAAGGACCGCCACGCTCAGGAGCTCCAGGACGAATATCAAAAGATTCAGAACTTCCAGCAGACTGCTTCGGAGGACATCCAGAATGAGCAGCAAAAGCTCATCGCTCCCATCACCGAGAAAATCCGCAACGCAATCCAAGCCGTAGGTGCCGAGGGTGGCTACACCTTCATCTACGACCTCTCGATTCCCTCGATTGTCTACACCGGTGCTGGTGCCGATGACCTCAGTAGCAAAGTAAAAGCCAAGCTGGGCGTTAAGTAAAATAACACCAAACCCAAGAAAAATCACCCAAACAGGCTATTCGCTCGTTTGGGTGATTTGTTATACTATATAATAATGTACGCGCGCGATAGGGCCTCACGCTGACTACGCTGACTACGCAGACCTCATCGCAGATGAAATTTTTTCCTCGCGCGGACCAGCGCGGACCAGCGCGGACCTTCTATCAGAGTGGAGAGTGGAGAGTAACTTCGTTGAACCTTGGCTTCGGTTCGGCAAACTCGAGCAAGCTCGGTTTGCGCTCACCTTGCACAAGGTTTGAAGAGTGGAGAGAAAAATTTGTTGGGATGAGAGATTGTGAGTAACTTTGTGGAGTTATCATTATGGAG
>Ga0065709_1006169_pt1 | contig 12940 bp, 5 predicted proteins | sample Hoacrofraction14_2_FD_59096 | JGI IMG/M metagenome (GOLD analysis project Ga0065709, IMG submission 59096) | Hoatzin crop microbial communities from Cojedes, Venezuela, sample from fiber fraction 14 v1 | ecosystem: Host-associated > Birds > Digestive system > Esophagus > Crop | place: Venezuela... | reverse complement strand
TTATTATAAGGGTCCTGTGATTGAACAGAAAATTTCGCTTCTTGTCTCAAATCGTTGGGCTTATTCTCTTGAATATTTCCCAAACAACGATATCCCTTTATCGGAGATTCCGTCATCTTATATTGACTTTCTATAGAGAACTCTGCGTATCTCACATCTCTAACACCACATTCAGGATCAATAGGAATACTAAAAGTATATCTATGAACTTCAGGCGTTAATTCGCATACAGGAAGAGAACCTCCTACTTGAATTTTTGAAAGATCTATACATACTTTTTTATAGCCAGGAACAAATATATTAATTTTCACTTGATTCCATTTGTCTATTGGAATCTCTATATATCCATTTTTTTGCACCAAAACGTTATTAACTTCAATACGAGCTTCTCCTCCTGGAACGAATGCTCGTTTCGTCTTTTTATCTACTATGGAGATTTCATTTATACTAAAAAGACGATGTATATCGGACTTCGACAAATGTAAATCTGTCTGATTATGTACTTCTTTTCTAATATCCGCATAACCTTTTCTCTTCCATGTAACATGGATTGAATCTCCATATAACAACCTTATTGGTTCTGAAAATCTTTTAGTATTCACATAAACATCAAAACCATTCTTGTCATCTACTGGAGGATTGATTACGGTCGATGGGGAAAATTTTGTATTTGTAATATCCGTAATATTACCATGGACAAGATTTTTATCTTCTTGCTGAAGTAATATTACCCATTTATATTTGCAATGTTCCCTTTGAATTATGTTCTCCAAAATATCTTCCAACGAAAGGTATTCTCCTCCAAAAAAGCGAATCGCATAGCTTTCTTGTTCTGGCAAATTTATGCTTGGTACAGATATAGGTCCATAATAGGGCTTAGATGCAATGAATTTCATCTTTTCTTCATCGGGCTCATTTTTAATTTCAGACTCTATTTCATTAAGCAGTTCCTTAATCTCAGAACCAGAAATATTGACACCAAAAGGTATATAAACCCACGATGCTCTATACTCTCCATCTCTACCAATAGTCGGTTTCATAGAAACAATAAACCACCCCTTCTCCCTTAAACTAATTAAGCGAATAATAGAAGCGGATGCATCTATATAATGGAAGACTAATCCAGTATCTATTATTGAAGTTTCTAACGCTTTGTCGGTAGAATACACCGTTTCAAAACCACTTGACGTGCTCGTAGTTTGGCAACGAACTATTGCAATCTCAATTTTATATCCTTGATCCATGTTTTTTAACCTTGAAGTTTATCTATAAGTTTACCAATTCCTCCTGTTTTTCTGCCATAAGAACGTTCACTGATTTCTTCAATGATGTACTGAGTCCATTCGGAATCATATAGACACCATTTTTGGAAACACACATCTCCAATAGAAAAAGGGAAACGTTTTACTTGCGCCTCACCTCTTCGGGTATTAATGCCACACTCGGTCATCCGTTGCTTGAGACCTGTGTAAAACCCAGAATAGTGATTGTCAATATATTTTCCAATATCTTCATCTCCTGCTTTGTCCGCTTTTGTTATGATAAGATAAGAACCTATAGTATTCTCTTTGAGTATTTCTTTGTCGTCAAGGTAATCAAGACAGCTTGCCAACAAATCATTTTGACTCAAATTCGATTTTAAGTATCTATTATTCTCGCTTCCGTATTCTATAACGAAGAAATGTATCTTTGGATTTGTAGATTTATTATCGACAAGTATATCATTTAAGACATCCAATGCTCGTTGCTGACTGTCAGACAAATCACTTCCAGAACGACTTTTGTGCATGCATTCAAATAATTCTCCAGATAAATCGATAAAAGCCAAACCATGTTTTTTTCCGTGGTCATCGGTAATCTTATATCGCATTTCAAACGTTTCTTCAACTTTTGTACGCGGAGGTAGTACACAAACTTCGTTCTCTTGAAAAGAATCAGCCAAAGGCATCATATAAATACATCCTTGACTATTTGTTATTGGCTGAACAGAGCGAACTCCATTGCCACGTTTTATGGCAGACATAATAGCCCCAACTGCACATGTCTTACCAGAAGCAGGAACTCCCCAAAAGTATATTTCAGTAAAACCGTCTGGAATCTGTCTCAATGCTTTTATTTCATCTGGATCCCATGTAAAGGTCCTCATCGTATCAGCGTTAGGGAGTTTATTAATGAATTCCCTACGGATACCAATTTCAGCAAGAGAATCCGCATCAAGAACGCCATTTTCGTAGATTAATTTTTTTATAATCTCTGGAGGCAAAATATTATGATTATTTTTTATAATCTCTAAAAGGTCGCCCTCCGTTGCATCCTGTTTATATATAAGATCTTCAATGTCTGACGCAATATCCTCAGATTTTGCAATAATTTCTTCTATTAATTGCTTACCTGGAATACGGACTTTTAATTTATTTATTCGCGCCCGAGCTTTCGATTTATATCTACTATTTGGATAATTCTGAATGAAGGCCGTTAATGCATTAACATCATTTTTGTCCAATGAATTCCAAACCTCTTCATCATCATTTGCTGATGATTTTGCAGGAGCAGGGGATTGAAGTTCTTGAATACGATTCCATGCTTCTATGCGATATTTACCTTCAGGATATGATGTTCGGTAATTCTTATAGCCTTCAACAGTGTTAAGGTTACAAGTTTGGTGCCAATCATCTTCTTCTGAGCTACTAGCTAAAATTTTCTGTATGTTTTTACGTACATTAACATCCAAACCCTCTTGCTTTAATTCGTCTAAAGTTACGACTTCATCGCGAATGTATTTTGCAAGTTGGTCGGCCGTGTAGTGCTCGAGATTTGCTAATATATTTTCTTTCATATTTAAACTGGAGCGCCTTTGCGCGATTTAGTTTTATTATTTAGATTTATGTTATCAATCGAATTATTCTCTATAGATTTGCCTTTCTCGCTAAAAGTTTCAGAGGAACAAACTTTTGTATTTGCCTGATGTACATGACCTGAATTGTATTTTGATGAAAATGGTCCAAAGTCCCAAAATTTCTCATCATTAGCTGCATTACGCTCCTGAATAAAATAGGGACACAATAACATCAGTAAACAAACTATCATAGATAAGACTGAAACCCAATTAAATTTAAATCCAATACTTGCATATTTAGATTTAAGAGCATTCAATCCCTTTATACTGTTGATTTTTGCTTCACTTTCTGTCGTAAATGATGAAACTTCATAGGTCTCTGTCGAAAGTATTTTGGTTGAAAAAGAATGTAGTTCATTCGACCATTTATCAATAGCTGCTACGATGTTGTCGATATTTCCGAAAAGAAAAACATTCCAAACAGATGACTTGCTGACAGAGAAAAGATCAAAAACATTTATGTCATCAGATGTGTTATCAATCCACGAATTAGCTTCATTTTTTAAATTTTGATAATTTGTTGACAGCAAAAGTAATTCCAATTCATCTTTTCTATTTTGAACATTTACATCCTTGGATTTATCCAAGGATTCTGATAGTTTCGTCATTCTTTCATTGGCATACGTCTCATAGTCTTTGAAAATGCCATGGGCTTGAGTTATCGACTCGTTGAAATCTTTAGATATTTCTTTATCCTTATCCAATACTGTCCAAAAATGGTTGTATGGATAGAATGCCAACAGCAAGACTAAAGGAGATGAAAAAAGTAGTATTCTTTCCAATTTTAAAGATTTATAGAATCTCGTGCGGTTGGATTCTCCTTTTTTTATTTGTGCTCCCAGAAGCACTGCCGCAAGCAAAAGGATACATATAACTGCACCTATAATAGCTTTTACGAAATCGCCTAACGTCAGATAGGTAATTCCCATAAAAGTTACATAGGCAATAAATATTAGCGCTAGGAATGCTAATATATGTCCGAATGAAAACCTTAGTTCTTTATTCATATAGTGTTTTTATTTTTTCTTTGGTAATAACTTTTCTAATTCTTCTATCTTCTCTTTGTACTCCGCTATTTTACGTCGAATAGCATCGTAATCTGTATCTTCACCAACCCGAGGTGTCGGATTTTGTACAGGTGTTGTTATTTGGATGGTTTTTTCTGTGTCTGCAGGGATTCGTCCAGAGTGCAGATGAATATCTACGCCATCTGGAACCGAACGCCCTTGTCTTGAAACACGTTCAAAATTACCATTTTTCGTAGCTTCTAGAACATTATCAACAAGTACCATTGGGGGAATCCAACCATACACGTCAGCACCGGTACTAAACAATGCGTTTCTCGCCTGATCTACTGTGATATCTTTCTTTATAGATTTCATTAACGCAACCGTTCCGGTTATGATTGGAGCTGCCATACTTGTACCATCACACGCTTGGAATGTTCCACTAGGGAATGAACTGTAAATGCCTTTCCCTGGTGCAGATATATCAGAGCAAGTTCCGTAATTCGTAAAGACGGTTGGATACATGCGCTTATCAACGGCCGTAACGACTATTGATGATTCATTCCGATTTTCTGGCGGAATACTTGTAAGAATGTCGTCATTTCCTGCAGCAAACACAAGAATGGAATTCTTCTTTGCGGCAAGTTTACATACACGAGCCCATAATGCAGCAACATTATGAAATTGCGTTTTGGCAATTTCGCCTTGTTGCTCTACTGGAAGAACATTAAGCCCTTTGAAAGATGGTCCGATGGAAATATTTATCACATCGGCATCATGATGTACTGCATACATTACACCTGCTATGATTGCTGAAAGTGGACACAATCCATTATCAAAAACTTGAATAGGCATGAGCATACAGTTTGGCGCCACACCAGCTGCTCCTTTGTCATAGAAAGCAGCAGAACCGGCAGCTAGGCCTGCAGTATGAGTTCCATGTCCTTGCCCCACACCCAATGAGTTATTCTGAGTAAACACATTATACGCATCCACTATACGTCCTTTGAACATGGGATGGTCAGCCTGAATACCATCATCCACGACTGCAACCTTTACATTATTTGAGCCTTGCGTAATAGCCCAACCTTGCTTTAAATGTATAGCATCCAGATGCCAACCAATATCTTCTGCCTGTTGGCTTATGAAACCATTGATTTCATATACCTCCTCATCAAAAACGATAAACTTGTGATTTGGGATTTTACTGTTAATTGTTTGTCGAATCTCATCGCGCTCGGCTTCGGGTATTTGTATAACAAGTAGTTTTACTTCCTTATCACAACCAATAATACTATATTTATCTTCTGGATAGGCTTGTTTGAAGTCTCTTGCAAGAGCCTCAATGTCATCGTTTTCATTTTCCATAAATAGGAACAAACGATTCGCCATCACATTAGGCATACCAGGTTGTTCAACGATTGGCGGCAAAGTTCCTCCTTCGCCCATGACTGGAGCCACAACTCTATCACCATCTGGCAGTTTTCCAGAACCGTCTGTGATTGGATGTGTGTATCCATTATCCTCGACATGCCGGCCGTCAACACTAACCAACGTATCAATGGGTGCAACACCATTTACAACACGGTGACCACCAGTACATCCAACACAACCGCGAAGCAACCATGATAGCAACCATATTAAGAGTATTGTCAGGAGAATCCACAGAAGCCATTTTAAGCAACCTTTACCTGCAAATAGTCCTGTGAGCCATAGCCACAATTTCTTATACCACGGTCTTTTTTCCTCGTATTGGGCGATGCAGATTCTATTGCCTGTCAAGCTTTCGAATGGAGAAGCGCTCCATCCAATAAATTTATAACCTTTGTTGGGATTAACTGTTGGAATTTCTCCTTCAGTTAAAGTAGAGCCCAAAGGTTTAATGACTTTTGAATTACCACTAATTGTTCCATGTTCTCCTGCATCAAAAGTGCACTGAGCCACATCTTGTTCAAATTCTGCCGTAAACACAGTGTCATGATAAAGTGGCATGTCAATAGTAGGTGTCCAATGGTTGAAATGGAAACCGTCATTTGGCAATGTTTCGGGGATGTCAAAATCATTTAGCGTATAACCTTTGGGGACATCAATAGAAACNTCTCCATCAAGTACGCCTCCTTCTCCAGCAACAAATGATACCTTTATGGTTTCTTCTGTAATTGGTTCCTCTATTTCAGNANTTGGGTCAGGAAGTTTGTTGTATTTGGCTTTGAACACAAAATCATCAGTAATTTCAAAGCCTATAGGCTCTGGTTCCCAACCAACAAATTCATAACCTTCATTCGCCTTAATAACAGGAATGTCAACAGCNCTCAGNCGAGCACCTTTGTCCCTATTTATCTGAGGTTGGTATCTTTCTGATTTTGCGGTATCAATCGCCCCATGAGCACCTACATCAAATGTGATTCGTTTTTTATCCAAATGAGCTGCTTGCTTGAAAAACGAACCATCGCTTTTGTGCTTAAATGGGTCAGGCTGCATTCCCCATGCTACTAAAACCACCTTATCGTCATAACAATAGATAAAATCATCGCTGATATATTTCANTGCTCCAGACAATACTTGATACTCTATGCCCTTTAATTTGGACACAGCAGCCTTGTAATGATTTACCGTATCATTCTTGATCTGGTTATATNTTTCTCTATCAGGTCCTGTGATATCCGTTAAAATGCGTGGTTTCTCATTCCATTCATCACCATACCAATATATCTCACCATCTTCATAGTAAGGACACGATAAAAATGATTGATATTGGGGTGATATATGAGCCTTGACAACACTTTCTACACTCTTAAATCGATTGTAAAGAGGGTCATCTCCAATGCCTTGCTGGTCAGTGAAATCGGTTTCATCAATCTGACCTAGCAGTTTCTTGTTATAAAAAATAGCTCCAGGCATAAAACTTTAGTTTTGATAAAGACTCTTACAGCTATCTATGATTTTTTTCATTTCCGCATTTGCGACAGGGTCACAATGCGACACGTCAGCAGAATACAGAAGACCAATCACAAGCAGATTCTTCCACCTTTGGAAATTATCCCAGAAGGGAAGTTTCATAAGGGTTTGCAGCGATACATTCGTTGGATCCTCTGCATCATCAAACGCCTTTAGCGCATCAAGAACGCTAATCTCACGGTGATTTATATCGCTTGCTTCTGGTGACAAATCTATTTCAAGATTACAAGATTGAGCCTTCTTGCGAATCATCTCAATATCATTGTTTGTCATATACGAACGACCGATTGTGCTGACAAAGTTATTCAATGTCAGAGATGCGTAGTCTGCAATGGCATTGGGTAAATCTTCATTGGGAAAGACTCTTGAATAAGTGTCAATCCTTTCCGAAATGGTTCTCTGAACTCCTAATCTTTTACATAGAGTATGCAACATGAATGCTATATCATCAGAGTGAGGAAGGTATTTATCAAGTCCCGTCACTTGTTTATTGATGAAGCTGCCCCAATATTCTAATATCCTATTAGATACCACATCAGCGACTGTAGCTGCAACAGTACACTCATTGGTGATGACATCATCGACGGTAAATCCNTTCTTGGCAAACATACTTTCAAGAGCATCAATGTCTTTCGCATAATAGTTGCAGAGCTTCTGTATATTTGTTTCTCTATCATCAGAAGGATCAATTTTTGTTGTCCTTCTAATTAGCAGAATCTCATTAAAGTCAACCGGCACTTCTGTTCTTAGGACAACAATGTCATAAGCGATTTTACGAATATCGCTTACTGGTATCATTAATTGGTCTATTATCCTTCCAAAAGTTTCGGGTTTCTTACCTATACATAAATCAAGCTGCGCACGAATGTCGCCAGCGATGGTTCGCGTCTTAATATTATTTTCCTCTTTATCTTCTGGTTCATAATATGTGGTGAGTTTGGTGACAATCTCATCACGCATTGTTTTTAACTCTTTGAGGTATTTTTCTCTTCGCGCTGCGTCAAGAACGCCAGATATCAAATCTAAATCACGAATAATTGCCTTAGAACCATCGCTGTTCAAAGATGACACCTCATCCCATGATTTCTTTGGATCTGCAAAGTGTCGCTGAACAAAATCATTGGACAAGAAACTACGTTCAAGATTCTCAAAGAAATCAGGGTAATCAGCATCAATGTGGCGCTTTGTTTCAGGAGACTTAGTTCTACTGTCATACCCCTCAAACACACGGGTTTCCATCGACCAATAATAGTCGCGAAGCATATATATGCTTTGGAAAGCTTCAGAGCGGAACATACCACCTCTNGTAACCCAATTATCAAACCATGTGGCTGGTCTTATAATTTCGGGGAGTACCGTCTTGAAGCGTTTCCANTGTTCATTAAGCATCTCAATATTCGTCGGCAAATCATTGCTTGTACGTTTCANCTCCTTATTGAACTTCGTGGCAACTAGGAACAACGGAGAAATTCCATTGGTNCGAGTCAGATTTTCNGCTCGTTTTTCNGGACTNTCNCCAATATTTGTTTCAATCCAATTATTGATNGTTTCNCCAAGTGATGGCTCTGACTTTTGATCATTGTGATGACAGAAAAGAACAGANCTTATCCGCAANGAGCGAGAGTACTTATTAAATAAGTACGCGACCTTCCCACGACGAAGTATTGTCGGAAGGACATCCGCAATCTCTTGTTCTTTAAATTTTTCCCTAGAGCGAGCACCGGGAAAATCTAAGAGGTCGATTTTATTAAGGAATTTACGCTCATGCGCAATCTGCTTGGGTAANACNAACGTAAGTTCTGCTATCAAAGCTGAAAGGGATGACTTCTTAAAGTCGGAAACCAAGAGTTCTCCTTTAGCATTATAAACATCTGTAGTAAGAACGTCGGTTTCACTATTGTGAGGAATTCCACATACAGAGTTAAGCCATTCAATTTTCAACANNGTTCCCTTTTCACGCAAAACTGCATCAAAAGGAACATATACTTCTGTCTCAAAATTTATCTTCTTATACTCGTTTATCAACAAGCTGAATAGATGGCTTAATTCTTCATTGTTGTTCCATAAGATGCTAAACACTTTCACCCAATTCTCACTTGATACAAATTGTATTTTGGGCGCAACTATTTTACGAAAATCGGAGCGGGTTATATTAACAGTATTGACTTTCCCAATACCTGCTNNATATAATCGCAGATGTCTTTCACATCATCTTCAGTAAAAACATCCTGTACTGGAGTAGTCTTAGAAGCCCAAAGATATTTAATCTTTGCAAGTTCTGCATTGATTGCATCATGCAAAAGCACCCGATTGGTGTCAAGCTTTAAATCATTGTAATACGAATCAACCAACAACATCAACAAATCAGAAATGGAAAGATTCCTGATTTTTACGAAATCCTTCATCGTTTCATTGCTGTTGTTAATGGTGAATCTAGTGATTACACCAGTTGATTCCGTTTGGGAAGTGTTACCACCACTTGGATTTATCGCATCTATAAAACTATATTCCTTCCCGTCGTTTGTAATGACAAATGGGGTGTCTGCCGTGGACAGCAGACTACTCATCAGATATGATTTCCCTACTTGGCTTTCACCGTATGCTGCCGCCGAACAGTTCTCCTCAAGAGCATTTGCAATTCTCCTGAGTGTTCGACGATATTCCTTCATTTCTTCAACAGGAAATGATTCTCTGCCAAACTTCTTTGCCCAATCAATAGAACGCTCGATTACGGCAATCTGTGAATTTATATCTTGTATCATGATTCTTACTTATTGAATTTCAAAAGCGCCTGTGTCGAGCCAATAACGGTCATCTGCGCCAAGACTTTGGATATTAATCTCAATCATACTATCTGCAAGGTCATTACCATTCTTGTCAACAATAGATGTGATTGTTAGTTTCTCTTTATCTTCTTCATCACGTTCAATGGTCAACTGGAACGGCAAGCGAAGGCGCAAGTCATCTACCATATCCTTCACTTTCGCTAAAACCTGAGCATCACTCATTGGATTTCCCTCTGAAATAGCTTTGTTGCGAACACGGTCAATCATACGATATTCATTAAAATCAATAACGTATAATTTCCTAGCCGGATAGGAGTCCAAGCCGATTTGACGTACATTAAGCGTTGTTGGCAAAGAACTTACCATCAATTCGCCCATATTCTTTTGAGGAGTAATAAAGTACTCTATCGGTTGTCCCTCTCTAGAAGCCTCAATATAATTGATTACAGATTTCAAATTCTGGTCAAGTTTGGACTTGTCAATCACAAATCTATCAAGGACGCTCAGAGATGAAGCGTAATATCCGATTAACGCTCCCATTGCAACAATGGTCTTGGGATTAGTTATATAACCTGTGTTGTTCCCAAATGGATACCAATGACCAACAAAATAATTGTTCAGTAATATAAGCCTATTTGGTGAAACGGAATAATATTTCAAGAAGATATCCCGTATAGGACTTAACGAAGCAGGTCTTCCAGATAGCAAAACTATATCACAATTATATGCGTACATAATAGTTGAGATTTTCTTTAGCAGTGGTTCAAATGCCTTTGAAATAACATCCGAAACTTCTGCTGTCTTGAAATCCCATTCAAGTTCTTCAACGTTAAATCCAAAGAATTTCTTGAATCCATCTTTCACACGGTCATTTGGCGGAAAATCATCAAATACATCTGCATAACGTACCACACAATCCTTAGAACCATTGGACAATAATTCAAGGAAATAATACATCAGTGGAACAGAATATTGCAGATTGAAATCTCTCCGCAATTTTCGGTCAGCAATCGTCTGACCAGACCAGTCGGGACCAAAAAAATCTCGAAGCATCTGGCGATATCCTTTTTCGTCTGCAACTAGAATCTTTTTTCTAAAAGCGCTATTCGGAGAGAAGAACATGACCTTTTTGATAAGTTCATTCAACATTTCATCTCCTGCATAATAGAAGCTATCATAGAACTGAGGGTCTGGCGTTATGGTAGTAACATCTCCCTTGGTGTATGAATAGCGGCTAATCATTAAATCAGATGTTCCTGCACCAATATCAAGAGATCCTATAGTTAATTCTGGTTGAGAACCAACCTTAGGTGTCTTACCATAAAGGTTGAAAAACTCTTGACAAGAACCTTTATATTTATATCCCACCTCACCATAGATATATACAAGTTGTGAGCAAGTGGCTTCATCATAATACCACTTACTTTCTGTATCTTTAAATGATGGGGCAACTGGTACTATATCTACCTTATAATCGACTTCTTTGAAAAGATTTAACAATTTAACGGCGTCGCTTGCACATTTTACCAAAGCCTCACGTTCAAGTTTGGACATTGCAGTTGGACATGTCACAACGATTCTTCTTATACGACGGGGCATTGTTTTATCGCCTCGGTCAGTACGATATTTATCACTGTTTATTTGAGTTTGTGCCTGAGTTAACATTTCAAGGAAGGCAAATGTCATAAGAGACCTTTTAGAGTAATGGTATGATTGCCCTCCAGACGCATTCGGAGCAATTCTTCCGTCGCTTTGTAAATGCTCTGATATACCAGGAATGTCTAGGATATTATTGGTCGTTTCTCCTTCCAATACCATAAATTTCCATTCTTCCTTATTCTTTTTCCCATCCCACAGATATCGTTTGGGACTTGACATGGTAGATAAACTCTCTTTGCCTGTATCTGTTTCCGTTGCCCTATGCATGAGATAATTTGCCTCCCTACCAAGTCGAACTAAACTCGGATATACAAACTGCTTACTTCCTTTAATGCCAATGTCACCAAAATCTACCTTCCGAAAGGCTAAGCGCATATCAAAAGGTTCTCTATATATATTCAGCTTGGTTGCAGAATCATCAAGCAATGAAGTGTAGTCAATCAATTCAAGTTGATTTACCTGATTGAAGTTGGAATTATCTTCTACGAGCAGAGCTGTTGTACGAGAATTACCAATATCTACAACCATATCAACATCTTTAACTACAACATTGGCATCTTTGTAAAGTGTAACTTTGGGAAACAAGTTTTTTTGTGCGATATAGTCAATAAGTAGGAAGTAAGTCGCAATGTAGCTTAGTTTTCGTCCTGTTTTTACCCTGCCAACGCTTGACACACCTGGATGAACGAGTTCAAATAAGTGTTTGTTAATATATTCTGTCTCTTTTTTAGGAGAACAGAAATCCATAATAAAATACTCATTCTTACAAACCTCAAAATCTTTCTCGTTATTAAAATCTGAGAATACTGGACATTCGCTGTACTCACTTGATGTGCCAGCCGCGCGAGTATCAAAAGCGAGAAGGACTTTATATGATTTTATGCTTTCATCTTTACTCTTTTGAGGAATTATCTTGAAACGCGACCAATTAAGTGGACCGAAATTGAAGCGCGTTTCACCTCTTTTGAGGAAATACGGAATAGGAAGCCATTGATTCTCGAAGGCAGAAAGAGTATTGTTTCGATCTGTAAAATTCATTTTAAAAATCTCGCCATCAACACCAGGACACATTTCTTCATCTATCTGAAGAGGCTTAATTCCATCATCGTTGAGCGAGCTAACGTCAATATCTCCGTTGCCCGTAGCATTTTTTAGATAACCATTTTCGAACAAATCCTTTTTCTTATAAAAATAGCGATTTGTCTCAGTATTGACTTCGTGTGCCAAATCAAGAACCCACACGCCATCGGTTGTGTCATACCATTCGTGAAACCATAACGAAAACTTCTCTTTCGTATTTATATTTAGGTCGAAATTCGTAATGTGAATTCCCGAATTTGCTATCAAGGTATATTCCATATAATTCTTTTCTAAATGTTAAGAAGTTGTCAACGTATCGACATCATTACTTTCAGAGAGAAAAATGGCACAATCAGTTCAATACCACCAACAATTATGGCAATAATAAAGAACTGTTGTTAACCACATAATTTGTCTTTTATATCATGCTAGTTCTATTCCCTCAAACAAGCGATTATATATACGTAAAAGGCGTGGGAACATTAACCTATTACTAAGACTGAGGCTCTGGAAATCGCCATGTACGTATAATAAGCAATGCCCACGCCCTGCAG
>Ga0065709_1029752_pt1 | contig 12951 bp, 6 predicted proteins | sample Hoacrofraction14_2_FD_59096 | JGI IMG/M metagenome (GOLD analysis project Ga0065709, IMG submission 59096) | Hoatzin crop microbial communities from Cojedes, Venezuela, sample from fiber fraction 14 v1 | ecosystem: Host-associated > Birds > Digestive system > Esophagus > Crop | place: Venezuela... | reverse complement strand
GATAATCTCCATTTCTAAAATGCTGATAGAAATTATCAACGTTTACAGGCAGATTATATAGGGTAAAGAGATCTGTAAGAAGTGTAAATCCGTTAACTGCCTCTTCTTCTCCAAGTGCCGTTCCAAGTGATGCTTCGTCATAGTAGAGGGATCCTCCGTTTTGAACTATGAGAGGTGTTGTTCCATGGAAGTTTCTCATAAGAATCATACCGGCTGTCGGATAGTAGAAGTTTAGACCTCTCATCTGAAGTTCCGGTAGCATAGCGATTACATCATCCATAGTCTGCGGAATCTCAAGTCCCAGTTTTTCCATGACATCAGTTCTGACAAAGAGTACCCAGAAGTTTGTGGTTTCAGGCATCGAATATATGCTATCGCCTATAGTACCTGTCATAAAGTATCCCGGTTCATATGGGCTTGCAACTTCCTGAAAATCATCAAACTGCGTCATGTCAACGAGCGCGCCTCTGACTGCAAGTTCGTATGGAATCGTGTAGTTGATACCTGTTGCTACGTCAGGTGCATTGCCTGATGAGTTTGCAAGTACCAGCTTGTACTGATCCGGCATAACAGATATATCTACTTCTATACCTGTCTGCGGTGTGAACTCTTCATCAATCATCTTTTGCATGATCTGCACGTACTGATTTGATCTGTTGACCCAAACCTGTAAGTGATCGGGGTCTGTATTCGATGTCGAATATGCTTTTTCCGTAAATGATGCAACGAATCTTTGAATGTTCATCGCAATTGATTTAAATACGCCGGGTTTCTTTGGAAGGCTTGCTCCATCTTGATATATCCATATCCTATCTATTGCCAGGCAGTTCGATATGAGATTGTCGATTGTCTGTGCCAGATAGTGATTGACTGAGTTAGTACTTGTTGAAAGTTCGCTTACACGATATGGTATATCGTTTGGATTATCCGCCAAGTCTTCGAGCTGGTTGGCTGCGATAATCATAGAACTCATAACAGCTACATTTTTATCCGAATCGGAATATACAAGGCAGCTCTCTTCCATATCCCTTAGAGCATTTGCATATTCATAGAGTCTATCCTGAACATCAGGTATATAATTTGTGAGTGTCAAATCTCTGTACTTATCGGAGTTGGTTCCGGCAACCTTGGTGATTTCAAGAGCAAGGTCATTTACATTGGAAGATATCTCTTCAAGCGTCTCCATTACTTCGCATATAGGATCCATGCTGATTGTAAAGCTGATTGTATGAGTGCCCTTTTCAAGATATACGCTTAGGTTTTCATCCTCGTCATCCGTAAGAGTTGTTGTCTTGTACTTAGTTGTATAAGCCATTTGATAATCTTTGAACTCTTTATTTGGAACCGAACCGTCAATTGCAACATCTACGAATACAGGAAAATCTGTCTTGTCGGACTGCCTGTAGTTGGTAGCTATATAATAATATCCGTCATTTTCAACTTCGAATTCGTAAGATACTCTCATACCTGCGCTATCGAAAGAGTCGGAATCAAGTGTGTTGAGGACAGTATCTGTAGTCGAATACGGTGTAAGACTCGTATCATATTCTACGACTGCATGAATGGATGAATCATTTGTAAGTGTGTAGTCTTCACCTTGAATTTCGATTATGCTATCGCCCTCTGCGATTTCGCTCCCCTCATAAGCACTTACGCATGTCGGTGCAACAAGTTCGATATTTCCAAGTAAAAACTCGCCTTCTTCGACTGTAAGTTCTATTTCATGAGTTCCCTTTGTAAGTTCGAGGCAAAGAGGATCTGAATGCCTGTAAGATGAATCATACAAATACATGGACTGCCAAGTTTTTATCTTGGTAGGAACCGTTACAACTTCATTGCCGTATCTGTCTGTTTCGGATTCGCCTTTTTCCCAGAGTGCTTCAAGTTCAACGTTTCTGCATTCATAGAAAGGATAATCTCCATCAATTTTCATTTCCATTTCTATAGGAAGAATAGAATCATCCGTAGATAGGTAATTGAAGTTTAGATAGTAAAGACCATCTTCCAAAACTTCTATATTAAGTTTGATAGTGTTGTCGGATGTCAGTGCAAGGACCTTTGCACTGCCTTCATAAGAATTTGTATCCTCTGTCAGATACTCCTCCCCATCTGAAATGACATCTGCCATCTCATATACTTTTGTATCCCCGGTATATGCACTCTTTGTATACGTCTTTGAAATCTTTGAGTAACCCGTTTCAAGTCTTTCATTTACATATTCATCCTCGGAATATGTAGACGTATCTGCTGATGCGTCCGTTTCGGCATCCGTTGCCGTTACTTCACTGCTTCCCTCTTCCAGCGCATATGCAATCTTTTCATCCCCGAATACGCTAACAAATGTGCCTATTCCAAGAAGTCCAAGTGCAATCCCCCGCTTTAGCTGCCTTTGAATGTTTCGAATCTTAATGTTCGCCATCTCGTACCTCTTTTTGCTAGAAAATGTTTTATTTTATTTTAAATCATTTTACAAATTTACAAACAGGTGAATTATTTTAGCTTTTCTTTATATTACCCTTTTATATAGTAAAAGTCAATGTAAATTGCATGCAATTTGACGGTATTTTTTTCAGGCTTTTGACCGCATGGATTTTTTTTAGAAAAATATATACAAAATCATCTTAGACTATTTTAGATTTTATTGTAATTTTTACTATACGAATTGTTATTTTAAATATTTTTTTGCGTTTTTTCGAAGCTAAAAGTCATTATCTACAATTTTTCGTTTGTATTTTTGTTGCTTTTTTAGTAACGTTTCCGGAAGCTATGTGCGTATATGCACTCCCAAAAAATTTCTGTGCCAATAAAGTTTTTTGATAGCAACAACAAAAAGTCCACACAATGCTATATATACATGTGCAGACTTTTTATTCTTACTTATCTCCAAAGGAAGGTTTTGATAAAATATACAACGCTTGTTATTAGGGTGAGAATGAATGTGATATGCTGAATCTGTATAAATGTTACATTCCAAATATTTAGAAGAACAAGAGATATTATCATCAGCATAACAAGAATATACACATAGGCAATTACCGTAGTTATTACCCATTTTATGAGTTTTTCCCCTATTGTTATAAGTTTTTGTTTCATACTTTCTTCCATACGAACTGCCTCTCTAACCATTCATGTCTCGCTCGCGGGACCCCAGCGCGAGATTTGCAGCAACAAAGTCGCTTTCCACTGCAAATTTCTGCGCATCCTCGCGGAGCGTTTATCTAAGTCTTGTCTTCCCGACTGAGATAAAACTTTTAATAATAGTGTACACCCCAAAGGCTCATATTGGAACCCACTGCCGTAAAAGTCATAACATTTGTTCCTGCATCATCCGTTTGCTCGCAGAAAACGCCGCTATATGTTTCGTCGCCGTAGCTAATCGTCATGTAGTAGCTTCCATCTTCAAGGCTCCAAGTTCCTTCTATTGCGTCGCCTTTTACAGTATAGTCATCAAGAAGCTGCAACATAAAAGGTTCTGCGATTTCGGAATCAATCTCTATTCCTTGATTTACAACATAGTATGTTCCTACTACATCACTTGATGTTACATTTTCAATTGTTTCTCCGCTTGTAGCATATGGAAGCATACAAGGCCAGCCTTCTTTATTTAAAAAGTACTGTTTCACTCTGTCTTTGAAATTCTCTGTTCCGTCATCAAATCTTGTATGGTAGCAAATATACTTTTTGCCGTCATCATCTATAAGTGCAGAGTTATGACCTGTTGCCATTGCGGCCGTATCCATACTTGGAAGATAGTAATTGCCTGTAAGTTTAAGTCCTTGATATTTGTGATTGCCGCTATCATATGCGCACGTATTCCCATTCATGTCGACATATTCTCCGTCAACAGTTTCACTTCTGAATACTCTTATCTGATAGCCGCCATCTCTATTTAGAGATCCGTATGATACAAAAAGATAATAGTATCCTGCATCCTCATCATACTCAATCCATGGGCCTTCGATAGATCTGTGTTTTCCGCCGATTAGTCTTTTTCCAAAATATGCATCGACATTTTCGTCTGCATTTTCTTCAGGATGTATGCACTCACCTGTTTCCGGATCTATTTCTATAAGATATATGCCGCCTGACCATGAACCATATACCATCCATATTCTGCCGTCTTCATCATAGAAAACCGTAGGATCGATTGCATTTGGATAGTCGTTGTAATTATATTCCGTGCCGCTTTTAGTTGTGTATCTTGAAAGCGCTTCTTCTTTTTCCACATAATCACATACATCGGTTCCATCAATCGTATCGCTTGTAAATCCGGAGTAGATGAGGGCTTTCCGCCATGTATATGGGCCGTCTATATTTTCGCTTGTTGCAAAGCAAAGATTTGAAGCATTCCAAGTTGATGACATGCAAAAATACATATAATAAAGGCCCGTTGTCTCATTATAAAAGACGTCTTCTGCCCATACATGACGCGTGCCATCATCGGTTGGAATGAGTGACGTGGCAGATCCTGCATAGGCAAAAGCTTCTTCGCATGATAACAGATTATCGAATAGTTTGTTGCCATTGGCATAGCCATTTCCTATATATTCGAAGTGTCTAAGGTCAGTCGATACGGCGCCTGTCATATGAGAGCCGAATATATAATAACTCCCATCTACCTTTATAATTGATGGGTCATGAACGGCTGCCCCGGCGTCAATCGTAGCTGTTTCAATATCCGACATATTGACTTCCCATATACTATCATCCACTTCTGCTTCCCCCTCGCTATTACCGCTTTCTTCATTTGACGAGACTTTGCCGGCATTTTCGTCAGAATTTGCGGCCATGTCATTGACGGTATTGTCATCTTTTGTGCTTTTTGCAGAGCATCCGCCGGTTACAATCATGCTCGCACATAGTGCTACTGATATGAGTTTTTTGGCTAATTTACCTTTCATAACTTATCCCCATATAAAAAAGAACATTTCAATGTATCTTCAAACTATATATTGTCTTTTGGCATGTTATTCCAAATCATTTATCAAACACAAAGATTGTAAGTGACATAGGAACTGCGCTGTCTTTAAGAATATTTCCTTCAATATCACATATGCTCTCGACAGGTGCTATTTTTTCCTGCATAACATCATTTACGTTAGGGATATCGAATAGCTTTACATCACCCGTCAGCACAATCTTTTTGTATTTTTTTGATAAATTAAAATCTGAAAAATCGGCTTTAAAGAGTTTTTCATCTTCATTTGCATTTACGACTTTCATATATACTTTGGAATCGTCATCCGTAACGGATACAAACAAATCTCTGTTATAATCTTCAAGCTTGTATGTAAGACTTGCCTTAGATATTCCATCTTCTTCGTAATGGCAGTTTATATGCTTTCCGTCTTTTGTACCAAAGTCTGTGACAAGAATTATATCCTTATCTTTTGGCACGCTGTCCATATACATTGCTCGAAGATTTCCCGCATAGACGCTTGATGTATATTCTCCCATCGTATAGCCTTCTTTGCCGTCCTTGTATACTTTCAGGCCGCTTCCGTTTTTGGTATCTCCTACGCAGTATTTATGCATATTTATATTCTCTTCGTCGAATACGCCCGCATAAATTTTGAGGCCTGTTCCAAGCTCTATTACAGATGATTCATCAAGTTTTGTCGCCTTGATTTTTACAGTGATGTCTTTTAAGAAATCGCAGTCCATGTAGATGTACTCTGTCTTTTTGCTTCCGTCTATTACAAGTCCTTTATCTGTCATCTTGAAAGCGTTTGCATTAGTCATCTTTAGTTTTTCATCGGCAGCAATATCCTTTTCAAAATTTTGCTCGAACAAGATATTTCCGTCTTTGTTTGACAATACAATTATCTCTTTTAAAAGCACTCTGCCATTTGATGCAGACACACTAAATCCGCCGCTTGGTGACATTTTCTTTAAAATGCTTCCATCCATCTTGAACTCTTCGACATCAAGAAGTCTTGTTCCGATGTTGTTCATGAAGAGCTTTTGAACAAAATATGTAGGAGTTCTCCAAAGTTTTCTGTCATCAAACCATATGCAGTCAGGTGTCCATCTGTATGTATTGTCAGTTGTGACCTTGTTGAAAAGAGGTGCTGTCGATGCCATTCTTACAACGTCGCTGTTTCTCTCATATCCAACCATAGTTGCAGCTTCAGCAATCGCGCCCCTTAGCGTGTTCTTATCATTTGATGCATACTCACCTACGAATACTTTAGGGCTCTTTTCCTCATCAATCTGTCCGTCTTTGTAAGCTCTTTGATAATAGTTATATCTATCGACATTTTCAAGTAGATATGCATTGTTTCTGTAGTAGTGCTCATCAACTATAGTATTTAGATAGTCTTTTTTGTACTTATACCATTCGATTTTTTCTACATGAGACTCTTTGGAATCCGTAAATTCATATTCAGGCACTCCTACATGGCCGCCGCACAAAAACTGCCATCCAATTCTGTATGCATCATCATCTGCCTGAGCGCCTGCTGTAGATACAATTTTCAGGTCATATCCGGGATAATTTTTCTTCATATATTCATCTATCTCATGATAGAAGATTTCGAAGTTTGCAAAAAATTCATCTCCCCAGTTCTCATTTCCGACTCCTAGGTAGTGCAAATCAAATGGCTTTTCATGTCCCATATCTTTTCTAAGGCGTGCACATTTATTATTTTCAAAATCAGTGCTTATTGCAAAATCAACAAGATCTGTAAAATTCTTTATGTACTTGTCTCTGAGCTGTCCGCCTGCAGGGTTGACATAATCAGATCTTGCCTGGCAGAGGATGCCGCATGCCATAACAGGAAGAGGAAGTGCTCCAAGATCTTCCGCCATTTGGAAATATTCCATATAGCCAAGTCCCATGGTCATGTTATAGCCCCAGACGTTTACATTTTCTCTTCTTATAGCCACATCGCCTACGCTGTCTTTCCAGTCATAGACATTGTCCCAGATATATGAGCCTTCGGATATACATCCTCCCGGGAATCTGAGGAACTTTGGTTTCATATCAAAGAGTGCCTGCATGATGTCATATCTTAGTCTATAATTTGGATTGCCCTTATAGTTTGCATTTGCTAATTCTTTATTATCCTCAGATTCGCTCCCCCATACTTTCTTTGGGAAAAGAGATATCATATCAAGCATACATGTATCATCAGCTTCAATTCTTATCTTCGACATTGAGGTTTTATCTGCTTTAAATACATATCCTTCATATTTATCCCAAGTATCTTTATCATTTACTTTTATTTCTATTTCGTTTGTAACTTTCTCGTTATTTTCATCAAGTATTATAGCTTTTATGCTTGTTTTGTTCTTAGCTTTTGCATATACTGATAGTTCATATTCTTCGCCTTTTACTATATTCATGGATGGACGAAAATTCCCATCACAAAAGCCGTGGTTGTATATGACTACGCCTTTTTTAAGTTCAATATAGTGAGGATTTAGACTATCGTCGCCGCAAAGTGCTTTTGATACGCCATCATTTTCATGAACGATTACTTTGTCTGTGTCGCCAAACCAGTATTCAAGGCTCTTATAGTTTTTGCCCGGAAACGTACCGTTTTTGCCGCTTGTAGCATCATAAATCTTGAAGTCGAAATTTTCAAAGCTTCTGTTTTGAATCATTTCGGCATATATTCCGCCATCTGCACATCTGTTGATATCTTCGAAGAACAGACCAAACAAAGTATCACTTATATCGATAACCTTTTTATCATGTACTTTAAATTCAAATGGTGCGATGTCTTTCGGAACATATGTGGATAAATATTTTCTGATTGCAGTTTTGTCGTTTTTCTTTAGCTTTGCTGTGAATGTTACTGAAGTTGGATTTTTCACCCCGCTTATATCTCCGCTTTCAAATTCCTTTGGCTCTGCGCTCCACTCGGCATTCACTCTGCCATTTAGAAGGCTTTTCTCTAATTTTGGCATGTCTGATATTATTTTTTTGGGTGCCTTAATCATCTTGTTGGCCGCGTTATTTACGAGTTCTTCATCGCTTATGCCGCTGCAAAAAATATCCATTACATCATCATCCGACAAACACTTTCCATATATTCTGAAATCGCTCATAGCTCCTTCAAAATCTTTGTCTACGTCAAAATGAGAATGACCTATGAAATTATTTTTAAATTCTCCATCTTCTATATATTTTTCAAATTTTCTGTATTCTTTGTAGAGGCCGCTTGATGTCTGTGATATCTCATCATTAGATGCAAGCATTCCATTTATATAAATCTTCGGACCTGCAACAGAATTTTGTCCGTTATTTGTAGGGCTTACGCAGAAAGCCACATGTATAAATGATTTTCCGTCAGGCTTTGGCGGCTGACTTGCTATCTCGGCATCACCAAAGCATACGCCCCTAAGATATCTTGTCAAAAAAGTATACGGACCGCTGCTACTCTTTCCAAAATCAAATACTCTTTCCCATGCGTCCTCATCGCCCATTGGCTTTAGCCACATGCAGACGCTGTATCCGCTTGTGGCATTTACTTTTTCAAATAAATTTTCGGGAAGTTTTATATAAGATCTGCCATGTGCGCCGCCGTGAAAATAAGCGCACATTTTGCCATCAATTTCTTTTATCTGCGGAAGATTGTCTCCGCAAAGTTCCCCATCCATATTATTATTTGATGAATCTTTTGCTGCATTTGTCACGTCATCAAATTTGTAGCACGCAATTAGATTTGCAATGTTTTCCATACTTGCATATCCCTCCGAAAGAATTTATTAAAGACTATTGTCAAAAGAAAATACCGGATATCCCATTTCATCCCATTTGATAGGCATAAGCATCGCATGTCTGTTTGGATTGTACAATGGGTCTCCCACGATTACCGATTCTGTTCTTGCATGATAAACCATTATGTCATTGCCATTTTCATCAACTACGAATGAATTGTGACCCGGGCCATATATTCCCTTTGTCTCATCACTTTTTAGAACGGGATATCTTGATTTATCCCAGCTCTTTGGATCTAAAAGGTCACTGTTTTCATCTGCAACAAGCATTCCCATACAGTAGTCGGGGCCTGTTTCACTTGATGAAAATGTGACAAATATTTTGCCGTTTCTCTTTAGTACAGCAGGTCCCTCATCTACCCAAAATCCTATTCTCTCCCAGTCATAGTCCGGTGTTGTAAGAAGAACCTGAACGGTTTCAAGAGTGCATGGGTCTTTCATTCTTGCAATATAAAGATTTGATATTTGCTTTCCAACTCCTACTTTTTCTGCCCATATATAATATAGACTTCCCTTGTTTTCAAATACGGTTGAGTCAAGCGAAAAAGCTTTAAACGAAAATTCGTCATTTTCCGCCGGAGTTGGTATGCCCTTTTCTATCCATTTATCATGCATAGGGTCGTCTCCTTCGCACTCTAAAATGTATGGTCTTATTCTCCACTTATCTTCTACGTCCCCTGCCGCAAAGTAGATATACCATTTGCCATTTAAAAAGTGTAGTTCAGGTGCCCAAATGTGATTGCCCATAGGGCCTACGCTATGCTTTTCCCAAATCGTAACTTCATCTGCCTTATCGAGTTCATACAAACTCTTCGCCCTTCTAAGTGCAATCCTATCATATGAAGGAATAGATGCCGTAAAATAAAAATATCCGTCTTCCCCTCTCATTACATATGGATCTGCTCTTTGTAAAATCCAGGGTTTATTAAATATAATGTTCTTCTCATCCATATCTTTTTACAAAGCTCCTTATTTAGAATATATTTTACGTTTTTTAAATTATTATACATTATTCTAAATTATAGGTTGTTTTTTAATGCAATGCAAGAAGGTATAGTCAATTTTTTTATTATTTTGTAAATAATTTTATTTATATGTAAAATATTACTAATTAAAAGTCTATATTTATGTATAATATCACGAAAAAATAGGTAAGGCCGATTGTTATTACAAAAAGCCTTACCTATCTTTATTTTTTGTTTAATTTTCAGATACTCATATCAATATTTGAACCAAGATTTGTATTTACGGAATTCTCCATTGCAGATCTGTTTATACTATCGAGCATCTGCGTAGAGCTTTCTGTCATAAGTTCCTGCATCTGCTTCATATCATCCATCTGCATCTTTAGTACACTTGTTCCAACATCTTGAAGAGTCTGTGCCTGTGACATATTTGTCGCCAAATCGGCGATATATGTACCTGTATCAATGCCCATAAGCGCCTCCTTGCAAACATGCAAAATCCTTTTTTACAAATATATCTTATCATAATTACGCCTATGTGTAAACGTGTAGTTATTAGACATTTATTTCTGCCTTCATGCCAAGGTCTTCTTTATTTGCTTCAAGTATAGGATTTACAACCGTTTCAAGGAATTTATCAACCTGATGAGCACTGCATCCTACATACTTTGCAGGGTCCATAGACTTCTCGAGTTCTTCAAGGCTCATATTAAATGCGTCATCATTTGCTATAAGCTCCAAAAGATTGTTATCTTTTCCTTCTACTTTGACAGTTTTGCCGGCTTCCATGGATAGTTCTCTTATTCTTTCATGGAGTTCTTGTCTATCTCCTCCCATCTTTACAGCATCCATCATGATATTTTCTGTTGCCATGAATGGAAGTTCAGCCATGAGATGCTTTCTGATAACTTTTGGATATACTACAAGTCCGTCTACAACGTTGAGACACAAATCAAGAATGCCGTCTGTTGCAAGGAATCCTTCAGGGATTGATAATCTCTTATTTGCTGAATCGTCAAGTGTTCTTTCAAACCACTGTGATACGTCTGTTATTGCAGGATTGAGCGAGTCGATGATGACATATCTTGCAAGTGAGCATATTCTCTCGGATCTCATAGGATTTCTCTTATATGCCATTGCCGATGAACCGATTTGGCTCTTTTCAAAAGGTTCTTCTACTTCCTTTAGGTGCTGCAAGAGTCTTATATCTTGTGCCATTTTTGTAGCGGATGCTGCGATACCTGAGAGTACATTTATAACTTTCATATCAATCTTACGTGTATATGTCTGGCCTGATACTGCAACGCATCCCTTAAATCCCATTTTTTCTGCAATCATAGGATCAAGCTTATCAACTTTTTCAAGGTCTCCCTCGAAAAGTTCAAGGAATGATGCCTGTGTTCCTGTTGTACCCTTGCATCCAAGAAGCTTCATATTATTAAGGCAATAGTCCAAATCTTCAAGGTCATATACAAAGTCTTGAAGCCAGAGCGTTGCTCTCTTACCTACAGTACTTGGCTGTGCAGGCTGAAAATGAGTAAATGAAAGTGTAGGAAGATTCTTATATTCATTTGCAAACTTTGAAAGCTCTGCGATTACGGATACAAGTTTTTTTCTGACAAGCTTTAGTGCCTGTGTCATGATAATAATATCAGTGTTGTCACCAACATAGCAGCTTGTAGCTCCAAGATGAATTATTGGTTTTGCCTTTGGACAAAGAACGCCATATGCATAAACATGGCTCATTACATCATGTCTTACTTCTTTTTCTCTCTTTTTGGCAACATCATAATTTATATCATAAATATGAGCTTTCATCTCTTCAATCTGCTCATCTGTTATGTCAAGTCCGAGCTCTTTCTCTGTCTGCGCAAGTGCAATCCACAGTTTTCTCCATGTAGAGAATTTCATATCCTGTGAAAAAATATATTGCATCTCTTTACTTGCATAACGCTCTGAGAGCGGGCTAATATAGCTATCTGTACTCATTTCATCCTCCTAAAACTACAATACATATTTGTTTTGCCTATACATTTATAGCAAAACTTTTGTCTAAATACAAGTCTTTTTTGAATAAATGCTCAAATACTTACTCCCCTAAATCTTGCAACTTGGTCCAGTATTTCTCCGGCATATATGGGATATGTCTTTGCCAAATCTTCTATTTCTTTTCTGGCTCCGTCAACTACTATTTCTCTGTTATAGTCCATTCTCTTACGAAGGTTTTGCCTTTGAACTATAAGTTCATGCCTAACTTCCACTTCTTCGTTATGATTTATAAGAGCTATTGACCTATGAAGCCAGACTTCCGGGTATCTTACCTTGTAATACCTGAGCATAGCAAGTAGCTCTTTTTGGTCTTCACCGAGTTTCCTTTCGGCTTCTTCGAATTTATGTCTTGAAACTCTTTCTTCGTGATATCTTGCTATGAGATTTTTCAGTTCTTTACTCGAATTTACTCCGTACTTTAGATACATAAAATCCAGAAGATTTATATTATTTACGTATCTGACTTTTACGGTATTTTGAAGCTGTATGAGTCTTGCTTTTGCATTTTTTGCTTGTTTTCTTTCTTTTATGAAGTTGCCGTGTTTAACGTAGCAATATGTTATGACAACGGCAGCAACTAGTATCGCAAGCATATATCCCAAAACAACGTTTAGTGACAAAAAATAGTTTACTGCATAAAGAGCTATAACGATGATTGCGAAAGCTATTGCGGTAAAAATCATAAGATTTTTGCTTGTGGCAATGGATTTTTCTATTTCTATACTTCTAAGCTCATATGCCTGCTTTTCATTATCAAGTCTAACCAAATCTTTTCTTATTTTCTTTTGAAAATCTTCGGCGCCTTCCATCTTCTTTATGATTTTTTCTTCACTTCCCTGTATCATCTCGATGCGTTCATATTCTTTATCTGTAAGTTTTCCGCTTCTTGTAAGAAAGTCCTGCCTTTCCTTTTCATTTTCATGAATTCTTGCGGCAACAAGAGATAGACCTTCTTTTTCGCTATCGGAAAGAGCACCTATAATCTCCATATCCTGAAGATATTCGGTGACACCTTTATATTCTTCGCGCAGTTCCTCAAGCTGTCTGTTGCCCTCTTCCATTTGCACAAGGCAGTTTTGGACATACTCTCTTCTCTCCAGAGCATCATCGAAGTTTACGCCTTCTCTGCTATATATCTCTTTTTCGAACTTATCGGCTTCGCTTTTATCATGGAGAAAGTCTTCACTGCCGCTGCTATAGTCGTAGTTTT
>Ga0065709_1029751_pt1 | contig 12959 bp, 9 predicted proteins | sample Hoacrofraction14_2_FD_59096 | JGI IMG/M metagenome (GOLD analysis project Ga0065709, IMG submission 59096) | Hoatzin crop microbial communities from Cojedes, Venezuela, sample from fiber fraction 14 v1 | ecosystem: Host-associated > Birds > Digestive system > Esophagus > Crop | place: Venezuela... | reverse complement strand
CCGCCGCTTCCGCCCGCCGGGCGGCCAGTCCCGCGCGGGAGTCCGCTTTCGCCCGACGGGCAGTCGTTCCCGTGCATGGCGCCGCTTCCGCCTGCCGGGCGGTCATTCCCGTGCAAGGCGCCGCTTCCGCCCGCCGGGCGGCCAGTCCCGTACAGTGTTCCTCTTTCAACTGCCTCGCCGCCCTTGTCCATAAACAGCCCGCCGCGCGAGATCGCGCGGTTCTGGCAGTAGACGCACCCGAGGGCGCAGCCCGTGAAGAATATCGTTCCGGAACCCCTCTTGCCGGAGATGCAGGGTTCCTCCCACATATGAAGGGCGGCACGGGCAACCCGCACCGCCTCACTTTCTCCGCACCGCCCCTTCGCGCCCGAAGCGCGGTCGGCCCCGCATTTCCTGGGGCAGAGGCGGCAGGAGGAAAACTCAGAATCACTCACTGTAAAATCGGACATTTGCATTCCGCTGTCTCCGTTTCACTTAAGCCGGCGCTGACCGCGCGCCGCCGACGCGCAGCGGAGCCGGCCTTGCAGCGCGGCGTCCGCAAATAACCGCTTCGCCTCGACTTTCAAGGAAGGCACGCGCACTCAGCCGCGGCTTTCGGCCGCGCCGGCCTCTTCTTCTTCGCTTTCGGCGTCTTCGAAGCCGCCGGCCGCGCCGCCGTCGCCCGGACCGCCGAACGCGTCCGGGTTTATTTTCCGGAAAATCGGCATATAGATATACGCGCGCAGGTAGGCGGGGATGCTGAAGCCGAAGGCCACGTAAAGCGGGACGAGGGCGATGTTCAAAAGACCGATGGTCCAGATCACGAGGACGATCGCGGCCATGGCGAGCGTGCGCGGGAAGTAGGCGACCATGAGGATCGAACTGTTGCGCAGGGAGTTGCCGACCGTATTTTCAAACTTCGCCATGAGGGGCGGCACGTACAGGTAAATGATGAATATCAAGAACGCCGCCGCGAACACGCCTACCTTCGCGGGCGTGACGCCGCCGAGCCCCGACTGCTTCCAGTTGGTGAAGAAGTAGGCGTAGAACACCGCTAGGAGGATGCTGAAGAGGAAGGGCAGCCAGGCGAGGGTCGCCTTTTTGAAGTTCTGCCTGAAGGCGGCGAAGTAGCGCTTCGCCGCCGCGACGTCGGATTCGTTGTGCAATCGCATGACTACGTCGTGCATGGCCGTGAACGCCGCCCCCGCCGTAAAGAGCGGGATGCAGAACAGTATCGTCAGTAGGTTGATGACGACAAGGTGCATTATGAGCGTCAGCCCGTGCATCAAAGGTCCGTCGATATCAAAGAGCTTGCCCATTTATGCTTCCGCCTTCCCGTCCGCCTTCTTTGTTGAAGCCTTCTTAGCTGCCGGCTTTTTCGCTGGACCCTTCTTAGCCTCAGCGTTCGCATCCGCTTTTGCCCCAGCCTCTTCGGCTTTCGCCTCTGCGGCCTTTTTGGGCGCAGTCTTTCTTGCAGCCCGCTTAGCCGCAGGCTTCGCATCTGCCTTTTCTGCGGCGGCTTCGTCAGCCTTTGCCCCGGCGGCTTCGTCCTTTGCTTCCGTCGGCTTCTTAACTGCCTTCTTCGCGGCCGGCGCCTTTTTCGCCGCCGCTTTCTTCGCCGCGGTCTTCTTCTTTCCCTCTTCCGCTGCCTTGGCTATGGCCTGTGCGAGGGCTTTTTCTTCCGTGTAGTTCTTGTAGAGCCACACGAAGCCGTGCGCGGGCACTCCGATGTGGTAGGCGCGCCAGCGCTCGCCATTTTCAAGGTTCAAGTACTCTTCGTCCTCCTCGATCCAGGCGGTCTGGAAGTCCTCCCCGAAGTTGAAGAACGCGAGCAGCTTTTCGCCGTTGTAGTAGCGGCCGATCCCGAGCACCTTGTCGTTGTAGGTCTCTATCGTCCAGACGTCCGCCTCCGCGCAGAAAAGCTCTTTTCCGGCGCGCATCGCCTCAAGGCGGCGCAGCTCCTGATAGATCTTGCCCTGTCGCGTCGCGGCGTCGTCCTTAAGCTCCGCCTCCTCCCAGGAGAAGGCGCCGCGGTGGAGGTAGCGGCTGTCCGCCCATTTCAGCGGGTCCTCGTGGTAGGAGTAGTCGTTGAGCTGCCCGATCTCGTCGCCGCTGTAGATGACCGGTATGCCGCTTAAGGTAAAGAGGAAGGCGTGGAGCATGCAGTCGAGGTCGATCGCCATCTTCTCCTTAAATTCATTTTTCTCATACTCCGCCGCCTCTATGCCGCACAGCGACGCGGTTGTTCCGCACAGCCTGGCGTCGCCGAGGCGCGGATCGTCGTTGTAGAGCTCGCCGCGCGAATTGCTGCCCCACCACCTGCCTGTCAGGTAGTCGTTCAGGAACTTCTTGTGCGCGACCTCGCCGATCCCGAAGTTCATGAGGTAGCCGTAGTCGAGGCCCCAGCCGATGTCGTCGTGGCACCTAAGGTAGTTCAGGAAGGTATACGCCTTCGGCAGGCCGAAGACGATGTCGAGCTGATGCTTCAAGAGCCTCGTGTCGCGCGTCGCGACGGTGTGCCAGGTGCTCGCCATCGTCGTGACGTTGTAGAGCATGTGGCACTCGGGCTTTTCGACGCTGCCGAAGTAGGGCACGACCTTCTCGGGCTCCATGACGACTTCGCCCAAAAGGAGCGTCCCCGGGCAGACCACCTCGCAGGCGATCCTCATTATGCGGACGAGGGTGTGGACCTGCGGGAGGTTGCGGCAGGAGGTCCCGAGCTGCTTCCATATGTACGGGACGGCGTCGAGGCGGACGATGTCGACTCCCTTGTTGGCGAGGGAGAGCATGTAGCCGAGCATGTCGTTGAAAACGACGGGGTTGGCGTAGTTGAGGTCCCACTGGTAGGGATAGAAGGTCGTCATCACGACCTTGCCCGCCTCCTCGCACCAGCTGAAGTTGCCCGGCGCGGTCTGCGGGAAGACCTGCGGGACGGTGCGCTCGAACTCGTTCGGAAGGTTCCAGTCGTCGAAGAAGAAATATTTCTTCCGGCACTCCGGGTCGCCCTGGCGCGCCTTCACTGCCCACTCGTGGTCCTCGCTCGTGTGGTTCATGACGAAGTCGAGGCAGAGGCTTATCCCCTGGCCGTGGCATTCCTTCGCGAGGTGTTCGAGGTCGTCCATCGTGCCGAGTTCCGGCTCGACCTGCGTGAAGTCCGCCACCGCGTACCCGCCGTCGCTCCTTCCCTTCGGGCTCTTAAGGAGCGGCATCAGGTGAAGGTAGTTCACTCCGCTCTCCTTTATGTAGCCGAGGTGGCTTTCGACGCCCTTGAGGTTCCCCGCGAACGCCCCCACGTACATGAGCATCCCGAGCATGCCGCTCCCCCTGTACCACTCGGGGTCGGCCGACCTCTTCCTGTCGAGCTCCTTTAGGTACGCGGGCCTTTCCGCGTAGAACTTCTCGAGCATGCCGATGAAATATTCAAAGGCCTGCCCGTCGCCGTGGTAGAGCTCCCCGTAGAGCCACTTGACCTCATCGTAGAGGGTCGCGAGCCTCTCTTTAAATTCCTTCGTGCGCTCCATTTTTTCTCCTTTGAATTTGAAAATGAACCCCTAAGGCGTGTCCGCCGCCTGCCATTCCGTCCAATAGATTCTGTGCAGGATTCTGCGCCGCCTGCTCTGCCCGCTCTTTCAAGCTTTCATGGCGTCCGGCCGCCGCGCCAGCTTTCCTCTCAGGCCGCCCGAAGACGCAAAAGCCTTCGCCGTCCGCTTTCCCGCAGCCTGTCCGGAGCCAAAGCCGCCGGCTCAATACGCCTAAGGCCGCTCCCCCGGCTTACCTTATGCCCCGCTTCTTCATCTCGCGGTAGAAGGTGTCCTCGATCAGCGGCCTAAGGCCTTTCTGTTCGCACATCTGTATCGCCGTCATCATCGCGCGGGAGTTGCCTTCGATCATCTTCCAGCCGTCGGGGGTCAGGGCCATGTCCCAGCCGACGTAGATCTGCTCCGGTATGACGCGGGCCATCTCGTCGAGCATGTTCAAAAGCTCGCCCCAGCGCGGCACCTTCGTTCCCATGAACACCGCCTGCGTGTCGGGGTGGACCGGGCTGCAGGTTCCGTCCTCGCGGAAGCCCTGCGTGCTTATCACGCCCGTGTCGATGTCGATCGCCGCGCTCATCCCTCCGGCGCCCGCGTTGTCGACTATGCTGTCGCCGCAGCCGGTCCTAAGGAAAGCAAAGAGCGGGCGCACCCTCTTCTCGGTCGCGAAGGTGGTAATCCTTACCGTGTTGACCGAACCCGGGTGGAAAGCCGCCATAAAGGGATCCTGGACTATCGCCTCCTCGGCGACTGCCGGCTCGCCTATGGCAAGGGCCTCGTCGAAGGCCTCGTCGAGGTCGTCGCTGCCTGCCTCGACCTTGTAGATTCCCTTCGCCTCGGCCGCGTCCGCCGGCTTCACGAACACCGTCTTGTGCCTTTCGGCGAAGTCCTTGAAGGCCTTGCGGTCGCCCTCCGATGTTATTTTTATGATCTCGCGGCCATAGAACTTCCTGAACGCCTCATAGGCGAGGTACTTGTCCTTAAAGCGCCTGAAGGCCCCGCTCCTGTCGTAGAGGCTGATCGTCACGTACTGCCTCTCCCGCTCGCCTATGTACTCCTTGCGCTCGGCGTCGCTCTTGCCCTCGAAGCCGAAAATGAAATACTGGGAGTAGCTTATCAGGTAGCAGCGCCTGCAGTAGAGGAGCTCCCTCTTCAGCTTCCTGACGTACTTCGCGTCCGACTGCCGCTCTTCGGGGACGAAGGTCTCGATCGCCCTGTTTATTTCCCTGGCTTTGATATTGTCCTTGTCGAACTTAAGCTGCACTCCCTCGAGCGCGGCCATGACGCGGCAGGAGGCCTTCTTTCCCTGAAGGCGCTTCTCGCGCCTTAGGCGCTTGAGCATACGTTCCTCAAAGCTCTTCTTAAGGCCCTTCTTGTGCCCCTCGAACCTGTCCCTGTTAGCGTTGCTTCCGGCTGACATTTTCTTAAACCGCCTTCCTTAGCGGCGCGTTTCCCCTTGCGCCGCTTCCTTCAAAATATACGCTTCTTTCCTTGAATTGTACCATATCGCGCCTGCTTTGCCACTCGTGCATTTCATGCTATGATTACCGCGGACGGCTTCCTTAACCGCCGTCTTTTTACGGAAAATGATTCCCGGCAGCGCGGCTTTTAGATGCCGGCGGACGCGGCCGCGCAAAGCCGCTCTTCGCCGGCCCGCCAATGACCGCCGCCGGCTTCGCGTCTTGTCAGCGCAGCCGCCGATGCGGCCAAGCGTTCTTAAGGCGCGGCCCCGCTCCATAGGCCAGGCGTCCCGGGCCTGCCCGCCAAAGACAAGCGGCGCAAACGGCCCGCCCGGTACGCCCAGTTTAAAATCCATCAAGGAGGTACAAAATGCTCCTCATAAAAAACGGCACTCTCGCAGACCCCGCGAGCGGACGGCTTGAAATGGCCGACCTCTTCGTAAAGGGCTCCGTCATCGCGGCGGCGGCGCCGAGCCTCCCCGCCGACGCGTCCGAGCTTTCGCGCCGCTTCGCCGACAAGGATCCCTTCTCCGACCCGCTCCGCGTAATCGACGCCAGGGGAAAAATAGTGGCGCCGGGCCTCATCGACACCCACGTCCACTTCCGCGACCCGGGCTTTCCCGACAAGGAGACCATAGAGACCGGCGCCGCGGCGGCTAAGAAGGGCGGCTTCACTACAGTGGTCATGATGGCGAACACCAGCCCCGCGGTCGACATGCCGCACCTATTGACGCAGAATCTGTCGAAAGGCAGGAAGACGGGCATCAGAGTCCTTCAGGCCGCGGCCGTGACGAAGGGCCTGCGGGGCGAGGAACTGACCGACATGGACGCCCTCGCCGCTGCCGGAGCGGTTTCATTTACCGACGACGGCTTCCCGATCATGGACGAGAAGCTCCTTTTTAAGGCGATGAAAAAGGCGGCTGAGCTGAAAATCCCGATTTCGCTCCACGAGGAAGATCCCGCCTTCGTCGAAGGCCAGGGGATAAACGACGGCGAAACCGCCCGCCGCTTAAGGCTCTTCGGCGCGTCGGCGCTTGCCGAGCAGGTGCTGATCGCCCGTGACGGCGCGCTCGCCCTTGAAGCCGGCTGCCCGCTCGTCATCCAGCACATAAGCTCGGCAAGGTCCGTCGCCCTGGTCCGCGCCTTCAAGGCGCTCGGGGCCGACATCCACGCCGAGGCCGCGCCGCACCACTTCTCTCTCACCGAGGAGGCGGTCGTAAAGCACGGGACCTACGCGAGGATGAACCCGCCCCTTAGGACCGAGGCGGACAGGCAGGCGGTCATCGAAGGCCTTCGCGACGGCACGATCGACATCATCGCTACGGACCACGCGCCGCACACTGCCGCGGAAAAGAGCGTGCCCTTCGACGGCGCGCCGAGCGGCATCATCGGCCTTGAGACCTCGCTCGCGCTCGGCATCACGAACCTGGTAAAGACGGGGCGCCTGACGCTCCTGCAGCTCCTTGCCGCCATGACTTCTAACCCCGCGAAGCTCTACCGTCTTCCCGGCGGGACGCTCGCAGTCGGAAGCCCCGCGGATCTTGTCATTTTCGACATGGACGGCGCCTTCGTCGCCGGCGAGGGCGGCTACGCCTCGAAGTCAGAGAATACTCCCTTCACGGGGCAGCGGCTATTCGGGCGCGTCAAGGCGACGGTCTGCGGAGGCAAGGTGGTGTACGAGGACTGACCTCTTTTGCTGCCCTTGTCGCCCCTGGCCGTTCCTGCAGCCCATAAAGCCCGCTCTCTCAGCCCTTGCCTCGCTGCGTCGCCAACTGCGGCTCCATTCGGGAGCTTTCGCGCTTTGCACGAAAGCCGCTTGCCAGCCGCTTCCTGAGGCTTTATTTGCGCAAGGCGCTCAAAAAAAGCGAATTCCCCCCTTTACCTGCGCTGATTCTTATGCTAGAATCGCATTTGTTGCGGGGGCATAGCTCAGTTGGGAGAGCGCTGCAATGGCATTGCAGAGGTCATGGGTTCGAATCCCACTGTCTCCACTAATAAAAAAGACTCGGACAGAAGTCCGGGTCTTTTTTTTGCGGGAAAGCGCACGGGACGGCCTAAGCCGTGAACGCCGCTTGCCTCACGGCAGCATTTTCGTTATGTCGTTGTACATGACGTAGACCATGAGGAGCATTAAGAGCACCGCCGCGACTCCCTGGAAGGCGAGCTCGATCTTTTTATTTACCGGACGGCCGCTTATGGCTTCTATGAGGAGGAATACGAACCTCCCGCCGTCGAGAGCGGGTATCGGCAGCAGGTTCATCACGCCCAGGTTCGCCGACAGCGCGACGATGAGGTAGAGCATGTTGAGGAAGGTCATGTACGCGCCCTCGTCCTTCGACTGCTCGTAGGCCGTCCCGACTACGTCCGCGATCCCGACGGGGCCTGAGAGGTCGTTCACTGAGAAGCGCCCCGTGAACATGCCGCCTATGGACTTGAGCACGGCGCCGATCCAGTAGCGGATCTCGACGAAGCTGTAGCGGATGACCCCGACGGCGTCCGTCTTCTCGCGCCCGAGGTTATAGTAAAAGCCCAGCGAGACGCCGTGCCTTTCGGCGGGCGTCAGCGTCACCTCGGTCTCCTTGCCGCCGCGCTCGTAGGCCACCGTCACCTCGCTGCCGTCGAGCGGGTTCTCCGAAAAATATTCCGCGAGGGAAGAGCTGTCCGTGATTTCCGCGCCGTTTACGGCCGTTATCACGTCGCCCGCCTTAAGCCCCGCTTCAGCGGCTGGCGAGCCCTCGGACACCGCGCTCAGGACCGCCGTGTCCGTGCCTATCGTGTAGTTTATCCCCATCGCGTAGGCGGTCACGTCGTCGGCCGTGAAGGCAAGCTCCTTCTTTTCTCCGCCGCGGTCGACGGTCATGGTCACCGTCTCACCCGCGTTCACGTCGTTGAAAACGAACCAGCTGTCGACGTCCCTTCCGACCTCGACGCCCTGCCCCATGAAGGACGTTATTATGTCGCCCGCCATGAGCCCCGCCTTCTCGGCGGAAGAGCCTGCCGTCACAGAAACCACCTTGGCGGGATCGTAGCCCACCGCGGAGATTATGACCACGGCGCAGACGAAGGAGAGGATGAAGTTGAAGAAGGGGCCCGCGAGGACGATTGCTATCCTGCGCCCTATGGACGCGCTCTGGAAGGAGCCCTCCTCGCTTTCTTCGTCGCCCGGGATTTCATTTTCCTGACCGTCCGAGTCCTCGTCTTCATCGGAATCGTCGGGATACATGCCCTTCATCAGGCAGCTTCCGCCGAAGAGGAGGAGCTTTAGGGAATAGCGGGTCTTGCCGCGCACCGTCGATATGAGGCGCGGGCCGAAGCCCAGCGAGAACTCCTCGACTTCGACGCCGCTCAGCTTCGCGACGATGAAGTGCCCGAACTCATGGAAGAGGACGAGGATCGATATCATTAGGATAGCTATGACCCACTTCATTAAGACTCCGTTTCCGCGCTTTTCGCGCTGGTAAATATCGAGAAATATCGGGCGCTTCGCCTTGCTTTTGCAGCGGCGGGCCGCGTTCTTCGCCCTGGTATCATACCGCTTTTTGCAAGGCCTTTCGCCCGCGCCGCCTTACAGCAGGATCAGCGAGAGGAAGTAGATGACCGGCGCGGTGAATATCATGCTGTCGAAGCGGTCGAGGACCCCGCCGTGCCCGGGTATGAGCCGCCCGTAGTCCTTGATCGAGTTCTCGCGCTTTATCCCCGAGGCGGCCAGGTCGCCGACTATCGAGATGATCGCGCCGCAGCCGCAAAGTATGGCGTAGGCCGAGGCCGGCCGCTTGAACACGAGCGCGTAAACGAGCCCCAGAAGCGCCGCCCCGAGTATCCCGCCGATTGCGCCCTCGACCGACTTTTTCGGGCTGATCACCGGCGACATCTTGTGCTTTCCGAAGAGGACGCCCGCGCAGTAGGCGAGGGTGTCCGCGCCCCAGGAGCTCAGGAAAATGAGCCAGACCAGGATCTGCCCGTCGGGCTTTACGCGGGTCAGGTACACGCACCCCAAGGGGAGCGCGAGGTAGGCCATCCCGAAGAAGGCCTTCAAGACGTCGATGTAGCTGTACTTAGGGAAGGCGAAGACGTACACGGCAAGGAGCATAAGCATGGTTATAATGACCCCGACCAGGAGGTACTTTTCCGCCGCGAACACAAGGAGGATGTCGTAGATCAGCGCGCCCGCCATCGAAAGGATGGAGAGCAGCGTGACCTTCGGAAGCCTGTTCTGTGAGCCCTCGCCGCCTTTGCCGAGCGTGAGCTCCGTCGAGGTGAGCCCGACGGCCCCGAAGAACTCCTGCATGCCGCAGAGCGTCAAAAAGGCAGTGGCCGCGATGAGCAGCCACCCGCCCCTGATTATAACGACTAAGGCGAGCGCGACCAAAACCACGCCGCTTATAAGCCTCTTTACGAACATTTTCCGCCCTGCCTTCCGCAAATTATTCAGAACGTTGATTTTTTATTCTATAATGCTAAAAGATTTAAGTCAATGCGCACTAAAAGGAGGCAGACATGGCGCGACCTTCATCCGGCGGCCTCCTCTTTTCGCGCCTGCCCTTTGGCAATGCGCCGCAGAACCTGGCCGCCGAGGAATATATTTTTTTGAAAATGAGAAGCGGAAGCGTCTTCCTTCTGTGGGAGGACGCCCCCTGCGTCGTCATCGGAAAAAACCAGGACGCGGCCGCCGAGTGCGCCCTCGGCCTCGCCCGCTCCTTAAACGTCCCCGTCTACCGCAGGAAGACCGGGGGCGGCGCCGTCTACCACGACCTCGGGAACCTCAACTTCAGCATAATCGAGGACTACGACGGCGATGAGCCGCCCTCTGTCCCCGCCCTCATTTCGCCCGTCACGACGGCCCTTGCAAAGCTCGGCGCGGGCGCGGCAGTATCGAGCCGCAACGACCTTTCCCTCTGCGGGAAGAAGTTCTGCGGCACCGCGATGCGGGTATACAAGGGACGCATCCTGCTGCACGGCTGCATCCTCTTCTCTTCCGACCTTGAGCGGCTCTCCTCCCTCCTGACGCCGCCTCCTTCTAAGCTTGAGCGGCACGGCATCGCCTCGGTAAAGAGCCGCGTGGGGAACCTCGGGGAAATGATGCCCGGCCTGACGCTAAAGGAGCTTTGCGGGGCATTAAAAGAGGCGGCCGCTTCAGGCCGCCGCGTCGAAACTTTATCATTTTCCGAAAAAGACCTTTTGGAAATAGGGAGGCTCGCGGAGAGCTACGAAGACCTTTCCGCCGCTCACCTGGCCGGCATGTGAAGGCATTCTCCGATCGCGTCGGAGCAGGCTTCCATGAAGGCTTCGGAGTAGGTCGGGTGCGGGTGCATGATGTCCGCGACCTCGTAGACGGTGACCTCCATGTCCATCAGGGTCTTCGCCTCGACGATGAGCTCCGTCGCCATGCCGCCGCAGATGTGCACGCCCAGGATCTCGCCGTAGGCTTTGTCGGCTATCACCTTCACGAAGCCTTCGGGGGCTCCCGCGCAGGCGGCCCTGCCGTTAGCGTAGAAGGGGAAGCGCCCGGTCATTATCTCGCCGCGGCGCGCGGCCTCTCGCTCGGTCATGCCGATCGCGGCGGCCTCGGGGATCGCGTAGAGGCAAAGCGGCGCCCTCTTCAGATTGACTTCCTTCGGGCGGCCGCAGATGGTCTGGGCGGCGGCGCGTCCCATTTTCATGGCGGCGTGGGCGAGCGTGCCTCGGTTGGTGACGTCGCCGCAGGCGTAGATGTTCGGGACGCTCGTCCTGCAGTACTCGTCCACCATGATCTTTCCGCGCTCGCACTCTATCTTGTCGGCCATGACGCCCAGCGCCGAGAGGTTCGGACGCCTTCCGACGGACACGAGCACGCACTCGGAGGCGACCTCCGTGCCGTCCGAAAGGACCGTCACGACGCCCTCCGCGCCCTTTTTGAAGCGTTCGATCTTCCTATCCGTCATTATCCTTATGCCGTTCGCCGAGAAGCTCTCCTCGATGAAGCGGCTTATGTCCTCGTCGAAGGTCGGCAGCAGCCTGCTTTGGAGCTCGACTATCGTGACCTTCGAGCCGAAGCGGCTGTACACCGAGGCCATCTCGCAGCCGATGACGCCGCCGCCGATTATCGTGAGCTCCTTGGGGATTTCGGTAAGGTCTAAGACCGCGTCGGAGTCGATTACGCCTTCAAGGCCGCTCCCCTCGATGCCGAGCCTCGCCGGCGAAGAACCGCCGCACAGGACGATGTTCTCGGCGCGGAAGGTCTGCTGGCCCGCCCTTACGGTGTGCGGGCCTATGAGGGAGGCATTTTCTGGGACGACCTTTACGCCCGCCTTCTGCAGGAGCCCTTCGACGCCGCGCCTCATGCGCGTGCAGACCATGTCCTTGTAGTCCTTCGCTGCCTGAAGGTCGACCCTGACGCGCCCCTCGGGTATCGCTATGCCGCGCTCCTTCGCCTTTAGGATCCTCTCTAAGTCGTGCGCCGTCTGGACGTAGGTCTTGGTCGGGATGCAGCCGACGTTCGTGCAGGTCCCGCCGAGCTTCTTTTCTTCAAAAAGTATGACCGAAGCCCCCAGGCGCGCCGCCTCAAGGGCCGCGATGTAGCCGGCCGGGCCGCCGCCTATGACCGCCGCGTCGAACTCGTACTCCGAATCCGACTCGCGCTCTTCGCTCCTTAAAAGCGAGGCCTCGGCGTCCGCCCTCGCCTTGCCGCCCGCCATGCGCGGGGCGTCGGGCACGCTCTCGCCCTTTTCTCCGACATAGCCGATGACCGTGACCACGGGCACGACCGCGCCGTCGCCGAAATATTTCACGAGGAGGGTTCCGTCCGCGGGGGCTTCGACCTCCATCGTCACCTTGTCCGTCTCTATTTCAAGCAGGGGGTCTCCCTCCCGCACCTCGTCCCCGACCGATGCGAGCCAGCGGATTATCGTCCCCTCGTGCATGTCCATGCCGGCCTTCGGCATGAATACCTCTGTCGCCATAAAAGCCTCCCGCCGCTGCCTTAACGCTTAAAACAGCGCCTCTGAATGCTCCAAGTATTCCCTGACCGTCAAGTTGAACTTCGCGGCCTCGGCTCCGTCCATGACCCTGTGGTCGAAGGTCAGGCAGATCCTCATCACCTTCCTGACCAGCGCGACGCCCTCCCTTACGAGGCAGGCGTCGGACACCGCGCACACTCCGAGGATCGCGCTGTCGGGCGGGTTCAGTATCGGCGTGAAGGCCTCGACCCCGAACATTCCCATGTTGCTGACCGTGAAGGACGATCCTGAAAATGCATCGGGCGAGAGTCTTTTTTCCCGGGCGCGCGCCGCCAGCGAATGCGCCGTGCTCGAAAGCTCGTCCATGGAAAGCTTGTCCGCCCCTGCTATGACCGGCACGACCAGCCCGTCGTCGACCGACACGGCGATCCCTAAGTTGACGCTGTCCTTATAGATTATCCTGTCGCCGTCGAAGCGGCAGAGCATGCGGCGGTGCTTCGCGAGGGCCTTCGCGCAGGCCGCCGTTACGATATCATTTACCGTGTAGTGATGGGCGTGGGAATCGTTGTGCTCCTTGCGGCGGCGCAGCATCTCCGTGACGTCGACCTTGGTCGTGACAGTCACGGTCGGCACGTTCGCCGCCTCCGTCATGCGCTTTGCTATCGTGCGGCGCATCCCCGTGAGGGCCTCCGCGTGCTCGCCGGGAAGCAGGCCTCCCGCCCTTCCCGCCGCGGCGAGGACGTCCTCTTTTCGCACGCGGCCGTTGACGCCCGTGCCCCGCACCTCGGCGAGGTCGATGTCCATCGACTCGGCCATGTGCATGGCGAGCGGGGTCGCCGAAACCTTCGACCTCCTGCGCCTGCCCTCGCGCGCCGCGATCACGTCGCGCTCCTTTATTTCCCCATGGCTCCCGCTCGGGGTCACCGCGGCGAGGTCTATGTGGTACTGCCGAGCGACCTTCCTTGCATACGGAGTCGCCTTGTATCCTGCCATTTTCCGCCCGCCTTTCTAAAATGCCGCCTGCCCATGGCTCTTGAAAGCCGCCCCGCGCC
>Ga0065709_1029750_pt1 | contig 12960 bp, 9 predicted proteins | sample Hoacrofraction14_2_FD_59096 | JGI IMG/M metagenome (GOLD analysis project Ga0065709, IMG submission 59096) | Hoatzin crop microbial communities from Cojedes, Venezuela, sample from fiber fraction 14 v1 | ecosystem: Host-associated > Birds > Digestive system > Esophagus > Crop | place: Venezuela... | reverse complement strand
GTAACTATAGATAATCACACTATATCTGCGGAGCAAGGTGACAAATATAATTTCACGATTACTAAGAGTGGCAGCGACTATATTATTCAGAGTAAGTCGGGATATTATATTGGAAAGACTGCTGATAGTAATGGATTAGACACAAATAAATCGACAACTTACACTAACACTATATCGTTTGATAGCGATGGTAATGTGAATATTAAGGGCAGTGGTGGTGCTTTCTTAAGATTTAATGCTGCTTCTGATCAGATGCGTTTCCGCTATTATAAGTCAGAAACTTATACAAATCAGAAAGCTATTCAGCTATATAAGAAGGTGGCTGCAGATGAAGAAGAGACGATAACAATCACAATTGGTGAAACAGGTTATGCAACACTGTATTATAGTGATAAGAATCTCGTTGTTCCTTCGGGCGTAACGGCAACCGTTTACAGCGTTTCGGGTGAGACATTGAGCGGAACTCTGACATACAATCCGACGGAAATTATCCCTACCGGCGTAGCAGTTGTGCTCTATGATGGCATAGAAGAAGACAAGGATTATGTGTTTACTGTATCGGAAGAAGGTGGACTGCTGCCAGAAAGCACTATGCTTTACGGTACGGATGCGGAAGAATTGATCACCAATCCTTCGGGCGACTACACATATTATATGCTTTCTCTCGATGCGAAAGGCACGAAAGGCTCGATAGGTTTCTATTATGGTGAAGATGGAGGTGGCGTATTTACGAACGCAGCTCATAGAGCTTATCTTGCAGTTCCGTCGAGTCAGGCATCGAAAGTATGCTATCTGTTCAACGAAACCACTGGTATCAGCTTGCAAAATGCAGAAACCGGTGCTGAGAAACAAGGCATTTACGATCTCAATGGCCGCTATGTTGGCACAGATATTGACGGTTTGCATAAGGGAATTTACGTTCGCAACGGCAAGAAAGTGGTTGTTCGCTGACGTGATATATATATTAATAAGGTGTGCCGCTCCATGTTTTGGGGCGGCATTTCTTATGAAGATCTGTGCGATGTTCTTCGCATGAAAATCAGAAAAAACGGCGTTTTATTTGGAATTGTGTCTTTTTTCTTGTATCTTTGCATAATCATTAATTGTAATTTTTTATAGCTCAATGGCAAAGTCTTCATTAGAAATAAAGAAAGTTAACGACCTTCGCGACCTTAAAAGGTTTGTGGAGTTTCCTTACGACCTATATAAAGGCAACGAGTATTACGTACCAAGTCTGTTTGATGACGAGATGAAAACGCTCAGGAAAGACAAGAATGCGGCGTTTGAATTTTGCGAAGCAGAATATTTTCTTGCCCTTCGCGACGGAAAAGTTGTGGGCAGAGTGGCAGCGATTGTTAATCATCGTGCCAACGAAAAGTGGGGAAAGCAAGTGCGCTTCGGTTGGATAGACTTTGTGGATGACCTTGAAGTGTCGCGTGCTTTGCTGGATGCCGTTGCTGAGTTTGGCAAGGAAAAGGGCATGGATGAGATGGTTGGTCCGCTCGGATTCACCGATTTCGACCCCGAAGGCATGCTAACCGAAGGCTTTGATCAGCTGGGAACGATGGCAACAATCTATAATTATCCTTATTATCCTCAGCATATAGAACAGCTGGGTGGATTTGAAAAGGATAACGATTATGTGGAATTCAAGATCTTTGTGCCCGAAGAAGTGCCCGAAAAGATGAAGAAGATTTCGGAGATGATCATGAAAAGATATAATCTTCACATCAGAACATTGACCCGAAAAGAGGTTATGAAGGAAGGAATGGGGCAAAAAATCTTCCACCTCATCAACGATACGTTCAAGGATCTGTATGGTTTTTCACGCCTGAGCGACCGACAAATCGATCAGTATGTGGACGCATATCTGCCTCTTGCCGACCTGAACCTTGTGCCTATTGTGGAAGACTGGAGCACCGATGAGCACAAAATAGTGGGCGTTGGCATCACAATCCCGTCGTTGTCGCGCGCACTTCAGAAGTGCAGACGCGGCAGACTGTTGCCTTTTGGCTGGTGGCACTTGATAAGATCGCTCAAATTCCACAAGACAAACATAGTGGATCTGGAGATGATTGGCGTGCTACCAGAATACAGAAACAAGGGAGTTAATGCGCTGATGTTCTATCATCTCATCCCATGGTATAACAAATATGGCATTGAATGGGGCGAAAGTCAGGTGGAAATGGAGACAAATGTCAACGTACAAGGACAGTGGTCTTATTTCCATACGGAGCATCACAAGCGCAGAAGATGCTATAAAAAGAAGCTGAATGCTTGAACATTTGACGGAGAAAAATAAATGAGCGAGATAAAAAACAACAAGAAAAGCGAAGACATGGCAGCCACAACAGAGCCCGATCTGCAAGAAGGCACGCTGCAAGAACAGGTTGATTACACCGACGATAATATCCGACATCTGTCGGATATGGAACACGTGCGCACGAGACCCGGTATGTATATCGGTAGGCTTGGCGACGGATCGCTGCCAGAAGACGGTATATACGTGTTGCTGAAAGAGGTAATCGACAACTCGATTGATGAGTTTAAGATGAATTGTGGCAAGCGAATTGAGATTGACATTGATGAACATCTGCGTGTTACGGTGCGCGATTATGGTCGCGGAATCCCGCAAGGTAAGCTGATAGAAGCAGTGAGCGTGCTCAACACTGGCGGCAAATACGACTCGAAAGCGTTTAAGAAGAGCGTGGGATTGAATGGTGTCGGCGTGAAAGCTGTCAACGCATTAAGCTCACATTTCGAAGTACGTTCCTACAGAGAAGGGCAGGTTCGCATTGCGAAGTTTGAGAAAGGCGAACTGAAAAACGATGTTACCGAAGCATCGGAAGACGAAAACGGAACGTTCATCTTCTTTGAACCCGACAACACTTTGTTCCTGAACTACTCGTTCCATGACGATATTGTGGAGACGATGCTCCGCAACTATACTTATCTTAACTCGGGTCTGACCATCATGTTCAATGGGCGTCGCATCATCAGTCGTAACGGACTGGAAGACCTTCTCAACGACAACATGACCAACGACGGGCTGTATCCCATCATTCATTTGAAGGGAGAAGACATTGAGATTGCGTTTACTCATGCAAATCAGTATGGAGAGGAATATCATTCTTTCGTAAACGGTCAGCATACTACGCAGGGAGGAACGCATCAAAGCGCCTTTAAAGAACACATTGCTAAGACAATCAAGGAATTTTCTGGTAAGAACTTCGAGTACGGAGATATAAGAAACGGCATTGTTGCTGCCATAGCAGTCAACGTGGAAGAGCCAATGTTTGAGAGCCAAACAAAGATAAAGCTCGGTTCTTTGACCATGAGTCCCGGTGGAGAATCTATAAACAAATACATCGGAGACTTCATAAAACAGAACGTTGACAACTATTTGCACATACATTCTGACGTGGCTGAGGTGATGCTTAATAAGATTTCTGAAAGCGAACGCGAAAGAAAGGCTATGGCAGGTATCACAAAACTGGCGCGCGAAAGGGCAAAGAAGGCAAACTTGCATAACAAAAAATTGCGCGATTGCCGTATTCACTACTCCGATTCAAAGAATGATCGCAAGGAAGAAAGCTGCATATTTATCACAGAGGGCGACTCAGCAAGCGGAAGTATCACTAAAAGTCGCGACGTGAATACGCAGGCTGTGTTCTCGCTTTTGGGTAAACCGCTCAACTCTTACGGTCTAACAAAGAAGGTGGTTTACGAAAACGAGGAGTTCAATCTGCTGCAAGCAGCACTCGATATTGAAGACGGCCTCGACACATTGCGCTATAACAAGGTGATTGTTGCTACCGATGCCGATGTCGATGGAATGCATATCCGACTGCTTATCATAACATTCTTCCTTCAGTTCTTCCCCGAACTCATCAAGAAAGGGCACGTTTATGTCCTGCAAACGCCACTCTTCCGCGTGAGAAATCGCCGAAGCAAAATAAAAAATAAGGGAATTGTGGCAGAAGCTGACGCCAAACTTGAGAAAGGAGAGAAGAAAAACGACTTCATAACTCGCTATTGTTACAACGACGAAGAGCGCAAAACAGCCATTCAAGAGCTGGGACCAGACCCAGAAATCACACGTTTCAAAGGATTAGGTGAGATAAGTCCCGATGAGTTCCGGCACTTTATAGGTCCAGATATCCGCCTGGAGCAGGTTACATTGCACAAGAATGATCAGGTACAAAAGCTACTTGAATACTATATGGGCAAGAATACTCGCGAACGTCAGAACTTTATCATCGACAATCTTGTGGTAGAAGAAGATCTGCCTGAGGACGAATTAGCGTAACGTATATATATAAATAAGGTGTAGATAACTATGAAACTTAAATATCTTTTCATTTTCATCCTTTGCTTTGTTGTGTCGTATGCCGATGCGCAAATGCGGTTACGACTGGGCAAAGACAGTCCAATCGGCAAGCTACAAATGGCAGAATTCGCCATTAATAACCTGTATGTTGACTCTGTTAACGAGGAAAAGCTCGTGGAAGATGCTATAAGAGGCATGCTTGATAAGCTGGATCCGCACTCTGCTTACTCAACAGTTGCAGAGACAAAAGCTATGAACGAGCAGCTAATGGGGTCGTTTGACGGCATTGGAGTACAGTTTAATATGGCTGAAGACACGCTAGTTGTCATTCAACCCATTAATAATGGTCCGTCAGAAAAGGTAGGAATTGTGGCAGGAGACCGCATAGTTGCAGTAAATGACACCGCAATCGCAGGCGTAAAAATGTCAAAAGAGGAGATCATGCGGCGACTTCGCGGCAAGAAAGGCACCAAAGTGAAGCTAGATATCGTGAGACGAGGCATAAAAGACAAGCTAACCTTCATGGTAACTCGTGATAAGATACCTGTGAAGACAATAGAAGCTGTCTATATGATCCGTCCAAACGTAGGATATATTCGCATTGGCAGCTTCGGAGCTACTACGTATGATGAGTTCATTGCGGGCATAGAATCACTAAGAAAGCAAGGAATGCGCGACTTGATTCTAGATCTTCAGGAGAACGGAGGGGGCTTAATGCAAGCAGCTGTGCTGATAAGTAATGAGTTTTTGCAGCAAAACGACCTCATTGTCTATACACAAGGCCGTGCGATTCCACGTCAAGAATATCGTGCAGAAGGCAATGGAACGCTGCAAAACGGCAAAGTCGTGGTGTTGATTAACGAATTTTCGGCGTCAGCTTCCGAAATAGTAACGGGCGCTTTGCAGGATCTTGATCGCGGAACTGTGGTAGGTCGTCGCTCTTTTGGTAAAGGTCTTGTGCAAAGACCAATAGATCTGCCCGACGGTTCAATGATAAGACTCACAGTTGCGCACTATTACACACCGTCAGGACGCTGTATTCAGAAGCCTTATACTAAAGGAAAAAAGACAGATTACGAGCTAGAGTTGGACAAACGCTATAAAAGTGGCGAGTTCTTTCATGCAGACAGCATCCACTTTGCGGACTCTCTCAAATACTTTACGCTGAAAAATCATCGTACTGTCTATGGAGGTGGCGGCATAATGCCTGATATCTTCGTGCCGCTCGATAGCAATCAATACACGAAATTCCACAGAGAATTGGCTGCAAAGAGTATTATCATCACCGAAAATCTGAAATATGTGGACAATAATCGCAAGAGTTTGAAACGCAAATATGCCACTTTCGATGCGTTCCGCACGCAATTTGAGGTGCCGCAATCGCTGATAAACTCAATTGTTTCGGAGGCAGAAAAGCAAAAGATCAAGCCAAAAGATGCTGAAGAACTGGCAAACACGATGCCACAACTCAAGCTACAGCTCAAAGCTCTTATAGCACGTGATCTGTGGGATATGAACGAGTATTTCGCAATTATCAACGAAAACAATGCGATTGTAAAACGAGCTCTGGAGGTTATTCAGCAATAAAGGGGGAAGAGAAAGAGGAAAAGAGAGATAAAATAACGTCGAGGACTTGATAGATTTATTTATAACGAATGAAGAAATCTATCAAGTTCTTCATGTGAACGCACCTCAACACATTTGCCTTCTTCTAAATCTTTATGTGCTTTAGCTATCTTTTCGGTCAATTCTGTCGTAATGATCTGATAATCATTCTCATCGCTAAATTCACGTGTTGTTAGTGTATTCATATCAATCCTCCGTCATTTCTTTTTGCAAAGATACGGCTTTTATTATGTTTTTGCAAATAAATTGATGATAATTTAAATCTATAAGGTCAGGAGAGTATGGTCGTTTCGGCTTATTCTTTAAGGCTTATGAGTGAGGGATAACGATTGCTTCACCTCGTTTTATTTTGATTTTCACGGTTTTCTTTGTTACGACATTAGTGAGCGTTACGGTTTGAGCTTTTTTCAAAAGGTTGCGGATGGAGATGGAACCATCGGCATTTTTCTGCGCCAAAACAGACGAACAGGCGCAAAAAACGTCCATTTCATCGACAAAACTGCTGTTTTCGGCTACAGAGAACGTGGCTGTTGACGTGCCGTTTTTTATTGTTGTTGGCACAGAAAATATAGGAGCGCCAACAGAGTTTGCAGCGTTTTTGCTATCATTTTTGCGCTTTTCGCCTACAGAATCAGCGTTTTTCGTAATCGTAACACTGCCGATTTTCGATGCGAAATTGCAGAGAAGCAGATGCTGTTTGCCGTTTGTCTCTGGTACAAAAATGCCTTTCCAACCCTCTGGAAGTGCCGAAATAAGTTGTGTTTCGCGTGCCAAGCGAGCCGTTTCTTCCGCATTTCGATTGGCGTAATAAACCACTTGACGCTCACCTACCTTACTTCCTGCGCCAACTTCTCGTGCCTCATCCGACGCGAAAGCATAGAGAACGCGCGTAGTTATCGAATTGTTGTTGAACGGATCGCTAAACAACGGCGCTGCGTTTTCTTTCGTAACGATGCCAAATGTGCCGTCAACACAGAGCCATTCGCGTGATTTCTGGATGTCGCGCGATGTCTTTGTGAACTCATCATAGCTGAAAGCCGTAGGACAAGAGCGCTCTTTCGTGATGCGACATTTGCGATTCGCCCGCACATAATCGAGATAAACCACCGCATTTTCGGGCGAAGCATAAAGTGCAAAACGCCTGTTGAGAGCCGAATCGTTGCAAATCAATTCGCCATTCATGACAAATCCGCTGCCGTTTCCATAGACATAACGCGCTTGTTGTGCTGGTCTGGCGTTGGTTTTACAGCCATCCACCTCATACCATCCAACGATATTGCCAGTATTATTGCGTCGCCACGGCATCGTAAGATTATTGTTTTCCAAGCAGAAAGGCGCGATATAGCCCGTATAACTTTGCTTTCCGGCGCTCCAAGAAAAGCAAACAAAGCGGTCGGAAGATGCCGTTCGGATGATATCCTGACACGGAAAATATTTTGTTTTCAGATGCCTTTGCAAGAAGTTTTGCCACGTTTCGGGCTGAAGATTGGCTGTAGAAAAAGAATGATGCATGAGCCATGTCATCATCACACGATGCGCTTGAACGCCCATTCTGCGTGCTCCGACATCTGCTTTCAGTAGCCATGACCCATCGGATGTGGTGTTTTGGCGAGTGCGTATCTGCTTAAACGCCATATTTTCGAGCATCAACGCATCGCGGTTTCGCAGCATACAAGCCATTGTGGAATAAGAAGTTATCTGATCATAAAGGAACAAACTCCAGTCGTTTCCGTTCGGCATTGCCTGTTCTCCGTCGGGAAGTGAGAGCCAGTTGAGCACGTTTTCGGTTACAGAATCGCAGTTATGTAGGAGCGATTTCACGTCGATCGTGGCGAGAACGGGCGCAGGTTTTGTATCCGTTTGCATGATTTTCAATATCAATGCCGCCTCGCCAAGTTCCTGAATCACAACATTTTGATAACTCGTATGAAAAAAATCGTGATTCTGTAACGTGTAATCAGGATAAAGATTCGGACCTTTCACGAGACGAGATGTATCGGACGGATGCGAATAACTGTTGAAAGCAAACTCAAACATGCGCTGTTTCCACTGCTCAGCCAGCGCATCTTGCGGAAAGAGTGCCAGTGTAACAGCAAGAACATCTGCCTCCCAGCCGTTCTCTTCTGCCTTAGTATCGCCAATGAAACCAGTGGGAATGTCGCGTTCAAGCTCGTAATTGCACTCAGCTTTCAGCAGAGATCGGATGTCATTTCGCATGGAATCACTGAGTGAATTCCACTGAAACAGAGCCGAATATGCCACCGACATTGCCCAGAGAGAACTCTCCCAAGTATGATCTTTCAGCGATGTGCTACCCCAATATTTGCCGTCGGCACACGACTTTCGATGAATAGCCTTGTGAGTTGCCACAGCAAACGCCAAACTTTTTGTTGCCATTCGCTCAACGTCTTGCCACGAAACGTTCGTCGGAAGCTGCGTTTCGTTGCGACCATATTTGCAAAGAAAGGCACAAATCATCGACATATCAGCATTTGGTCGCACCCCTCTCTCATCGCTTCCCATAGTGTTTTCGCCAGCAAAACAACCATACTGATCATCAATTTCGCGAAAATCAGCCTTCATGTATGTCGTGAATCGTGCGAGCATCTGCATGAGTTCAGCTTTCATTTCAGCCTCATCAACAAAGTCGGCTGACACATTTTGCGCCGACAAAGACAGCGAAGCAAGCATGAAAAAGACGAGGATGATATGGCGGAAGGTAGAATGAGTCATGACAAATTTTATGGTTTAAAGATAAAAAATGGCTTCGTTTCCCTGACAAAAAAGCAGATCGAGTATGCTCAGATTTGGCAAAAAACCATGCTTCTGCTGATAAACCTGCCAGTAAGGTTTAGGAGAAAACGACACGTCTGGTAGCGGATGTTTGGGTCTTATCACGTCGCGAAAATCGTTTTCCTGCGGAGAAGCATAAGCGTTTGTCAGCTGAATATTAGGTTGAATGTCAAGCAGTTCGCAGACTTTCAGCGTTATCTGGAGATTGAAATCGAAGAGAAATTCATATTTCTTCTCAAAAAACGGCCGCAGATCATCAGCATAAAAATCGAAGAAAGGACTTTCGCCGTATGCCGAAGCGAGCGCATTCCAATGAAGATGCCGCCAGTTTCCATGATCAGAAATGCGAATGTCGCGCATGATACACTTATCGCCTTCGTATCGTTCGATGGGAACCGACAGCGTTTGTGTGCCAGCCGTTGTGGCAATTACGCATCGATTGCGATAAGTTTGCTTTATGAAATGGTCGTAACGTTCCAAAAAACAAACTTCGGACCGGTGCAACTTTTGATACCATTGCACAGGTCCGAAGTAAGCAGAAGACAGGAACGCCGTTTCCATTTCTTCTATTTTATTTTGTCAACCATATTGAACAGACGGTTCCATCGTATGCCACCGAAGCCATGTCTGTCAGGATCTGACGACCACCATATAAAGATTGGCTTGCCAACTACGTGATCTTCCGGCACGAAACCCCAGTAACGAGAGTCAGCTGAGTTATGTCTGTTGTCGCCCATCATCCAATAATAGTCGAGCTTAAAGGTGTAACTGTTAGCTTCTTTGCCGTTGATGTAGATGCGATCGTTCTTAACCTCCAGTTCGTTTCCTTCATAAACCTTGATTGGTCGCTCGTAAATAGCGATATTTTCCATCGTGAGCTGGATGCTTTCTCCCTTCTTTGGAATCCAGATAGGACCGTAATTATCACGAGTCCAACCAGTATAATAGTTCAAAGGATACACCTCTCCCTTTGGAGAATTGGTGTTCAACTGTATGCTTTCAACGAGATCTTTGCGTTGTTGCAATGCCTTCACAGCAGCTTTCGTAAGCGGCATGACACCCGATTGGTTCAGACTGGTGAGATCTTCCATCGAAATGCCGAGTTCTTTCATCAGATCATCGGGCAAAGCCTGCTTGAGTTTAACGTGATAAGTGTATTGCACGTTTTCTGGTTCCTTATTAGCTTTGCCGTCGAGATAAACGATTCGATCCTTTATTTGCAGCGTTTGACCAGGCAGACCCACGCAACGTTTCACGTAGTTTTCGCGACGATCGGTCGGTCGGCTGTCGATATCGCCATACTCGTTGGCATTGTTCTTGATGTAGTTTCGTCCGATGTTGTAGATGAGATCATAATAATTGCGCTGCGCTTGCGGACTAAGCTCTGCCACATTCACAGGATCCCGGCTCTGCTCATATATCTGTTGTCCGAACGAATAGACCATAGCATAATAATCTTGTGCCTGCCAACGCGTGTCGTTCACGATGGTATCGCCAGCCGGATAGTTGAAGACAACGATGTCGTTCAGTTCAACATTGCCCAAACCCTTCACTCTTCTGTAGTCCCAATGCGGCCAAGCAATGTAAGATTTGCAGTTGAAGACAGGCAGAGTGTGCTGAGTCAGCGGCATGGTTAGTGGCGTTTGTGGTATTCGTGGGCCGTAACTCACCTTCGAAACGAATAGATAATCGCCTGTGAGAAGCGACTTTTCGAGCGACGAACTCGGTATAACATAGTTTTGAAAGAAAAAGAGATTGATGAAATAAACAGCCACAAGTGCGAATACAAGTGCATCAACCCAACTCATAAGAAACTTAACCGGTTTCTCCGAATCCTCCCACCATTTCCATCTTATCTTCTTAGAAATGTAGGCATCATATATGAACGGCACGACAAGAAGCCCCCACCAGCTCTTAACCCAGTATAAGAAGATGAGATAAAGTGCAAGAACAATAATGAACTTTGCCCATTGCTTAACAGGATTTTGCTTCTTTTTCTTTTTTATCATCTGCATTTTTCTGAAATGTGTTTTATGTTCTTTGCAAGTTGTTAGAATTGAAAGAGGTCGCTTGTTGTGAGCAAACCCGAGTGAGTCTGCGTGAATTCGGCAGCCAGAACAGCACCCATTGCGAAGCCTTCACGATTGTGAGCATCGTGAGTAATGCTGATCTTGTCGGCACGACTATCATAAGTTATCGTGTGAATTCCCGGCACTTCGTCGCGTCGGATGCTCTCAATGGCTATCTGATTTTCAGCCACTTCGTTGGTTCCTATAACACTTCCGTCGGCATTTCGCTGCACACCTTTCACCCATTCGCTCTTTCTGTCGAGCTCGTCTATGATGTTTTCTGCCAGCGTTATTGCCGTTCCTGAAGGAGCATCCAGCTTATGAATGTGATGAGTCTCCTCCATTTGCACGTTGTATTGTGGGAACTGATTCATGATTTTAGCCAAATAGCGGTTCACTGCATTGAAGATTGCTACGCCAATTGAGAAATTAGATGCCCAGAAAAGCGTTTGTCCGCCTTCGCTGCACATGCGTTTCACGTCGTCGCCATGCTCTTTCATCCAGCCCGTTGAACCCGAAACCACTTTCACATTCTTGCTGAACGCGCGCAGATAATTGCCGTAAGCGGCGGTGGGCGAAGTGAATTCTATAGCAACATCAGCAGATGCGAAGGCATCACTTTCAAAATCCTGCTGATTGTTGATGTCAATAATGCACACTATTTCGTGCCCTCTCGACTTAGCAATCTGTTCAATCATCTTGCCCATCTTGCCATATCCTATTAATGCTATTTTCATTTTATCGTTTGTTTTTATTGCGCAAAGGTAGTGATTTTTTTATATTGAGCATCCGTTTTCGACTTAAAATAACATAAAACGATGATATTTAGTGGTTCAGAGGTACGAGTTTCAGAAAAAATTTGTAGTTTTGCAGTTTGTAAAAACATAAATAAAAGCATGGAACAACTGCTGCATTATTGTTGGAAACATAAGCTATTCCCGCTTGGAACGCTACAAACGACCGACGGAAAAACCATTGAAGTGATTGATCCTGGACTGCAAAACAGTCATGCAGGACCCGACTTCTTCAACTCAAAGATAAAGATTAATGGTACGATGTGGGTTGGAAACGTTGAGATTCATGAGCGATCGAGCGACTGGTATGCTCATCATCATGACACAGATGCGAAATATGACAACGTGATTCTGCATGTTGTTGGCACTGCCGACCGCGAAATAGCAACAGCATCGGGCAATATCCCACCACAACTTGAGATTGATGTGCCGCAGAATGTTAAGCAACATTACGATGAACTGCTGTCAGAAGACCGCTATCCTCCATGCTATAAGATCACGAAAGAGCTGCCACGACTGACCATTCACAGTTGGATGAGCGCCTTGCAAACGGAACGTCTGGAGCAGAAAACCATCGCAATTAATGATCGTGTGCGCCAAATGGACGGTTCATGGGAAGCAGCTTGCTTCGTTACTCTTGCCAGAAATTACGGATTTGGCGTTAATGGCGACGCCTTTGAACTATGGGCTAAGAATGTTCCTTTGGGCAAAGTGGCTCATCATCGCGACGATATCTTCCAGATAGAAGCCATCTTTCTGGGTCAGGCAGGACTGCTCGAACAGGATATTTTGCCCGAACGTTACGTTGAATCAGCACTGAACGATGGTTATTTTACGAGGCTGCGAAACGAATATCTCTATCTGAAGCATAAGTTTTCTTTGCAGCCCATTGACGGGAAAATATGGAAATTCCTGCGCATGCGACCTCAAAACTTCCCATATATTCGCATCTCTCAGCTTGCAAATCTATACTATGACCGACGTGCTTCGCTAAGTCAGATCACCGATTGTGAGACACTCGACGAGCTGAAAGAGGTGTTAATGACAAAGGTTACGCCCTACTGGGAGACGCATTATGTGTTTGGTCAGGAAAGCAAACGCAACGAAAAACGACTTTCTGCGGCATCACTCCAACTGCTGATTATAAACACAGCCATACCACTTATGTTCGCATACGGCAGACATTTGCAAAAAGACACCATGTGCGATCGGGCATTCCAATTGCTCGAACAGTTGAAAGCCGAAGACAATAACATCGTGAGGATGTGGCAGGAATGTGGACTTCCCGTTGAGAATGCGGCTGACAGTCAAGCACTTATTCAACTGAAGACCAACTATTGCGACCGTC
>Ga0065709_1029748_pt1 | contig 12968 bp, 10 predicted proteins | sample Hoacrofraction14_2_FD_59096 | JGI IMG/M metagenome (GOLD analysis project Ga0065709, IMG submission 59096) | Hoatzin crop microbial communities from Cojedes, Venezuela, sample from fiber fraction 14 v1 | ecosystem: Host-associated > Birds > Digestive system > Esophagus > Crop | place: Venezuela... | reverse complement strand
TAAAAAGGGTGAACGAAAGGAGCTGCAGTCATGGGATTTATTGAGAAGATCAAAGAACAGGCGAAGGCAGATAAGAAGAGGATCGTACTTCCGGAGTATATGGACGCCCGTACGTATGAGGCGGCCGTCAAGATCACGGCGGAAGGCATCGCGGACATCGTGCTGATCGGCACGGCCGAGGAGATCGCCGCGAACAAGGGTGACTTCGACCTGACCGGTATCACGGTCGTGGATCCGTATACTGATCCGAACCGCCAGAAGTACATCGACAAGTTCGTCGAGCTTCGCGCCAAGAAGGGTGTAACCCCGGAGCAGGCCGAAGAGCAGATGATGAAGGATTATATGTACTACGCCTGCCTGATGTGCAAGTGCGGTGATGCCGACGGCGCGGTCTCGGGTGCCTGCCATTCCACGGGCAACACGATCCGTCCGGCGCTGCAGCTGCTCAAGACGAAGCCGGGCATCCACAGCGTCTCCGGTTTCTTCGTGATGGACGTTCCGGACTGCGAGTTCGGTGAGAATGGCCAGTTCGTATTCGCCGACTGCGCGGTCAACACGGATTTCGATTCCGAGAAGCTGGCAGAGATCGCGGTGCTGTCCGGTGAGTCGTTCAAGGCGTTCGTCGGCGCCGAGCCGAAGGTCGCGATGCTGTCGTATTCCTCCAAGGGAAGCGCGAAGCATGACGATGTCACGAAGGTCGCCGAGGCCGTGAAGCTGGCGAAGGAGAAAGCTCCGGATATGAAGATCGACGGCGAGCTGCAGTTCGATGCGGCCATCGTACCGAGCGTCGCAGCGCTGAAGGCTCCGGACAGTGAAGTGGCCGGACACGCGAACACGATCATCTTCCCGAGCCTGGAAGCCGGCAACATCGGCTACAAGCTGGTGCAGCGTCTGGCCAAGGCCGGTGCGTACGGCCCGGTGCTGCAGGGCCTGTCCATGCCGGTCAACGATCTGTCCCGCGGCTGCTTCGCAGACGATATCGTCGGCGTGGTCGCCATGACAGCGGTGCAGGCTCAGATGAGCAACTGATTATAAAAGAAAGACTGGCTTAGCGCATTAGCGGCCATCGCTCATACATAAAGATACAGACGGCCGCTTGCCCTGCCGGGCAGCGGCCGCAGACAGCAGATTATAAGTATGGACTAGGGAGGTAGTAAGGTCATGAATGTACTGGTTGTTAACTGCGGCAGTTCTTCGCTGAAGTTCCAGCTGATCAATTCCGATACGGAAGAAGTCGCGGCCAAGGGGCTGTGCGAGCGGATTGGTCTGGACGGACGTCTGGTCTACCAGCCGGAAGGCGGAGAGAAGGAGATCACGGAGGCGCCGATGCCGACGCATACCGAGGCGATCCGGATGGTGCTGGATGCGCTGGTCAACCCGGAGACGGGCGTGCTGGGAAGCCTGGATGAGGTCGAAGCGATTGGGCACCGCGTGCTGCATGGCGGTATGAAGATTACCGAATCCCGCATCATCAACGATGAAGTCATCGCCGTCATCGATGAATGCTGCGATCTGGGACCGCTGCACAATCCGGCGAACCTGATGGGTATCCGGGCCTGCATGGAGCTGATGCCGGGCAAGCCGAACGTGGCTGTGTTCGATACCGCGTTCCATCAGACGATGCCGCCGAAGGCCTACCGTTATGCAATCCCGACGAAGTACTATGACAAGTACGCAGTCCGTAAGTACGGGTTCCACGGAACCTCCCACAGCTTCGTCTCCAAGGAAGCCATCAAGTTCCTGGGTCTGGATCCGGACAACTCCAAGGTTATCGTAGCCCATCTGGGCAACGGCGCCTCCATCAGCGCGGTGAAGGACAGCAAGTGCGTGGATACCTCCATGGGCCTGACGCCTCTGGAAGGCCTGATCATGGGCACCCGTTCGGGCGACCTGGATCCGGCGGTCATCGAGTATCTGTGCAAGAAGGAAGATATCGATGTATCCGAGATGCTGCGCATCCTGAACAAGGAGTCGGGCGTGATGGCGCTCTCCAACGGCCTGTCCAGCGACTTCCGTGATCTGGAAGAGGCGATGGATGCCGGCTCTGATGCCGCGACCCTGGCGATTGAAGCCTTCAGCTATCGTGTGGCGAAGTACATCGGTTCCTATACGGCGGCCATGAACGGTGTCGACGCGATCGCGTTCACCGGCGGGATCGGCGAGAACGCCGGCATCGTCCGCAAGAAGGTTCTGGAGTATCTGGCCTTCCTGGGCATCACGATGGATGAAGAGCAGAATAAGAAGCGCGGGGAGAACTTCGTGCTGTCGACGGCTGACTCCAAGGTGAAGGTCGCAGTCATCCCGACGAACGAAGAGCTGGCGATCTGCCGCGAGACCGTCGCACTGGTCAAGAATGCGTGAATCAGCTCTTGACAAGGGCGCAGAGGTCTTTTATAATCAACGGGTGCGTTAAGAGACAAACATGGTTATTGCCCAGGCAGGTGCTTCTGACAGATGACTGCTGGCGTATTTCCGTGATATCGATTGTATGCAAGGAGGTGTTCAGCCGTGTCGATCTGTCCGAAGAATAAGCATTCCAAGGCGAGAAGGGACAGCCGCAGAGCCAACTGGAAGATGAGTGCTCCGACGCTGGTCCGCTGCAGCAAGTGTGGCGCTCTGATGCAGCCGCATAAGGTCTGCAAGGCCTGTGGGACTTATAACAAGAAGGTCATCATCGCGATGGATGAGGATTGAGCTTGTCAATTAATCAGGTCATGAAGGGATCGCGCAAGCGGTCCCTTTTACATGCGTGCAAGCCCTGAGCGATGCCGCGAAATTATCAACGAACTGTCATGCCTGCATGGCAGGTTCGGACGATTCCCTGTCTTGAAATTTATTATCTGGTCTAGTATAGTAAAACCATCATCAGATACAGTCATTAAGAAGCGCTGCAGCCGAATTCAGATGGGCTGACGCTTCAATTGAACGGAGCAGCAGACATGAGTGATTATATCCGTGTCGGCCTGGACGCCATGGGCGGAGATCATGCGCCGGGGGAGATCATTCTTGGTGCCATGCAGGCGCTTTCTGAGTCGGACGAGGTTCGCGTGACCTTTGTCGGGGTCCGGGAGCGTATCGAAGCGGCGATTGCCGCCTGCAGCATCAGCGTGGATCAGGAGAAGTATCAGATCGCAGAGGCATCCGAGGTCATCGGGATGTCGGAGCATCCGGTCGATGCGATTCGCAAGAAGAAGGATTCGTCGATCGTCGTCGGCATGAAGATGCTGCACAGCGGCGAATTGGATGCATTCATATCCGCCGGTAATTCCGGCGCGGTGCTGGTCGGCGGACAGGTACTGGTGGGACGGATCCCCGGGATCGAGAGGGCACCGTTCGCCTCGATCATACCGAATGCGCAGGGATGCAGCCTGCTGCTGGACTGCGGCGCGAACGTAGACGCCCGTTCCTCACATCTGGTGCAGTTCGCCCGTATGGGGTCGATCTACATGCGCGATGTCATGGGCGTAGCGAATCCGCGTGTCGGCCTGGTCAACATCGGCGTGGAGGAAGATAAGGGCAACGCGCTGACCAAGGAGACTTATCCGCTGCTCAAAGCCTGTGAGGATATCAACTTCATCGGGAATTTTGAAGCGAGGGATATCCCGGCCGGAGGATGCGATGTGCTGGTCTGTGAGGGCTTTACCGGGAACGTTGTGCTGAAGATGTATGAGGGCACGGCGAAGACGATGCTCGGCATCCTGAAGGGATCGCTGACGGCGACTCCCGTCAGCAAGGTCGGTGCTCTGATGGTGAAGGGCTCTCTGAAGAAGGCGCTCGCCCCCTACGATCCGGCAGCCTACGGAGGGGCTCCGATGCTCGGGCTGAGGTCCCTGGTCGTGAAGACGCACGGCAGCGCGAAGGCCCGGGAAGTGAAGAACTCCGTATTGCAGTGTGCGGATTATTACCGGCAGGAGATCAGCCGGAAGATTGAAGAACATGTAGCTTCTGTATGAATACAGGTACCTGACCGGGGCCGTGCAGGAGTGACTATTATGCGGCGGCGGTTCCTTAGAGTCAAGGAAGGAGAACGGACATGGAATTTGAGAAACTGCAGCAGATTATCGCGGAAGTACTGAACGTCGACATTGATGAGATCACCATGGATACGACTTTTGTGGATGATCTGGGCGCGGATTCGCTTGACCTGTTCCAGATCCTGATGGGCGTTGAACAGGAGTTCGATATCGAGATTCCGGAAGAGGAAGCGAAGAAGATCGTCACGGTCGGAGATGCGGTCGAGGCGATGAAGAGCCTGGGCGAATGACCGGCGAATAAGGACAGAACGTATATTGTGATCCCAAGGTCACCTGACAGACGGCTTCTGCTGGATCCGCCGGACGGACAGCAGAAGCCCTCTTTTGTGTATACAGGCATACTGATAATGCGGCGATGATCCGCAGGGATGGGTACAGGACTATGGCGGAAGACAGGACCGGCACAGACCGGATGGCGCGCTCCGATGCGGCGGGGGCGCTGGAACAGACAATAGGATATACATTTACCGAGCGGGCCTTTCTGGAGCAGGCTCTGACGCACAGCTCGTATGCCAATGAGCACCGGAACCGGCAGCTGGGGGATAATGAGCGTCTGGAGTTTCTGGGTGATGCGGTGCTCGAGGTGGTCAGCAGTGACTACCTGTACCACCGGTACCCGGACCTGCCGGAGGGGAAGCTGACCCGTCTGAGGGCCAGTCTGGTCTGCGAACCGACGCTGGCCTACTGTGCGCGGCAGATCTCACTGCCGGAGTACCTGCGGCTGGGACGCGGGGAGGAGAAGACCGGAGGCCGGGGCCGCGACTCGATCGTATCGGATGCCCTGGAGGCGCTGATCGGGGCCATCTACCTGGATGGCGGACAGGAGCAGGCCCGGAATTTCATCGCCCGGTTCGTCCTGAATGATATCGAGCATAAGCAGCTGTTTCAGGATTCCAAGACGCGGCTTCAGGAGATCGTACAGGCCCGCAAGGATCTGAGCGAGCTCAGCTATGAGACCGTTGAGGAGCGGGGGCCGGAGCATGACCGGCTCTTCGTGGTCCATGCGGTTATCGGGGGCCGGGTCATGGGACGCGGCAGCGGACGCAGCAAGAAGAGCGCGGAACAGGAGGCGGCGTATCACGCAATCCTGAAGCTGAAGGATGAAGGCAGATCCTGACAGACGATACGGAAGGTTTCTGATATATGTATCTGAAGAGCATAGAAGTCCAGGGCTTTAAGTCATTTGCCAACCGGACTGTATTTAATTTTGGACCCGGGATAACGGGGATCGTCGGACCGAACGGGAGCGGCAAGAGTAATGTCGCCGATGCGGTCCGCTGGGTGCTGGGCGAGCAGCGGATCAAGCAGCTGCGCGGCGGCAGCATGCAGGACGTGATCTTTGCCGGGACACAGACACGTAAGCCGCTCAGCTATGCGTCGGTGTCGCTGACGCTGGACAATTCGGATCATCAGCTGAAGCTGGATTATGATGAAGTTACCGTGACCCGCCGGCTGTACCGGTCGGGTGAGAGCGAATATATCCTGAACGGAACGCAGGTGCGCCTGAAGGATGTCTACGAACTGTTCTACGACACCGGAATCGGGAAGGAAGGCTACTCGATCATCGGACAGGGACAGGTGGAACGGATCCTGAACGGACGTCCGGAGGAGCGCCGTGAGATCTTCGATGAGGCGGCCGGCATTGTGCGCTTCAAGCGCCGCAAGGCAGAGAGCCTGCGCAAGCTGCAGAGCGAGGAAGCCAACCTGGTCCGGGTCAATGATATACTGGCGGAACTGTCCCGGCAGGTGGGGCCTCTGAAGGAACAGGCCGAGAAGGCACGGACCTACCTGAAGAAGCGTGAGGAACTGAAGGCATACGATGTCAACATGTTCCTCTATGAGCTGGAACAGACGGCTGAACGGCTGAAGGAGACGGAGGCGCAGCAGGAACAGACCCGCGAGGAGCTGGAACAGGTGCGTGAGCGCGCCGGCCAGATCCGTGCCCAGTATGAAGCGTCGTCGGGCCGGATCAGCGCGTTCGATGAGAAGAGCAGCCAGCTGAGCGCACAGCTGACTGAGCTGATGCTCAGGAGCCAGCAGTGTGAGGGCGAGATCCGCCTGCTGGAGGAACAGATCCGAAATGCACGCACCGACAAGGAACGCCAGGCCCGGCGTCTGGAAGCTATCGGGGCGCAGACGGCTCAGGGACAGGAACGGATTGCCTCCTGCCGTCAGAGTATCGAGGATATCAACGCGCAGATCGAGGCGCTTGAGGCACAGGAGCAGGAACTGCTCACCCAGATTGAGAAGCTGAATACATCGATCACCTCCGGACAGGATGAGATCGAACAGGTCCGCTCGCAGCAGCTTACGGTCATGCAGCAGCGGACGGATATTGCCGCGCGGCAGCAGCATTTCGACACGCTGATCGAGCAGATCCAGGAACGGCAGTCACAGCTGGATGAGCAAAGCCGGCATCTGGATGATCAGAACAAGGAACAGGAAGACCGGATTCGTGAACTGCGCGTGCGCAGCGGCCGGATCGGCGGGGATATCCTGGGCCTGACCGAGAAGAGCCAGGCCGCCGGAGATGAACTGCAGATCCGGCAGGAAGAACTGACGCAGCTGAACCAGCAGATGGAAGAGGACCAGAAGGCGTATCAGCGCGAACACTCCCGGCTGGAGAGCATGAAGAACATCGCGGAGCGGTACGACGGATACGGGTCGAGCATCCGCAGCGTCATGAGCCGCAAGAATGAGGAGGAAGGCCTCTGTGGTGTCGTGGCGGATCTGATCCGTACGAACCGGGAATACGAGACGGCGATCGAGACCGCCCTGGGCGGCAGCATCCAGCATATCGTGACGGATAACGAGGATACGGCCCGGAGGATGATCGAATACCTCAAGAAGAACCGCCTCGGCCGCGCCACATTTCTGCCCGTCTCGGCGATGACGCCGACTCCGTTCAAGATGCCCCAGGTACTGAAGGAACCGGGTGTCATCGATCTGGCCAGTACTCTGGTCAAGGCGGATCCGGCCTACGATAACGTTGTCGAATACCTGCTGGGACGCACCGTCGTCTGCGAGAAGATTGAGGATGCGGTCCGGATTTCCCGTAAGTATCATCATGCCCTGCGCATCACCACGCTGGAAGGCGAGCTGATCATGCCGGGCGGTTCGATCTCCGGCGGTACCTACCGGAACACCAGCAATCTGCTGGGCCGGCGCCGCGAGATCGAGGAGCTGGAGCAGAAGGTGAAGCGGATGCGGGCCGCCCTGGAGAAGCTGCGTACGCAGATCGACACCTGCCGTTCCCGCCGGAACGAGCTGCGTGATGAGATCCGGTCACTTTCCGAGAAACTGCAGGATAAGTATCTGCAGCAGAACACGATTGAGATGCAGCTGCATGAGGCGCAGCAGATGCTGGGACAGACCACCGAGAGCCGCCGGCAGCTGCAGGAAGAGCGGGATCAGGGCGATGAGCGGATCCGGGGCATCGATGATTCGGCCGGGGAAGTGCGCCGGCAGATGCAGGAGCTGGATGACCGGTCCCGGACTCTGGAAGAACAGCAGCAGAAGCTGCAGCAGCAGTTCAATCAGGAGTCGCAGCGCCAGCAGCAGCTGACGCAGGAACTGACACAGGCGCGGACCGATGCGGCCGGCTACCGGCAGAAGTGTGAATATCTGCAGCGCGAGATTACGCGGATGGAAGAAGACCTGCAGCAGCTGCAGCAGGAGAAGGAAGGAATCGAGACCGGCCATACCGGCTCGGCGCAGGAGGAAGAAGAGCGCCGGCAGCAGATCCGGGAAGGCCAGAAGAGAATTGAGGAGATCTCCGGACAGATTCAGGAGGTGCGCACTCAGATCGACGCACAGGCGGCCTCGCGCGAGGAAGAGATGGCGCGGCAGAAGGAGCTGTTTACCGAACGGGAGGAACTGACCGGGCGGGAGACGCTGCTGGACCGGGAACTGTTCCGGCTCAATGCCCAGTCCGAGAAGCTTGAGGAAACGCGCGAGACCCGCACGGCCTATATGTGGGACGAATATGAACTCACGGTCACGGCGGCCGAGAAGATCCGCCGCGATGACCTGGGCAGCCGGACACAGTGGCGTAAGCAGATGAGTACCCTCAAGCAGGAGATCCGCGCGCTGGGGGATGTCCATGTCGGCTCGATCGAGGAGTACAACGAGGTCTCCGAGCGCTATGAGTTCATGTCGGCGCAGCAGCATGACATCGTGGAGGCGGCCGCATCCCTCGAGAAGATCATCCATGACCTGGACGAGGCGATGAGGCGGCAGTTCAAGGCACAGTTCGCGCTCATCGCGGCCGAGTTCGACAAGTCGTTCAAGGAGCTGTTCGGCGGCGGCCAGGGTTCCCTGGAGATTGTGGAGGACGAGGATATCCTGGAAGCGGGAATCCGGATCATCGCGCAGCCCCCGGGCAAGAAGCTGCAGAACATGATGCAGCTGTCCGGCGGGGAGAAGGCCCTCACGGCCATCGCCCTGCTGTTCGCGATCCAGAACCTGAAACCGTCCCCGTTCTGCCTGCTTGACGAGATCGAAGCGGCGCTGGACGAGAACAATGTCGACCGCTATGCGCACTACCTGCGTAAGTTGACAAAGAATACGCAATTCATTATTATAACTCATAGGCGTGGAACCATGACTGCTGCTGATGTTCTCTATGGTGTGACCATGCAGGAGAAGGGTGTGTCGGCCCTGGTTTCGGTCAGCCTGATCGAGAGCCAGCTGGATGACTGAGATGGCCTGACGGGGAGCCGGCCGGATACAGGAAGCGCTTAGAGCGCGGCGAAGGTGTGCCGGAGGTGAGAGATGGAAGAGAAGAAGGGATTCTTTTCACGGCTGAAGGAAGGATTGAGCAAGACACGGGACAATATTGTCTCGGGTTTTGATTCGGTGTTTTCCGGTTATGATTCCATCGACGATGACTTCTATGAGGAGCTGGAAGAGACGCTGATCATGGGAGATATCGGGATCAACGCGACAACGGCGATCATGGACCGGCTGAAGACGGCCGTGCGGGAGCAGCACATCAAGGATCCGGCGGCGTGCCGGAAGCTGCTGATCCAGGGGATGAAGGAGCAGCTGGCAGTCGGTGAGACGGCCTACGAGTTCGAGAAGGAGCGTTCCATCGTCCTGGTGGTCGGCGTGAACGGTGTCGGCAAGACGACGAGTGTCGGCAAGCTGGCCGGGAACCTGAAGGATATGGGCCTGAAGGTCATCGTGGCAGCGGCCGATACGTTCCGGGCCGCGGCAGCTGAGCAGCTGACCGCGTGGGCGGAGCGGGCCGGCGTCGATATCATCGCCGGACAGGAAGGCTCGGATCCGGGCGCGGTGGTCTATGATGCCATCGCGGCGATGAAGGCGCGGAACGCCGACATCCTGATCTGCGATACGGCCGGACGTCTGCACAACAAGAAGAACCTCATGAACGAGCTGATCAAGATCAACCGGATCATTGAGCGGGAATTCCCGGAGGCGTTCAAGGAGACCCTGGTCGTGCTGGATGGGACGACCGGGCAGAATGCACTGGCACAGGCACGCGAGTTTAAGGATGCGACGGATGTGACCGGTATCATCCTGACCAAGCTGGACGGCACGGCCAAGGGCGGTATCGCGGTTGCGATTCAGTCGGAACTGGGCATCCCGGTCAAGTATATCGGGATCGGTGAGCAGATCGATGACCTGCAGAAGTTCAACCCGGATGAGTTCGTGGACGCGCTCTTCGACAACGGGACGAAGGGCGGCGAGTGACGGCCGGTGCGCCGGCACAGATCTGACGTGACAGGTATCGGCCTGATGTACAGATGAGTACGGACCGGTTGTGCGGCCGCCGCAGAATGGTCCGGCAGGACCGGTAACATAGAAAGTGTGACAGATAAGCTATGGATATGCTGACGCTGGAAGCGTTTGAACAGGCCTCGGAGATCGTCCGGCAGGTGACTGCCGGGACGGAACTGGTATACAGTGAGTATTTCAGCAGCCAGTGCGGGAACAAGGTGTACCTGAAGCCTGAGAATATGCAGAAGACCGGGGCGTACAAGATCCGCGGCGCCTATTATAAGGTGAGCACTCTCTCGGACGAGGAACGCGAGCGCGGACTGATCACGGCATCGGCCGGGAACCACGCACAGGGCGTGGCTTATGCGGCCCGGGCCTACGGCTGCAAGGCGATGATCGTCATGCCGTCGACCACACCGCTGATCAAGGTCAACCGGACCCGAGCCTACGGAGCGGAAGTCATCCTGCACGGAGATGTCTACGATGAGTCCTGCGCCTATGCGCTGCAGCTGGCCGGGGAGCAGGGATATACCTTCATTCATCCGTTCGATGACCTGGCGGTCGCGACCGGACAGGGCACGATCGCGATGGAGATCGTGAAGGAACTGCCGCTGGTCGATTACATCCTGGTCCCCGTCGGGGGCGGCGGACTGGCGACCGGTGTCTCCACACTGGCGAAGATGCTGAACCCGAAGATCCGCGTGATCGGTGTCGAACCGGCGGGTGCGGCGTGCCTGAGCGCATCCCTGAAGAACGGGGAAGTGACAACGCTTGACCGGATCAACACGATTGCAGACGGTACGGCGGTCAAGACGCCGGGTGAGCATATCTTCCCGTATCTGCAGGCGAATCTGGATGATGTGATTACCGTCGAGGATAACGAGCTGATCGTTGCCTTCCTGGATATGGTCGAGAACCACAAGATGATTGTCGAGAATTCCGGTCTGCTGACAGTGGCCGCACTCAAGCATATGAACGTGCGGGATAAGAAGGTCGTCAGCGTCCTGAGCGGCGGCAACATGGATGTGATCACGATGTCCTCGGTCGTGCAGCATGGCCTGATCCAGCGCGACCGGATCTTCACGACCTCGGTACTGCTGCCGGACAAGCCGGGCGCACTCGTGGGTGTGGCTTCGCTGATCGCCGGGGAGCAGGGCAACATCATCAAGCTGGAGCATAACCAGTTCGTGACCACCAACCGGAACGCGGCCGTGAAGCTGACCATCACTATGGAGGCTGACGGAACGGAGCACAGGCAGCGGATCGAACGCGTACTCGAAGAGCACGGCTACCGTCCGCGCAGCGAGAATATCAGCCTGTAAGTCTGCGGAGACGGCAGAGGCCGCACTGCAGCCCGGACGGCTGTGACAGACCGGCATCCCGCTCTGCCTGAGGCGAAGCAGGACATTTTAACTGCGACCATTCCGGATGTGACTTCGGAGAATGACCAGGAGACGGGTATGTCAAGAAAATTATCTTGACATACCTTTTTTCTGTGTGTATAGTGTCAAAGGTGATGCTATGGAGAAGATAGTACGGCAGACATTATTGTTCGACCTGTATTCGGAACTGCTGACGGAGCATCAGCGCGAGATCTACGAGGATGTGATCCTGGGTGATATCGGCTACAGCGAGGTGGCCGAGCGTGAGGGCGTCAGCCGGCAGAGTGTCCACGACCTGGTCAAGCGGACCGAGCGGCAGCTGGAGGAGTACGAGCAGAAGCTGATGCTTCTGGATAAGCTGGTCCGGATCCGCAGTCAGGCGGAGCAGATCCGGTGTCTGGCTTCTCAGGCAGCCGATGGCACAGCGGATATCAATCCGGAGAAACTGATCCGGATCGCGGATGAGATACTGGAGGAACTGTAGATGGCATTTGAGAGCCTCTCTGATAAACTGCAGAATGTATTCCGGACGCTGCGCGGCAAGGGCCGGCTGAGCGAGGCGGATGTCAAGGCGGCGCTTCGTGAGGTGAAGATGGCCCTGCTGGAGGCGGATGTCAACTTCCGTGTGGTCAGGCAGTTCACGAAGTCGGTTGAGGAGAAGGCTGTCGGCGCGGATGTGCTGAATGGCCTGAACCCGGCGCAGACGGTCATCAAGATCGTTAACGATGAGCTGGTCGAGCTGATGGGCGGACAGCCGCAGGAGCTGGTGCTGAACACCTCCGGACTGACGACCATCATGATGATGGGCCTGCAGGGTGCCGGTAAGACGACGACCGCGGCGAAGCTGGGCGGTAAGCTCAAGAGCCGGGGACGCAAGGTGCTGATGGCGGCCTGCGATATCTACCGGCCGGCCGCGGTGAAGCAGCTGCAGGTGAACGCCGGCAAGCTGGGCCTGGAGGTCTTCAGCCGCGACGGGATGCAGCCGCCGCAGATTGCGGCCGAAGCGGCCGCGTATGCTTCCGCGAACGGGTTCAACGTCCTGATCATCGATACGGCCGGACGGCTGCACATCGATGAAGACATGATGACGGAGCTTGCGCAGATCCGCGAGCGGGTAACGGTCGATCAGGCCCTGCTGGTCGTCGATGCGATGACGGGTCAGGATGCCGTGAATGTAGCGAAGGCATTTGCTGACCAGATCGGTATCGACGGAGTCGTCCTGACCAAGCTGGATGGTGATACGAGAGGCGGCGCGGCCCTGTCGATCCGCGCGACCTGCGGGAAGCCGATCCTGTATGCCGGCATGGGCGAGAAGCTGACGGATCTGGATGTGTTCTATCCGGACCGCATGGCATCACGGATCCTGGGCATGGGCGATGTACTGACGCTCATCGAGAAGGCTCAGGAGACCATCGACGAGGAACAGGCCCGGTCGATGGAGAAGAAGCTGCGCAAGGCGACCTTCGGGTTCGATGATTACCTGGAGAGCCTGGACCAGATGCGTCAGATGGGCGGCCTGGAGAGTGTGCTTTCCATGATGCCCGGCATGGGCGATGCGCAGATGAAACAGATCGAGGGGTCGGTGGATGAGAAGCAGATGGCGCGTACCGAAGCGATCATTCTGTCGATGACTCCTCAGGAACGGGCCAACCCGGATGTGCTTAATCCGTCGCGCAAGCAGCGGATCGCACGGGGTGCCGGCGTCGACATCGATGAAGTGAACCGGCTGGTGCGCCAGTTCGAACAGGCCCGCAAGATGATGAAGCAGCTCGGCCCGATGATGGGCGGGCGCGGCGGCAAGGGCGGCCGC
>Ga0065709_1006209_pt1 | contig 12999 bp, 9 predicted proteins | sample Hoacrofraction14_2_FD_59096 | JGI IMG/M metagenome (GOLD analysis project Ga0065709, IMG submission 59096) | Hoatzin crop microbial communities from Cojedes, Venezuela, sample from fiber fraction 14 v1 | ecosystem: Host-associated > Birds > Digestive system > Esophagus > Crop | place: Venezuela... | reverse complement strand
TAAGTCACTGATATCCAATAAGTTGACGCAAAAACCGTAGGTCGCGGTGTGACAATTATGACCACACCGAGACCCCGTGAGTAATGGGGGGGGCAGTTAGTAGATACGGGAGTAGAGGAGGTGGGTGGTGTAGCTGTTGTAGTAATGGCCGTAGATTTCGAGGTGGGTGTCGTCGATGATGTTGGCGTGGCTGAAGATGTAGGTGGTGTAGTTGGGATCGTATGGGTCGTAACGGTCGTCGTAGGGCGTGATGTATTGCAGGTAGTAGAAGTGGATGTAGTCGACATCTTCGAGTTCGTAGACGCCTGTGGCGTAGTAGTCGCCAAGTGACTCATAGACAGCAACTTCCGAACTTGAAAGGAATTCTATTACAATTCCGTTACATTCCCATGCTGAACCAATAAGATTATATGTCCCGTCGTCCATACAGGACGACAGGACAAATATTGATAGAATAAGCGATATTATATGCTTATACATCTTACTTCTTTAGGTAGTAGTTGACATTGGTCACGACGCGTACCTTCTTGATGTGAGGGGTGTTAGAGTCGCGGTTCTCGATGGTGAAGTAGCCCTGGGTGGCGTTCTTAATCTTGCCGAGCTTGCTGCCGGAATCATCTGCAAACTTCTGGGCGACCTCGCGGGCGTTCTGCGTAGCCTCCTGGACCATCTCGGGCTTGATGTCGTTCAGCCCCTCGAAACTAAATTCGGGCTTTACATCCCAGTCGTTCTCCATCGCGATACCGCTCTTGAGCAGCTCGCTCTGGTTGGCCTGCAGGGCAAGAACCTTGTCCACATCCGAGGTGCAAACCGTAATGGTAGATGTAGCAACATAACGGTAAATGCGGTCGTTCGATCCGTACTCCTGGGCCATCTTGTCAGATACGACAGGGGTAGCCACCGAAATCTGGTCGGCTGCGATGCCGCCATCGGTGAGGAAGTCCTTTACGGCAGCGGTCTTGGTTGCAAGGTCGGAATACACTGCGCTGAGGTCGTTGCCAACCACCTTGAACTGGATTGGCCAGATAACCTTGTCGGCCTGCACTTCCCTCTCGCATAGTCCGCGGACGCTAACGGTTCTGTCGTACGACTTGAATTCCTTCACTGCCTTGGGCAACATCAGTCCCAGGACAATAAGACCAACCATGATGGCTAGGCCTCCGAGAAAATTTCCTTTGTTCATAAGTCAGTTATTTTTTGTTAACGGAATGTTATCAGCAAAAAACCTGCCACTACTTGGCTGTAATGCGGATTTTGGTCTTTTTGAGACCGGGTGCGCGAAGAATTACGGTGGACTTTCCCGCTTCGCCGGTGGACTGCACAATGACGCTAAGCTTGCCGCTGAACAAATGCATCTGCGGGTCTTGGAACGGCTCGACGCAGGTGGGGTCGCCGTTTGCGATGGCGCGGAACTTAACGCCCTTACCCTTCACTTCCACGCTTACCAAGTCGCTGGCGTTAGGACATTCAACTCGCTTTCTATCAAGTACTGAAACAGTTATGTAAGCGAGGTCAGACCCGTCGCACAACAATGTTGTTTTATCGGCCACAGCGCTGAGTTTGCGCTCTGCCTTGGCTGTCCTTACGACCTTGCGGGCAGCCTCGGAGCCATCCTCGTTGTAGGCCACAACCTCTATCTTGCCGGGCTCGTAAACTACATCTTTCCACATCAGACGGTAGCGGCCTTCGACATCTTCCTTCTGATCTCCTTTTGTCTTCTCAAACTCCGTAACCTTGGACTGGATGCCCTGGGACTTGCCGTTCACAAAGAGCTCTGCCGAAGGGTAGGAAGTGTAGACATAGACGGGCGTAACCTCCCCTTCCCTACCCGGCCAGGTCCAATGCGGCAGGACATGCAGGGTGGCATCTTCCTTATTCCAGATGCTCCTGTAAAGGTAGAATCTGTCCTTGGGGATGGACGCCAAATCGATGATGCCGAAGTAGGAAGAATGGCTGGGCCAAGCGTCGGTGTCGTAGGGTGATGGCTCGCCAAGATAGTCGAAGCCTGTCCAGACGAACTGGCCAATCACCCAGGGGTAATCGTCGTTCAGCGCGAAGTCGATGTCGGGGATATTGCTCCAGTAGCAGGCATCTTCATCGTAGGAAGAGCTCTGCTTATCTTCACTGACCTCCGAGAAGGTCTTTTCCGCGGGGAAATGGTAGACGCCGCGGGAACTTACGGTAGATGCGGTCTCGCTGCCGAGGATGAAGCCGTGCGGGAGCTTCTCGTAAGCCTCGAGGTACATGAAGGTGCGGTAGTTGAGCCCTGGGACGTCCAGAGCGGCGCCGAAGCCATTGCGGATGGTGGTCCAGACCTGGTCCATGCCGCAGGTGACAAGACGCGTCGGGTCTTCACGATGGCAGATGTCCTGCAGGAACTTTGCCACCTCGATGCCGCCTGGGGCGCTCTGGGAGGGCACTTCGTTGCCGATGGACCACATCACCACGCAGGGGTCGTTGCGGTAGTTATGCAGCATGTTCACCATGTCCTTCTCTGCCCACTTCTCGAAATGGCGGTGGTAGCCGTTCTCGCACTTGGCGACATCCCACTCATCGAAGGGCTCAATCATCATCATGAAGCCCATCTCGTTGCAGAGTTGCACCAGCTCGGGAGCGGGCATGTTGTGAGATGTGCGGATGGCGTCGCAGCCCATATCTTTCAGCAGCTCAAGCTGATGCCTCAGGGCAGATACATTGACGGCGGCACCCAGCGGACCAAGGTCGTGGTGGTTGCAGACGCCCTTTATCTGGCGGGTCTCACCATTCAGGCAGAAGCCCTTTTCGGCGGTGATTTCCACCGTGCGGACGCCGAAGACGGTGGAGTAGGAGTCCAGCATCTTCCCGTCTTTCATCAGGGTGCTGATGGCGGTGTAGCACTTGGGGATTTCGGGCGACCAGAGTTCAGGACGGGATATGGGGATCTGCTGGACGCAGACATCTTCCGCATCTGTCTCCGCTACTACTATTGCGTTGCCTTCGGGACCGACTATCTCTGTACGGAGCACTACCCCATCCAGAGGGCCTTCTATGCTGGTTTCTACCTTGATTGTGGCCTCGTTTGCGCTAAGCTTGGGGGTGGTGATGTAGGTGCCCCAGACGGGGATATGGGTGGCATCTGTCAAGATGAGATGCACATTGCGGTAGAGGCCGGCACCGGGGTACCAGCGAGATGACTGCGGGAGATTCTCCAGATGCACTTCAAGCTCGTTCTCGCCGGGCTTGACTGCTTTTGTGATGTCGCACCAGAAACTGTTGTAGCCGTAGGGCCAGTAGCAGACCTCTTCCCCGTTGATGCTGACATGGGCTTCGCTCATTGCGCCATCGAATAGAAGGACGGCGGTTTTGCCTTCGGGGATGTCGATGCTGCGGCGGTAGACTCCTACGCCCTCGTATGGCAGACCTCCTGTGCGGCCAGTCTTCCAGGTCGCGGTGGTTTCGCCGTTCTGGGTTACGGCCACCTTCTGCAAGTCGTTGTCGCGGCTAAATGGGCCGAAGATTGCCCAGTCGTGGGGGATGGTTACATCTTCCCAGGCGCCTTCTTCGCCCTTGTGGAACTGCCAGCCGTCTGTCAGAAGGAGTTCTGTGCGCTGTGCAAGGCAGGTGCAGCCCATCAGGAGGGCCAATGCGGATGTGAGTACGGATTTAAGTCTCATAGTGCTATGATGGTTTGCACAAAAATAACTAAATTTGCGCGTATATGAAAAAGATAATTGCAATTCTTTTGGCTCTGGGGCTGATTTTCGCGGGAATCTATTTCTGGAAGATGCGTCCGTCCACCCATGACGAGGAGGATGAGTCCTATTGGGACTACGAGGAGGAAGTTGCAGAGGAGTATTCGGGCGCCAAGACTTCGCTGACCTTCGATCTCGCGGACTTTAACGCGGTGAGTGTCAGCAGCGCGTTTGATGTGCGCGTTGGGGCTGGCGAGTATGCCGTGACGGCCTCTGTGCCCGATTATCTGGCCGAATATGTACTGGCTGAGGTTCGTGACAGTACCTTATACATATCCCTGCAGAAGCATCCGCGCAAGCTTAGGCAGACTGCGCTTTCCGCTTCCGTGACGCTGCCCGTGCTGCGATTCCTTAAGGCGTCCGGTGCTGCGGATGTGGTTGCCGAGTTGCCTTTAGCGGACACGCTTATGGTCGAGTGCAGCGGGGCGTCCGACATCTCCGTGAAGGGCGAAGGCTGCGATGTGCTTAGCGTTCAGGTCTCAGGCGCCTCTGACGCCGACCTTTCGCGCTACGATGCACGCATCGTAAACGCCTACGCCTCAGGTGCTTCCGACTGCCGCCTCAGTGTCCGCGACAGCCTCACCGCATCCGCCTCCGGAGCATCCACCATCCTCTACTCCGCCCCCAAATCCGCCACCATCACCCCCACCCTCTCCGGCTCCTCCACCCTTCGCCCCAAGTAGTCGCCCCCACCACTATCACAGGTACGCGGTGTGGCGAGAGAAAAAAAAGCGAAGCCCCAGGTGGAGCCTCGCCGGAAAAATTGGTTGTTGGTTAGTTATTACAGACTGCGACTAGCGCAGCCTTTTAAGTCTTTCAACTTCAACATCAACTTACCAATCGCAAAGTTAGTGATTTCTAAGCAATTAAGCAACATCTCGAAGAATTTATCGCTCAGTTATTTCAATGGCACCGGGTGTTTACGGGGATGAAAGAGCCAAGGCTGGTGCTTCTACGCGGGGTCCAGATGGGCGGTAAGGTCGGAGGGCGTGATGGGGTGGTAGCGGAGGGCGCGGGAGGCGGGGTATCTGCCCCAGAAGGGGTCGCGGCTTTGGTGGAGGGTGATTGAGGCGACATCTGGGTCGCGACGGACATGGCGGCAGTAGTAGCGGATGCTCTTATCTGTGTTGGGGAGCACCTTCACGCCGAAGTGGCCATCTTTGAATTGGATGACCGCGATTGTTCTGGTCTTGGGCTTGACGGTAGTGGCCTGTGCGCGCTGCTCCTCGCTGAGCTTGTGCGATATTGTGATGTGGCGCCCGTACTTCTCGTTGATTTCTGCCATCATCTTACGGAAGATTTTGCCGTGGGATGAGGTGTCCTTGATGCCGTTGGAGAGGATGTAGTAGTGAATCATCTCGTGGATGATGGTGTCTTCCAGTTCCTGCTCATCCTGGTCGATGCGGGTGTTGATGCGAAGGATGTAGTCGCTGTAGGTGGTCTTTCCGAAAAGGCCTTTGTGACGCTTGTAGCTCAACTTTCCTAGGAAGGTTTTGGCGTTGCTCAGTTTGATGGGAATCGGCTGTAGAGTGCCGCCAAAGCAGAGCTCGTTGAACTCTGCAAATTTCTGCTGGACATAAGGAACCGTGGCCTTCATTGCTCTATCCACTTGAGGTTAAAGCGGTAGTGCAGGCGGCTGGATAGCAGGTGGATGGTGCCGTCGGGGGTCTGGGTGCAGGCGAGGTAGCCCTTGGGCTCTGCCGTGGTGTCGGTCATGGTGAAATCTCCCGTCCAGGCACCTCCGTTGTAGGTTTTGCCATCTGCATTGGTTAGGAGTTTCTTGACGGGCCAGGTTTTTCCGTCATCGTACGAAAGGGCGACGAAGAGGCCGTGACCGAGGGTCTTCGAGAGTTCGCTGGTGGTCTTGTCCGGCTGCCCGGTGAAGGAGATGAGCATCAGCGGGCCTTCGTTCAGGCGGCGGAGAATCAGCCTCTGACCGCTGCCAATCGGGGGAAATTCGCTGGCAGAGTAGGTCCAGGTGGTGCCGAAGTCGCGGGAGATACTGCATGGCATGCTATCGTTGATGCTGTTGCCGCGGCCAAGTGCCATCAGGGAGCCATCTTCCAGTTCGACGATGCCTGCGTGGATGCCTGCGATGGTTGTGCCGGTGGTGTCTTTCGAGAAATCGGGGAGAGGCGATCCGTCCCAGGGGTCGTGCCAGCTGATGCCGCCGTCGAAGCTGAGGTGAATCGAGGTGCCGTCCTGGCCGCCTGCGCCCGCGTCGCAGAGCTGGATTAGGATGCCGCTGGAGTGCAGTATGGGGCCTGCGATGACCTGGTGGCGTCTCGCGTGACGGGGTTCAATCAGCTGGGCATCGCTCCATGTGACACCGTTGTCGCTGCTGCGCCTGAGGGCAAGGGCCAGATTCTGCCAGTCGCCCGAGTTGCCGATGCCGTTGAAGTGCAGCAAGGTGCCGTCGGGGAGGGTCATCAGCGAACTGCCTGTAAGGTTGCGGCTGTCTATCCTGTAGAAGAGTTCGGCGGGAGTCCAGCGCTTGCTGCCTTTGCGAAGACGCGAGCAGAGGACATTCATTTCGCGGTCGTGCTCGTTTTCGCAGGAGAACCAGATGGCAAGCAGGTCGCCGTTGGGGCAGTATGTCACTGCAGGCTGATGGTTGTGGTGCATGAAGTTGGCAGAATCTGCGGGCGGTATCACGAAGGGAATCGGTGTCTCGAAACGGGGTTTGCGGTTGCGCTTGTAGAGGCGGCCCCAGTATCTGCTCGAGACGGCTTTCTGCTTGACTTTCAGGGACTTAAGTGGAGTTAGCATTATGGTAGATGCGGGCTTGTCGGTCTCTACGACACGGAAACCGATTTGCGTATGGGCATCTGACGGGAGTGCCGCGAGACGGATGCTGCTGGTGAGATATTGCACGGGGGTGTTGTGGCTGCCACCTTTAGTGATGCGCGTGCCGTAGTACCACTCGTCGGCGCACCATTCTTCCACATTGCCGTGCATGTCGTAGAGTCCGAAGGGGTTGGCGGGACTTTGAGCGACTTCCAGCGATACGGGCTTGAGGTTGCGCTCGGTCTTCTGGTTCTTAAGCATGGAAGATAGCAGGGTGTCGCCCGTCCAATATGGCGTAGAAGTACCTGCACGGCATGCGAACTCCCATTCTGCCTCGGTCGGAAGACGATAACTCTTGCCAGTCTGTTTGGAGAGCCATTCACAATAGGCTACCGCGTCGTACCAGCTGACATTCACCACGGCCTCGTTGTCGCCGAGGGAGAAGCCGCCATCGCCGCGCAACTCTTTGTGCTCAGGCCTAAAGGCTTCGTACTGGGTGTTGGTGACTTCGGTCGCGCCCATCCTCAGGTCCAGGCCTGGAATCTCCACCATCGTGGGGAACGGCTGCGCCTGTAGGTTCACGCCTGCCAGCAGCACAAGTATTGCGGCTATTACTTCGGTTCTCATATCTGCAAAGAGGAATCCTAGTGGAAAAGCCTAGCAGGAGGAGGCGTTGAGGGCGATGCGGGCTTCGATTTCCCAGGTGCGGAGACGGTCCTTGTAGGTGTCGTGAAGGTTGACCTTGTCGAGCGGGAGGGCGGCGTCGGAGTTGCCGGCCCAGCGACGGCAGAAATAGAGGACACCGTAGATGCGGCCAATCTGGTACTCACGGCTGACGCGAAGCACGACGCTATAGTCCTCACCGTAGAGCACGGTCGGGAAATTGATGCTGCGGAGCAGTGGCACATAGAAGCCACGCGGAGCGCCTAAGCCATTGATACGCAGTGCATTATTGCGACCATTATCGGGCGTCCACTCGCGGTGGTCAATGATGCCGGGAGGCATGGGATTAAGGTCGAAGTCCGTAATCCTGTAGGACCCGATAACCATGGCGCACTTCTGGGTACGGAAGGCATCCACGAAGGTCTGGACGGTATTCTCATCGGCATACACATCGTCCGAATCAAGCTGCAAGGCAAAGCGACCACATTTAGGATGATGGATGGCCGCGTTCCAGTTGCCACCAATAGCGTGATAGGAAGAGTCCTGCGCGATGTAAATAAGGCGGTCATCCTTCTCGGCAAAGGACTTGATTACATCGACGGTACCATCGGTCGAGTTATCGTCGACCACGATTACATTATACTTGAAGTCGGTCTTCTGGTGCAGAGCACTGTAAATGGCATCGGCAATGGTACGAGCCCTGTTCTTGCAAGGAATCACCACTGAAGCCTCGTACTCAAACTCACCTTCAGTCAAGTCTATCTCCTTAAACTTAGGCTCAAGATATGCGCCGATAGCCTTCAGATGGGCCGTGCAGGCCTTCTCCATCTCGATCTGCACTTCCCTATTCTTGGGGTTCACATAGTCGAACTGCTTCTCGCCAGAAGTACGATGGTCGGGGTCAAGCTCGTAGTACAGGAACTCAGGAATGCGAACAAAGCGTCCAACGCGGGAAGCGCGAAGCCTAAGGTCGTAAAGCCCGGCGAACTGGTACTCCTCATCCATACCTGCAACTGCAGAAAGCAGCACGGCAGTGCGGTAAAGCTGCACACCACCAAAGTCGAACTCATCGCGAACAGAACCCAACTGGTAGTCGATAACGGGGTTGGGCTTGGCTCCGTTGAAGTGGTCTGCATACACCATCGCAGCGCGGGTGTCGTCGGCCACCTGAACCATACGCTCAAGGCCGTAGTTAACGAACTTCAGCTCGGTAGGACGGGTGTAGATAAGGGTATAGTCGGTATCTGCCTGGGACGCAATCTCCCTGACGGCAGCGGTGCTGAAGGAACTCAGCCTGAATGTCTTGACTCTCATACTTTTTTAGGATGGATTTTACGGAAACGGAGTTTGATGACTCCCCAGAAGGCCTCGCCAAAAATGCCACCGGACATCTTGGAGGTTCCCTCCTTGCGGTTTACGAAGATGACGGGGACTTCGGCCAGTTTGAAGCCCAACGATACTGCCGAGTACTTCATCTCAATCTGGAAGCCGTAACCCTTCATCTGAATATTGTCCAAGTCTATGGTTTCCAGCACTTTACGCTTGTAGCAGACAAAGCCTGCGGTGCTGTCGAAAATCTTTTTGCGAAGAACTGTACGAACATATACAGATGCGAAATACGACATCAAGATACGCCCCATAGGCCAGTTAACAACGCTGACACCATCGCTGTAACGCGATCCAACGGCGAGGTCAGCACCATCGGCGCAAGCCTGATACAGGCGCGGCAAGTCCTTAGGGTCGTGGGAGAAGTCGGCATCCATCTCGAAGATATAGTCGTACCCCTGCGACAGAGCCCATTTGAAGCCTGCGATATATGCGGTTCCAAGTCCTTGTTTGCCAGACCTCTCAATCAAAAAGAGCCTGGACGGAAATTCGTTTTGAAGTTCTTTGACCTTGGCGGCGGTACCGTCGGGCGATCCGTCATCGATAACGAGAATATTGTACTCCCCCTCCAGCGCAAACACCGCACGGGTAATCTTCTCGATATTCTCGATTTCGTTATAGGTAGGTATGATTACTAGTTTAGATTCCATAGCCTACAAATCTACCAAAATTATTTGACAATTCCCAAAGAAATGCGATCTCTATCTAAATCTACATCAAGAACACGCACCTTGATTTGCTGGTGCAGTTTCAGCACCTTGGAAGGAATTGTGCCGCGGGGGCCCAACTGGCTGACATGCAGCAGACCATTTTCGTGCAGACCTATGTCCACGAATGCCCCGAAATTGGTAATATTGGTAACAATGCCGGGCAATTCCATCCCAGGATGCAAATCCTCCAGGTCATGGATGTCATCGGCAAAGGCAAAGTCAGATGCACTCTCGCGAGGGTCAAGCCCAGGCTTGGCGAGCTCCTTAACGATATCCTGAACTGTCGGAAGTCCCACAGTATCAGACACATAGCGTTCAGCATTTATCTTCGAGCAGAGCGAAGCATTACCAACCAGTTCCTTAACGCTAACCCCCAAATCGGCGGCCATCTTGTCCACCACATAGTAAGACTCAGGATGCACGGCCGAGTTATCAAGAGGATTGGCAGAACCCTTAACGCGCAAGAATCCAGCGCACTGCTCGTAAGCCTTAGCACCCAGACGGGGCACCTTCAGCAACTCGTCGCGCGAAGAAAATCCCCCATTGGCGGCCCTGTACTCCACAATCTTCGCAGCCAGCGAAGGCCCAATCCCAGCCACATACCTAAGCAGATAAGGCGACGCGGTATTGAGGTTCACCCCCACCGCATTCACGCAAGCCTCAACCGTATTGTCCAGCTTTTCCTTCAGAAGATTCTGGTCAACATCGTGCTGATACTGCCCGATTCCAAGGTTCTTAGGGTCAATCTTCACCAACTCGGAAAGAGGGTCCATCAGCCTGCGGCCAATGGAAACAGCACCGCGAACGGTAACATCTTCATTGGGGAATTCCTCCCTACCTACTTCGGACGCAGAATAAATCGAAGCACCATCTTCGCTCACCGTCCAGACCTTGCAATCCGCGGGCAACTGCACCTTGCGCATAAACTCTTCAGTCTCGCGCGAAGCGGTTCCGTTACCAATTGCAACCGCCTGAATCTTATACTTTTCCAAGATGTCCTGTACGGCAATCAAAGCCTTAACCTTCTCATTCTGAGGAGGATGCGGAAAGATAATCGTATGGTATACCAGCCCGCCCTGTTCGTCCAGCACGGCCAACTTGCAGCCGTTACGGAAACCAGGGTCGATGGCAAGTGTGCGCTTCTGCCCAACGGGAGCACCCAGCAGCAACTGCCGCAGGTTATCTCCGAAAACATTAATGCTTTCAATGTCCGCCTTCTCCTTCGCTTCCTTAATTACCTCCCCACTTATCGAAGGCTCAAGCAGACGCTTATAGGCATCGTCCACCGCGAGATGTATCTGGTCCTGCAAGGCCCCGGCGGGATAGCCGTGGTCCTGGCAGAAATCGTAATAAATCTTCTTGCCGCACTTCTCGGCATCGGCGTCAACGGAAACGGAAAGAAATCCCTCCTTCTCCGCACGAAGCATTGCTAAAAGATTGTGCGAAGGAATTCGCGACAAGGGCATGCTGAAATTAAAGTACGAGCGATATTTAGCAGCATCTGGCGAAGACTGGGCAGCCTTGGTGGCCTTAGAGCCAACGCGACGGCCTCTAAAAATCGTGCGCAGATTCTCGCGTACAACGGCGGTCTCGCTCAAGCGCTCGGCAACAATATCCCTCGCTCCAGCCAGAGCCTCGTCAACGCTGCCAACCTTGCCCTTAACATACTTCCGCGCCTCCAAAGCAGGCTCGCGTGTACGCACATTCCACATAGCATCTGCCAGCGGTTCCAGTCCCAATTCCTTGGCTACAGTAGCCCTGGTGCGCCTTTTAGGCTTATATGGCAGGTACAAGTCCTCCAGTTCGGTCGAAGAAACGCAGGCCTCAATCTGCGAGCGCAAGTCAGCAGTCAAAGCCCCAGCATCAGCAATGGTCTTCAGCACGGTCTCCTTGCGCTTCTCCATCTCGTCAAAGACATCGACCCAATGCTTAACTTCGGCCACGGTGGCATCGTCCATGCCACCCGTCTTCTCCTTGCGGTAACGGCTGATAAACGGAATTGTATCCCCTTCTGCGAACATATCGGCGCAGTTTTCGACCTGCCAAGCCTTCAGGCCCAGATGGTCTGAAATGTAATTGATATAGATTTCTTTCATTAGTCTTCGGTGCTAATCTGCTTCAGGAGCTCACGGTAGGCTGTAAGAATCCTGGAACGGGATATAAATCCCAGATATATGTGGTTTTCGGTGATTACGGGAAGACGCCAAGCGTCAGTGCGCTCAAACTTGCGCATTACGCTGTCCATCTTCTCGTTCTCGTATACATAGTCGGGTGCTGCGTGCATCAGATTGCGGACATAAATTCTATCCAGCCCGTCCTTGTCGAAGAGGTGCTTGCGGATGTCGTCCATCTCCAGCATCCCCTGGAATTTTCCGTCCTTGTCCAGCACAGGGAACACGGCCACAGTGCTCTCAGACACGGTTTTCATGATGTCTGCGAGGCTATCGTCCAGCCCCAGTCTCGGGTACTTGTCGCGAATCAGGGAGTGGGTGTCCATCAGGGTCAGCACGGCCTGGTCGCTATTGTGCGTAAGCAGGTCGCCGCTCTGCGCAATTCGCTTGGTATAAATGGAATAGCGCTCCTTGATTCGGGTGGTTCCAAACGACATTGCAGAGCATAGAATCAGGGGCAGAAGCAAATCGTACCCGCCTGTCGTCTCCGCAATGAGGAAGATGGCGGTCATAGGAGCCTGCATCACACCAGCCATCAGGCCGGCCATTCCCACCANCACNAAATTCTGCTCGGGAAGACTCAAGGCCGTAGCGGTATTCAGAGCCTTCACGAAGACGAAGCCCGCAAATGCGCCAACAACCAGCGTAGGGCCGAAGGTACCACCGACTCCCCCACCCGAATTGGTAAAGGTCATGGCGAACACCTTGGTCAGCATAATCCCCAGCGCCAGCAGCACCAGAGTCCAGCCAGACCCCTCTGCAAAAGGCGTAGCAGGGTCCAGCAGACGGCCAACGGAGTCATAGCCCTCGCCGTAAAGCTGCGGGAAGAGCATAATCAGCACACCCAGCCCCAAGGCGCAGAAGAACCAGCGCAGCCAAGGGTTGCGAATCTTCTTGGCAATCTTATCCTCCAGCCAAAGGGTGGTGCGTGTAAAGTACAGGGAGCATAGCCCACAAAACAGCCCCAGAACCAGATAGAAGGGCATATTGGCCATGTTAAACGGAGCCAAAGTGCAGGCAAAAGGAGTCTCCAGACCCAGCATCAGGCAAGATACCACGGTCGCAGTCAGGGTGGAAACCAGCAGCGGCATCATGGAGCTCATGGAGATGTTGAAAAGCAGAATCTCCAGGGTAAATAGCACACCTGCAAGAGGAGCCTTGAAGATGCCGGCGATGGCTCCAGCGGCTCCACAGCCCACCAGAATGGTGATTCCGCGGTAGGACATCTTGGACATCTTACCGATATTGCTACCAATCGCAGCGCCTGTATACACAATCGGAGCCTCAGCACCAACTGAACCGCCAAAGCCGATGGTAAACGCACTGGTCAGCAGCGAAGACCAGCAGTTATGGGCCTTGATTCGGGATTCCTTGCGGGAGATGGCAACCAGCACCTTGGTAACGCCGTGGCTGATATTGTCGCGCACGATGAACTTGACAATCAGCAGCGAAATCAGCATGCCGACCGCGGGAAAGACAATGTAAAGCCAGCCGTGGGCCTCGCAAAGCGGAAGAATGAAGTTCTTGAGCGTCCGCAGGATGAATTCCAGT
>Ga0065709_1000358_pt1 | contig 13003 bp, 10 predicted proteins | sample Hoacrofraction14_2_FD_59096 | JGI IMG/M metagenome (GOLD analysis project Ga0065709, IMG submission 59096) | Hoatzin crop microbial communities from Cojedes, Venezuela, sample from fiber fraction 14 v1 | ecosystem: Host-associated > Birds > Digestive system > Esophagus > Crop | place: Venezuela... | reverse complement strand
GGTAAATTCAACTCCAAAATGCAACTAGTCGCGCAAAGCTAAGAAAAAAACTTGTGTTGGAGATCTATAGTCGAGTTTTTTTCTTGGCCTCGCGTTGATTTTGTATTGAAATTGTTTGATATCATCATCTGTAAAATTTGAGAAACTTACGCCCTTGGGGATGTATTGTCTGTACAATCTGTTGGTGTATTCTATCAGTCCTTTTTCCCAAGAAGAATAGGGATGAGCGAAATAGATTTTGGTGTCGAGCATCTTGGCCAGCCATTTATGTTCGGCGAACTCGCTGCCGTTATCGGTGGTAATGGTTTTGACCCATTTTTTGTATGGTAACAGCATGGTATACACCGCTTTTGCTAACTCTTTAGCATTCTTGCCATGTGGCAGCTTCATGATCATTGAATAACCAACGCTGCGCTCCACTAGCGTCACCATGGCGTCCTTGTTCCCTGGTCCGACGATAAGGTCCATTTCCCAATCGCCGAATCTCGTGCCATCGGCCTCTGGTGGTCTTTCGTCGATGCTGACCCTGTCCTTGATGGGAATAGACTTCCCTACAGGTCGTTTCCTATGCTTGAGCTTATTTCTGCAGCACTTGTATAAATCGCCACCTGCGGCCTTATCCTCTCGTATATATTGGTATATACGTTCAACGGAGACCATCTTGTATTTTTTTATACGGCAGTATCCAACGATTTGCTCTGGAGACCACTGCTTTTCGCGCATTAAGCGGTTTATGCGATTTATCACCTCGCCAGTCATTGTTCTAGGCTGACTAAGGCGTTCCTTTCGCACGTCTACGCACATCTGGGCGAAGGTAAACGAGTACTGCCCTTTGTCATCGCGGTTTCGCTTTAGCTCTCTCGAGATGACAGATTTGTCCTTACCTATCGCATCTGCGATCTTTTTTTGTGAGTACCCTTGTTTGTACATCGCAGAAATTGTGTACCTTTGTTCTTTGGTTATTTGCGCCATACTTTGTTAGTTTTGGAAGGACGGCAAAGATAGCAATTTTTCCATTCAGAGGGAGAGGGGAAACCCTCTTTCTCTGATAAAAATATCTTTACAGGCCTCTAGTTAAACTCCCAAAGTTGCATTTCTTAATAGAATTTTCGCGAACTCCCCGATATCAGTCATGCACGCAGACCAGCGCAGACTAATTAGAAAGACAGATAAAAACAGTTACGTTGGGTTTTATGATTTTTTCTAATAGCATAGGTTCCTCTCGCAAAAAAAATCATTACCTTTNTAAGTCATNAATNAAACATTCTTGATTATCGCGCAGAACTCGCTGGAGAGATGTCCTCAGGGCCTTCGTGCTGTCTGCAAACAGCATTTTCGGCAAAATCTGCTGTCCGCAAACAGCATTTTTTGATAAAATTTGCTGTTTATTGACAGCAATTATATATCTTTGCAAAAAATTTTATCGATTATGGAAACTCTTTTTGCAAAACAAGACCGCCTGCTTGACAGGATGCAGACCCAACTCGTGCGCCACCGAATGCAAGAAATCAACTGGGATGCNCGGCTGCTCGCCATCAGAGGNGCGAGGGGCGTGGGCAAGTCAACGCTTATGCTTCAGTACATCAAAACCCACTACCCACAATATTCACGCGAGGCGCTTTACTGCACGCTCGACTCCATCTACTTCGCTAACCACAGCCTGCTGGAACTGGCAGACATGTTTTATAAGTACGGCGGCAAGCATCTGTTTCTTGACGAGGTCCACAAATACAAAAGATGGAGCAGCGAGGTGAAAGAAATCTACGATATGTATCCCGACATGCGCGTGGTGGTCACCGGTTCGTCGTTGCTGAAAATTCTGACAGGCGATGCTGACCTCTCGCGCCGCTGTGTGCCATACACTATGCAGGGACTTTCATTTAGGGAATACCTTCAGTTCNACGAGGGCATCAATATCGAACCGGTGACGCTGCAAGATGTGCTCTCGCGCCCTGAGGATATCTGCGCAAAAGTGAATAAGCTATGTCGGCCACTGCCGCTGTTCAAGGACTACCTCAAAAACGGCTACTTCCCATTCTATCTCGAAAACAGCATCGACTATTACACCCAGATGGAACAGGTGGTGAATTACGTGGTAGAGGCTGAGCTGCCTTCNGCGTGCGGCGTGGATGTGGCAAACATCCGGAAAATCAAAGCGCTTATCGGCCTCTTAGCCACCTCCGTACCCTTTGAGGTGGATATCGCCAAGTTGTCGTCGATAATTGAGGCGCACAGAAACACTGTCATTGAGTACCTCTCGTACCTAAACCGAGCACGCATACTCAACCTGCTCTACTCCCAAATTACTNCGGTGAAAAAGATGCAAAAGCCCGACAAAATCTATTTGGAAAATCCGAACCTCATGTATGCCTTGGCAACCGATGATATCAAAATCGGCTCGGTAAGGGAGACCTTTGTGGTCAATCAGTTATCTTACGGACACACCGTGGAATACGGCAAAACAGCTGGCGATTTCAAGGTGGATGGCAAGCACACCNTCGAAGTGGGCGGCAAGAGTAAAACCTACGAACAAATTGCAGGCATACCCGACTCGTACATCCTCGCCGACGACATCGAAACGCCTCTCGGTCACAAGATTCCAATCTGGGCAATAGGCTTCCTTTACTAATCCTCGGCGAACTTGCCGNATTATCTCCCACACGATTTTTCTCACGCTGATTACGCGGATTAAAAAGAGGTTTAAGTGTCAAAATAGTGCTTGAAAATGCGTATGCGCCCTTTACCCATGCGGGTTGTGGGCACGTAATAATTCTGAAATGAGGACTTTTCTCCTTTCCAGCGAGAGCCCCTTGTGTATACGCAATTTGGTCTTGATGTCCGAGAAGAGCGCCTCAAAGGCGTTGTTCGTATTGGGCAGCTCTGTCTCAGGATAGTCATAGAATGTCCACAGCCACGGCATGTTCCTTCTTAGGCTGAGGTATGCGCTTCTTAGGCGTTTGTGGGTGTAGAACGTCTTCCCATCAGCGTTCTCGCTACGCTCCGCCAGGAAGTCCGCCCATTTCTCATGCCATTGGTCCAGCAAGCCAACAAACGATTCCTTGTCCGTCTTGGTCAGCATCTTGGCGATTACCATCAGCTCTGCCGNGGCAGGCAGCTTGGGATTCCCCGTGAGTTTCAGCCGAATCGTCTGCAGTTGATGGAACTGGCAGAGTTGGAAGCGGTATTGGGGAAACATCTCCTACCTTGAAATATCCGGGCGAGTACAACGACAGCGCCCGCTCTTTTTTCTTGCCTGATTGGCTGTTAAAACACTTTTGGCAGTCTTTGCAATACCAGCGCTGGATGCCGTTCTGNAGACCGCGTTTTATCACTCGTTTGGAGCCACAATAAAAGCAGATTTTTTGTCATGAGATTTAAATGGCACCAAATATACTAAATTTCAATGAATTGCAAAGATTTCAAGCACTATTTTGCGACTTAAGNCGTTATGTGAGGTTTTATGATTTTTTCTAATAAGATAAGTCCTTCTCGCAAAAAAAATCATTACCTTTGTAAGTCATTAATGAAACATTCTTGTTAGGCACAAATGAATAGAGAAAATCAAAACATAGAGTATAAGCTGATTTGGAAAGACGAATATCTGAAATGGATATGCGGCTTTGCAAATGCAAAGGGTGGCACCATCTATATTGGGATTGATGATAATGGCGACATCGCAGGCGTAAAGAATGCCCAGCGACTGCTCGAGGATATTCCTAACAAGATTGTAAATGCGCTCGGTATTGTGGCCGATGTTAACCTACATAACGATGCGGGAAAGGAATATATCGAAGTTGTTGTGCATCCCAGCAATGTACCCATCTCCTATCAAGGTGGATATTTCTATCGTAGTGGTTCTACAAAACAAGAATTGAAAGGGAATGCTCTGCAGCAGTTTATTTTAAAGAAACTGGGTAGGTCGTGGGACGATATCGCTTGCGAAGGTGCTACCATAGATGATATTGACCCTGAGGCTATTAAGTATTTTATAAGGAAGGCAACGGCTGCTAAAAGAATGCCCGTTGGCTCGGAGGAGGACGATGTGCTGACGGTCTTGGAAAATCTGAATCTCATCGACAGCAATGGGAATTTGAAAAATGCAGCGGTGCTGNTNTTCGGAAAAAAACCAGCTAAATTTTTTGTCGGAGCTGAGTTCAAAATCGGTCGTTTTGGTTCCAAAGAATCTGATTTAATGTTCCAAGATGTCGTTGATGGTAACATCCTTCAGATGGCCGACCGCGTGATGGAAATTTTAAAATCGAAGTATCTTATTTCACCTATCCATTATGAAGGTTTACAGCGAATTGAGCCTTTAGAGATACCTGAGGATGCTTTTCGAGAGGCTATCTTCAACGCGATAATTCATAAACAATATGCTGGCATTCCAATACAAATGAAAGTCTATAACGATTCCATTTGGCTGTGGAACGATGGAGACCTTCCCGAAGGCTTTACTGTAGAAACGTTGCTAAACAAGCACACATCAAAGCCCCGAAATGGAAACATTGCCAATGTGTTCTATAAAGCGGGATTCATTGAATCGTGGGGTCGAGGTATTAATAAAATCCGTGAAGGCTTTACAGCTAATGGCTTTCCCGAGCCTAAGATTCAAACCGAAATGGGAGGTGTTTCAATCATCTTCCCTCGAAGGACAAATTTAAGTTCCCCAAAGGGTTCACAAAATAGTTCCCCAAAGAATCCTCGAAGTAGTTCCCCAAAAGGCTCGCGAAAGAGTTCCCCAAAGAATTCTCAAAAGAGTTCCCCAAAGAATCCTCGGAAAAGCTCTCAGGTTGACGCAAAGATAGTGGAGTTGATGACCCAAAGGCCCCAAATAACGCTAGTATCTATAGCTAACGCGTTAGGAATCAGTAAGAGATATGTAACGAAACGCATCTCCTTATTGAAAGAGCGCAGTCAAATAAAGCGCGTCGGTGGCAGAAAGGTAGGCCAATGGCAGGTGATTTCCCAGTGATAGACCCCGATAGAGGGCGACACTAACCAACATACTGGATTTATTGCGCAGACCAGCGCAGACCTTCTTGTTTTCTCNGAGAAATTCTCAGTAGAATATAATAGAAAGTCTGCGCTGGTCTGCGTGACGCCCTTCGGCAACGAGGAGCTCGTCTCTCAACTCTCGACTCTCGTAACTCTANTTNTTGATGAAGTCTTGGAAGGCTTGCTTGTAGCTGTCGCCGATGGGGATGTAGACGTCGCCGAAGACGATGCGGTTGCGGTTGACTTCCTTGATTTTGTTTTTTTGGACGATGAAGGAGCGGTGGACGCGGATGAAACGGCTGGCGGGCAGCAGTTGCTCCATGTTCTTCATGTTCATCAACGAGAGGATGGGCTGCTTGCTGGTGGTGGTGAAAATTTTCACNTAGTCCTTGAGACCCTCGATGTAGAGGATGTCGTCGAGGTTGATTTGCAGCAGTTTATACTCGCTCTTGACAAAGATGCTGGTGGCTTCTTGCTCGCCACTGCCACCTTCCTGGTTCACCAGNTTGTACCANTGCAGNGCCTTGTTGCAGGCCTCGAGGAAGTTGGCATAGCTGATGGGCTTGGTGAGGTAGTCGAGNGCGTTGATGCGGTAGCTATCGACGGCATACTGGCTGAAGGCGGTGGTGAAGACGATGCGCGTGGTCTCGGGCAGCATCTTGCTGAGCTCCAGTCCGTTGAGGTCGGGCATCTGGATGTCAAGGAAAATGAGGTCGACGGGGTTGTCGGCAAGTCCTTTGAGGGCGTCCATGGCGTTGTTATACTTGCCCTGGAGTTCCATGAAGGGGATTTTATTGACGTAGCTGGCCAGCAGTTCCACGGCCAGNGGTTCGTCGTCGACGATGGCGCATTTAATTGTCATGATTGATTTCGATTTTAGAGATGTACTCGGTATTGTCGTTGTTAGTTCCCTTGGTCCAAACGTAGCGNCCGGGATACATCAGCTCCAGGCGNCGGGCCACTTGCTCGAGGCCNATGCCGCTGCCGCTCTTGTCGTTGGCACGCTTGGGATAGTTAGTGTTACGGATTTCGCAGACGATGTCGCCATCGTTCTGGTGGAGGTCGATGCTAATGTGTCCGCTCCCCGAGGGCGAGATGCCGTGTTTAAAGGCGTTCTCGACGAGCGAGATGAAGATGAGCGGAGCAATGGGCGTGGTGTCGTCGTCGGCGACGTCGATGTTGGTGTCGACCTTGACGTTGTCGGTGACGCGAATTTTCATCAGGTCCACATAGTTGCGCATGAAGGCGGCCTCCTTGTAGAGGGGNACGAAGTTCTGCTCGTTCTCGTAGAGNACGTGGCGCAGCAGGCGGCTCAACTGGTCGACGGCAGTCTGTGCCTTGTCGCTATCGAAGGCGATGAGGGCGTAGATGTTGTTGAGCGTGTTGAGCAGGAAGTGGGGGTTGAGCTGGCTGCGCAGGTTGGCAAGTTCGGCTTGCGTGCGCATGCTCTCGGCCTCGGCGCGTGCTTCCTCGAGGTGCGTCATGCGTTGTGCCGACCGCAGAGCCACGGTGAGTCCCACGATGAGCGCCAGCAGTAGCGTGTTATAGAACAGCTGTGGCGAGAAGAATGGCGGCGATGGGCGNTGCCTGTGGTGGTGCTCGATGCTGGGCAGAATCTTGTCGGCTATNGTCCACCACCCTTGGCTAAATCCCAGGGCGCACAAGATGACAGCCACATTGATGAGGCAGAACTCGCGCTTGCGGCCATTGAGGTAAAACTTGGGNACCAGCCACAAGTAGTTGATGTAGAACACAATCAAGAAGCTCAGCGGTCCACCCAGCGAACGCAGGTAGCGCACAATCACCTCGTGGGTCGTGTCGTTGGGGTGACGGAAGAAGAGCGGCACCACAATCACCAGTGCCCAGCACAGGATGTGGATAAACACGCTGCGTGACTTGAGTGATTTTTCGGTTTGCGATGACATGACGTTGAATGATGATGCAGTACACGTTAATTTTACTCGTAACGGATAGCCTCGATGGGGTCGAGGTTAGCGGCTTTCTTTGCCGGGTACCAGCCAAAGAACACGCCCGTGGCGGTACATACNAGGAACGACAGCGCCACGGTCCAGGCNTGGATGCTGATGGGCCACTTGGCAAAGATGTTGACGGCGTAAGACGCTCCCACGCCGAAGATTACACCGATGATACCACCGGTAACGCTGATGAGAATCGACTCGATNAGGAACTGNCTCAGGATGTCGANGCCGCGAGCGCCCACACTCATGCGCAGACCGATTTCGCGGGTACGCTCGGTNACCGANACATACATGATGTTCATGATNCCGATNCCACCCACCACGAGCGAGATACCAGCCACGCAGGCGAGCAGGATGGTGAGCATCGACATGGTGCTGGTCATCATCGAGCTAATCTCCTCTTGCGAGCGGATGGAGAAATCGTCGTCCTCGCCCTCCTTGAGGTTGTGGTCGGTGCGCAGGATGTTGGTCACGTCCTTAATGGCGAGCTGGGTCATGTCCTCGGTGAGCGCCGAGGCATAGATGCCTTGCAGGTAAGTTTGCGCCAGGATGCGCTTCATCACGGTGGTGTAGGGTGCCAGCACGATGTCGTCNTGGTCCATACCCATCGAGTTGTAGCCCTTGCTCTTGAGGACGCCCACGATGCGCATGGGAATCTTGTTGAAGCGGATGACNTGNCCNATGGGGTCGCTGCCCTCGGCAAAGAGGTTGTCGACGATGGTTTTACCCACGACGCACACCTTGGCGGCGCTGTTGATGTCGGCCTCGGTGAACATCTCGCCCTGCTCGACGGTGAGCTGGCGGATGGTGAGGTANCCCTGGCTGACGCCGGTGACGCTACTCTGGTAGTTGTTGTTGCCGAAGATGAGCTGGCCACTGCTGCTCACGTTAGGGCTCACGGCCGAGAGGTACTTGTTCTGGTCGACGATGTTCTGGTAGTCCTCGATGGTGAGGGTTTCCATCTCGTCGGCACTACGGCGTGCGCCACCAGGGCCGGTGTCGGCACCTGGGTGAATCATAATCATGTTTGAACCCATCTCGGCGATGTTTTTCTTGATGCTCTGCTTGGAACCTTGTCCGATGGCNAGCATCGTAATCACCGAGCCCACGCCAATGATGATGCCCAGCATGGTGAGGAAGCTGCGCAGCTTGTTGTTGGCAATGGCCTTGAGGGCTATCTTGAATAGATTGGTTGCATTCATTGTTTCACATTCAGTGAGAGAGGTTGATTAATCGTCGTCGTTGACGGGGAGCTCGGCGAGACGCTTGGCAGCGTCGAGGACGTTCTCGTTGACCACATCGTCGCGCACCTTGCCATCGCGCAGGACGATGTTGCGGCTGCTATACTGTGCAATCTCGGGGTTGTGGGTGACGAAGATGATGGTGCGCCCCTCGGCGTGCAGTTCTTGGAAAAGCACGAGGATTTCAAACGACGTGCGAGTATCGAGGTTACCGGTGGCCTCGTCGGCGAGAATCACGGCGGGGTCGTTGACCAGGGCNCGTGCGATGGCGACACGCTGCATCTGTCCACCCGACATCTGATTGGACTTGTGGTTGAGNCGCTCGCCCAGTCCCACGCGCATCAGTGCATCGACGGCGCGGCGGCGGCGCTCGCTGGCGCTNACCGATGAGTTNTACATCAGCGGCAGNTCCACGTTCTCGACNGCGGTGGTTTTGGCCAGCAGGTTGTAGTTCTGGAAGACGAACCCAATCTTGCGGTTGCGCAGGATGGCGCGCTGCGACTTGCTCATGGTGCGCACCGGGGTGCCATCGAGGCGGTACTCACCGCTGGNGGGNGAGTCGAGGCAGCCCAGGATGTTGAGCAGGGTCGACTTACCCGAGCCCGATGTACCCATGATGGTGACGAACTCGCCCTCGCTGATGGTGAACGAGACCCCGCGCAGGGCGTGGACNGTCTCGTCGCCCACGATGAAGTCGCGACGGATTTTGTCGAGTTCAATAATCGGTTTCTTCTCGGTTGTCATTGCTGTTTCTTGCTTATAAGGGGGTTGCACGAGTCGTGGTGCGGTTACTTGCTGCCNCCGCCACGGTTACCACCTTGAGCGCTGCCACCGCTCTTGTTGTTGCTCTTATTCTTATTTTTGTTCTTGTTGCCGGGACCCTTGGGCATGAAGGGCGAGCTTTCCTCGTCGCTATCGTCCTCTTCCTGAAGGGCTTGTGCTTGCTGTCCCATAACGAGGTCGGTGACGATGGTGGTGCCATCCTCGATGCCGCTCAAGATTTCGGTGTGGGTACCGTCGGTGATACCGGTGGTGACGCGGTGGGCGGTGAAGGTCAAGCCGTCGAGGGTCCACAGTTTGTGCTCACCCTGGCAGTCGACAATCTTGTAGCGCTTGCCGATGATTTCGGGCTCGGGAGTGAAGCGCAGCGCCTTGGAGGGCACGCTCATCACGCCATTGCGCTCGAGGGTGTAGATGGTGACGTTGGCCGTCAAGCCGGGCTTGAGTTTGAGGTCAGCGTTGGGGGCAGTAATCACGACTTCGTAGGTGACCACGTTGTTGGTCGTGGTGGCGTTTTGGCGCACTTGCTTAACGGTGCCGCTGAACACGTCGCTGGGGAAAGCGTCGACGGTGAAGGTGACGCGCTGTCCTTCCTTGACGCCGCCGATGTCGGCCTCGTCAACGTCGGCGATGCACTGCATGTCGGTCAAGTCCTTGGCGATGGTGAACAGCGTGGGGGTGCTGAACGACGAAGCCACGGTCTGTCCCTCCTCGACGTCTTTACTGATAACGATGCCATCGATGGGCGAGGTGATGGTGGCGTAGCCCAGGTTGGTGCGAGCGGTGGCGACGTTTTGCTGTGCCACTTTCACACTCTCTTGCGCCTTGCGGTAGGTCTCGAGGGCGACGTCATACTCGGCGGTGCTTACCAGTTGTTTCTTGTTGAGCTCGGCATAGCGAGCGTAGTTCTTTTTTTGATACTCGAGCTCAGTCTGGGCGCTGCGCAGGTTGGCTTGTGCGCTGGTGAGCTGGCTCTGGAGGTTGGTCTTGTCGAGCTCGGCGATGACTTGTCCTTTTTTGACCTCGCTGTTGTAGTCGACATAGAGTTTTTTGAGGATACCCGAAACCTGAGTACCCACATCGACGGTGGTCACAGCCTCGAGAGTACCAGTAGCGGTAATCGAGGTCGAGATGTTGGCGCTACCCACTTGGGCGGTTTCAAACGTCATCTTGTTGTCGGCCTTCTTCTTGCCCAGCAGCATGAAGGCTGCAGCGGCGGCGAGCAGTGCGACGAGCACGAGAATGATGATAGTTTTCTTTTTCATATCGCGATGGTGATTTATATGCTTGAATGTGGTGTTGTTTCTTTAGGATGAACGGGGGTTACAGGGAAATCGTCTGGCCGTTGTAGTACTTGAGCAGGGCTGCGTTGAGCAGTGCGGTGTACTTGGCTTGCAGCATCTGGTGGGTCGAGGTCGACAGGTCGGTCTTGTCGGTCATCAGCTCCACGATGTTGACCAAGCCCAGGCGGAATTGCTCGCTGGTGAGGTCGTAGCTGGTGCGGCAGGCGTCGACGTTGGCCTTAGCGGCGATGTAACGTTGCTGTGCGCTGGTGGCGTTCTGCCAGTAGGTCTCGATGGTCTTCCACAAGGTCTTCTCGGTGTTGAGGAGCTCGAGGCGGGTGTTTTCGCGGTCGAGTCGCACGCGCTCAACGGCGTTGCTGGTCTTGTGGTGGTCCCAAATGGGGATGCTCAGCGTGACGCCCACGCCGTTGCTCCACTGGTCCTTGAGCTGGGTGAACATGTTTCCATTGCCGGTGGTGTTGCCCGTGCCGACACTGGCGCTGAGGCTGATGTTGGGCGCTGTTCCTGCGCGTGCGATTTTTTCATTAAGGTCGCACTGGTCGAGGTAGAGCTGACGGGCGCGGATTTCGGGACGGCTCGCCACGGCGGTGGCATAGACGTCGGCGACGGCAGGCAGCGGTGCCAGCACGTCCTCCTCGAGGGCGGCGTCGGCAATCTCAATCGATTCCACGCCGTTGAGCTCGAGCAGTTGCTTGAGTTGCAGCTTGTAGTTGGCAAGCGTCGACTCATCGGCAGCAAGCTGGTAGCGGTCGCTGGCAGCCGTCGATTGCAACTGCGAAACGTCGGCCTTGTTGAGCAAGCCAGCCTTAAACAACTCTTGCGCACGGTTTACCTGCGCATCGATGAGCTCGATTTGCTCTTTGTCTTGCTTGATTTGGTCCTGGCTGTAGAGGATTTGCACATACACCTGGGTGATGCTCTCCTCGATGCTCAGCTCGGTAGCGTCGATGTCGAGGGCAGCAATCTGTGTGTTGATTTCCTGCAGCTTGATGTTGTTCTTAATCACACCGCCGTCGTAGAGTGGCATCGAGGCACCCACATAGTAAGAACCGCTATAGACGTTCTTGTTGCTCGTGGTAACCACCTGGTCGCCCGAAACGACCGACATGGTCTCGGCAAAGGGGCGGTTGGTGAACTGTTGCGAGGTTGAGAATGAGACCGACGGGAGTCGCTCATTTTTAGCGTCTTTCAAGTCGATTTCGGCTTGTCGAGCACTCACGCGCTTCTGTTGCACGGTGATATTTTGCTGCTTGGCCCAGTCGATGCAATCCTTGAGGGTCCACACTGCGGGTTGTGTCATCGTCGCAGTGCTATCCTGCGCAAGGGCCGACGTGCCAATCGACATCATCAGCGACAGGGCGAGTATAATCCTTGAAACTTTCATTGGTGATAAATTTTAGACGCTGCAAAAGTAAAAAAACCTAAAAATCCCAACAAAAAAGATAGACAAATGGCCTAAATAATATAGAAAATCCCCCTTTTTTCATCGACTAAAATTTCCGATTCTTTCACAACCGGCTCCACGGCTGGAGAAAAACCCTCGCGCGGACCAGCGCGGACCAGCGCAGACTTTTTATTTACTAGAATGTTTCCAGCAAATAATATTAAAGTCCGCGCTGGTCCGCGCTGGTCCGCGCGAGGAATATTGTCAGCCTACTTCACTATCTTGGTAGTGCTGGTGCTGCCGTCGGTGAAGTGGGTGACGACGATGTTCATGCCTTCCCAAGGCTCGGTGCTCACTTGACCGATGGTGTTGACGTAGTCGATGTGGTCGACTTCGTGGTTCAGGTCGGTGAGGTCGCGTAGGGTGGTGGGCTTGCTGGTGTCGAGGTTGATGGGCAGGACGGTGTAGCTGCTACCGTTGGCGGCGGCACGGCGTGGGGCGGACTCGCTGGTGGTCGTGGTGGTCAGCTTCACGACGCCTTGGAAGTTATAGGCCTTGCCCGTTTCGATGCCGCTGGGTGCTGTGCCTCCCATCAGGCTCCAGTCAACGTCTACCGTTCCACTGAGTTCCAGCGCGTTGATGGGATTCCCCTCGCTATCGTACTCGCCAGTGGGAACCTCAAACTGCTCGCCATCCCATTGCATCCAGTGGAACTCGGCAACCTCCCACGGCTTCGGATTAACAAAGTAGTAGGTTACCTTGTTGATGTCGCTCTTCTGCGTGCCCATGAAGTTTGCAGCCACATAGTTGTTCAGCGTGGACTCGTTGCCATCGTCAACAACCGTCGCTTCCTCGGTGAGCGTGAGCGTCATGGCATCTGCGTCGTAGGTGCCCTTGACGCCCGTGATGCGCGAGCGCTCGGCGAGTTCGCTAGTATAGTCATTTGCCTCGAGCAAAATCCAGTTATTCTGCTGCCATTCGGCGGTCTGCAGCTTCACGTCTTTCACATAGTCGATTTGCCCATCGGCGATGTCATTAGCCATAAACGAGGTTGCATAGTCGCGCACAATCACGCCACCATTGTTCTCGAGCACACTCACCACGAGCAACGTGTCGCGCAACGAGTACTCTGTGCCATCCTCGCCCGATGCTTCAACCTCGGCCAGCCTAATCTTGCCATCGGGAGCAAAGAAGATGTGCGCATATTGATAGGTGCTACCAAGGCCGAGGGCATTCAGGTCAACCTGCGAGGTCGCGGGCGTGTCCTCAATGTCATTTTCATCTTCATCTTGCACATAGACGAAATAACCCTCACTGGGC
>Ga0065709_1006207_pt1 | contig 13008 bp, 10 predicted proteins | sample Hoacrofraction14_2_FD_59096 | JGI IMG/M metagenome (GOLD analysis project Ga0065709, IMG submission 59096) | Hoatzin crop microbial communities from Cojedes, Venezuela, sample from fiber fraction 14 v1 | ecosystem: Host-associated > Birds > Digestive system > Esophagus > Crop | place: Venezuela... | reverse complement strand
CGGACAAGCCGTATATCACAGGTATACGGAAAACCAGCCGGTCAGCTGCGCCCTAAACGGGCTTGCTTCCCGGGGTTTTCACAGTAAAGGAGGGCAACTATGCTTTTCCGAATGATCAAAGGCGCGCTGGTGCGCCAGAAGAGTAAGATGCTGCTCATCGCCTTTACGATCGCACTGGGCGCGTCACTCGCCACGTCCATGATCAATGTCATGCTGGACGTGGGCGACAAGGTCAATGAGGAGCTCAAGACCTACGGCGCCAACATCGTGGTGACGCCGAAGGACTCCACCCTGCTGACCTCGATCTATGACGTCGAGGATGACAGCGGTGAGGCGGTGCAGCAGTCGTATTTGAATGAAAGCGACGTCGGGAAGCTCAAGACGATCTTCTGGGCATTTAATATCGTGGACTTTGCCCCGTTCCTGAATGCCCGTGTGACGCTCCCGGACGGGACGACGGCGGAGATCGCCGGCACGTGGTTCAACCATCATCTGACCCTGGATACGGGCGAAGAGCTGGACACCGGGGTGACGAACCTCCGGACGTGGTGGGATATCACGGAGGGCAGCCGGATCGATGAACAGGCGGAAGGCAGCGAGGACAGCATCATGGTCGGCATCACGCTGGCGCAGCAGGAGGATCTGCACGCCGGTGACACGCTGACCCTGAGCGGCAGCGCGGCCGACCGGGACGTGACGGTGGCCGGGATCTATGACGCCGGCGGGGACGAGGATGAACAGATCTATGCGCCCCTGGCGCTGGTGCAGGCGCTGTGCGGCATCGAGGGCAAGGTCGCGTCGATCGAGGTCAGCGCGCTGACGACGCCGGACAATGAGCTGGCCGAGCGGGCGGCGAAGAATCCGAAGCTGCTGTCGGCGGCCGACTATGAGACATGGTACTGCACGGCCTATGTCAGTGCCATTTGCTACCAGATTACCGAGGCCATCCCGAATTCTTCGGCGTCGGCGGTCCGGCAGGTGGCGGAGTCGGAGGGGACGATCCTCGACAAGACGCAGCTGCTGATGATCCTGATCACGGCGCTCAGCCTGGTCGGCTCGGCCCTGGGCATCATGAATCTGGTGACGGCCAGCGTCATGGAGCGCTCTCAGGAGATCGGCCTGCTCAAGGCCATCGGGGCGCACGACGGCGCCATCACCGGGGCCATCCTGACCGAGGTGCTGATCACCGCGCTGGTCGGCGGGGTGGCCGGGTACTTCGCCGGGATCGGATTCGCCCAGCTGATCGGGCACTCCGTCTTCGGATCGGCCATCGAGATCAAGCCGCTGGTGATCCCGATCGTAGCGCTGCTGATCGGCCTCGTGACCGTGATCGGAAGCCTGCCCGCCATCCGGATGATCCTGCGGCTGCGGCCGGCGGAGGTCCTGCACGGCAGCAAGGCGTGAGGCGGACCGCGGGTACAGGTATGGCGGAAGGACATGAACCACGCGCGCCGGTACGGCTGTGCGCTGGGAGACATCTCTTCCCGGAAGGAAATGGATTATGAAGATGAGCAGAAGGAAAATGTTCCTGCGGATGGTCACCGCCTCGCTGCTGCGCAGACGGTCCAGAATGCTGATCGCGCTGCTGTCGATCGGCATCGGGGCGACGATCCTGTCGGGCCTTGTAACGATCTACTACGATGTGCCCCGGCAGATGGGCGCCCAGTTCCGAAGCTACGGCGCGAATATGATCCTGCTCCCGCAGAGCGGCGGGCAGATGACGGCGGAGGAGGCGCAGGAGGCGTTGGATGTGGTCCCGGAGGATCAGGTGATCGGCGCCACGCCGTACCGCTATGTGACGGTCAATATGGCCAGCCGCCAGCTGAGCTTCATCGCAGCCGGCACCGACTTCGATCAGGTGCAGCAGACCAGCCCGTACTTCCAGGTGGAAGGCGAGTGGCCGTCGGGCAGCCGTGAGGTGCTTGTGGGCCAGAATGTGGCGGACTCGATCGGGGTCAAGGTCGGAAGCGTCATGGAGATCACCTGGACGCCGGCGCAGACGGATACGGGCGATGACGGAGACGGCGCGGACGGCGCAGCCGACGGCGGCGATGCGGCCGAGAGTGTGACCGAAGCCGACGGCGGCGATGCTGTCGAGAGCGCGACCGAAGCGGACGGCACGGACACAGCGGCAGCCGGGGATATCGCGGACCGGATCTACCCCGGGGCGCAGCTGGCCGGCAGCGCGGAGGGCTTCGAGAACGGCATCGTCTATGTGACGGCCCTGCTCGATGAAGACATGAAGATCGCCGAGATCGCGGTCAATGCGCAGACCCAGACCATGGGCGTCGGCACGCTGTGCGAGGAAGAGGATTTCACCGGTCAGTTCATCGGCTGCACGCTGCCGCTGACGCTGGGTGAGGAGATCGATGCGGTGAGCGGTGCGACATTTACCTCTCAGGCGGTGGTGGACGCGCTGAACAACGCGCAGGTGATCGAAGAGGGACAGAGCGCGGTGACGGCCAGCACCCTGAATATGAAGGTGACCGGGATCCTGGACACGGGCGGCGACGAGGAAGACTACATCTTCATGTCGATGAGCGACATGGGGGCCCTGACGGGCGATCCGGACTCGCTGGATGTCATGGAGCTTTCCATTTCCGCCACGTCGGAGGAACTGACGGCCTGGCAGGAGGAGATCAACGGCGCGGAAGGTGCCGTGTCTGCCCGGCTGGTGAAGCGGGTGACCAAGTCGGAGACGGCGGTCCTGAGCAAGCTGCAGGCGCTGGTGCTGCTGGTCACCATCGTGGTGCTGGCCCTGACCATGATCTGCGTATCGACGACGATGATGGCGGTGGTCACCGAGCGCCGGAAGGAGATCGGCCTCAGGAAGGCGCTGGGCGCGTCCGACGGCAGTATACGGGCGGAGTTCCTGGGAGAAGGCGTCTTCCTGGGCGCGCTGGGCGGGCTGCTCGGATGCGTGCTGGGCTTTGTGTTCGCACAGGTTGTGAGCGTTAACGTCTTCGGGTCGTCCATCACATTTCAGCCGCTGCTGCTGCCGGTCACGGTCATCGTGTCGGTGCTGGTATCGGCGCTCTCCTGCCTGCTGCCCATCAAGCACGCGGTGCAGATCGATCCGGCCCTGGTGCTGAAGGGCGAGTAACATCGGAGGGCTGTCAGGCATCGGCCGTGGCCGACCGCCTGTCGCCGGTCTTTGCCGGCTATCAGTATGGGCTATTGTCAGCCACCAGTCATGGGTGATTGTCAGCCATCGGTTATCGGCCATGGCCCGTCACCGGTCATCAAGGAAGGAAAAAGGTTATGAGCCTGCTGGAACTTAAGAATGTATACAAGATCTACGGAGACCTGAAGGCGCTCGACAATGTGAGTATCCACGTGGACAAGGGCGAGTGGGTCGCCATCATGGGGCCTTCAGGATCCGGCAAGAGTACGATGATGAACATCATCGGCTGCATGGACAAGCCCTCGAAGGGAGAGGTGCTGCTGGACGGCGTGGATATCTCCAGGGAGAGCAGCCGGAAGCTGACGGACATCCGGCGCGACAAGATCGGCCTGATCTTCCAGCAGTTCCACATGGTCAACTACCTGACGGCGGTGGAAAATGTGATGGTCTCCCAGTACTATCACTCGATGCCGGACGAGGAGGAGGCCCTGGAGGCTCTCGGCCGGGTCGGCCTCCGGGACCGTGCCAGGCACCTGCCCAGCCAGCTCTCCGGCGGCGAGCAGCAGCGCGTCTGCGTGGCCAGGGCGCTGATCAACCATCCGGAGCTGATCCTGGCGGACGAGCCGACCGGCAACCTGGATGAGGCCAACGAGAACATCGTGCTGGATCTGTTCGCCCAGCTGCACCGGGAGGGCACCACACTGATCGTCGTGACCCATGACCCGGAGGTGGCCGAGGCCGCCCAGCGCACCATCGTGCTGGAGCACGGGCGCGTGGCCCGGGAAGTGATCAACGAGAGCTTCGACGAGAACCGGCACTACGCCGCGCAGAAGGAGACAGCGGACGATGAGAACGCGCATGATGCGGCGGCAGAAGCGGAGACAGGACGATGAGTGCGGGCATTACGCGGCGGCAGGAGGAGACAGCGGACGATGAGAGCAGATAAGAAAAACGGGAATGCGGCGGCGCCGGCGAAGTTCCGGCCGAGCATCGCGGGGGCGGGGGCGGCTGTGCTGGCGGCGGTGCTGACGGTGGGAGTGAAGACGGTCTTCGGACCCTGCGGCGTCCATGAGGACGGCACCTACTCCCCGTGCCATGCTGCGTCGAATACGGTGGCACTGCTGGGGCTGGTGCTGCTGCTGGCCGGCCTGCTGCTGACATTTCTGAAGAACCGGACCATGCGGCTGGTGCTGGGCATCGCAGGCAGCGCCGCCGCGCTGATCTGCGCCTTCGTGCCGGGCCACCTCATGCCGCTGTGCAGCATGGCCACCATGCGCTGCGTCACCGTCATGAAGCCGGCCGTATTCGTGCTCGGCATCCTGCTGGCCGTCCTGCTGGCCTGCATCGCGCTCGCCGCGGGGCTGGGCCGGGGAAGAGGGCACAGGGCGAGGTAACCAATCCGCACCGGGCCGGCGACGGCCCGGGACAAACACAAGAGGTACAGCTTTGACAGAATTCAGAAAACTGCCGGTGAAAAACCTGGCGAGACGGCCCCAGCGGACCGCGGCACTTGCGGCCATGACAGCGCTCATGGCCTTTATTCTGTTTGCGGGAACCATCGTGATCGAAAGCCTTCGAAACGGCCTGGACAGCGCCGCGGCGCGTCTCGGCGCGGACATCATCTGCATCCCCGCCTCCGCGAAGTCGGTCGATGCCGGGAACATCCTGCTGAACGGCACCACGGGATACTTTTATATGAAGTCCTCCCTCGTGGAGGATATCGCCGAGGCGGAAGGCGTGGAGCAGGTATCGGCGCAGCTGTACTTCGCGTCGCTGCGGGCCTCCTGCTGCTCGACCGCCGTGCAGCTGATCGGCATCGACCAGGACACGGACTTTGTCGTCCAGCCCTGGATCGAGCAGAGCTACGACCGGAAGATGGGGGACCTCGAGGTGGTGGCGGGAAGCCGCGTCGGCGCCGAGCCGGGCGAGACGATCACCTTCTACGATACGGACTGCACGGTGGTCGCCAAGCTGGACTCGACCGGGACCGGCATGGACACGGCCGTCTACGCGACCATGGATACGATCCGGCTCCTGCTCGACGCGGCCCGCAGCATGGGTCACGAGCTGAACATGCCGGATGAACCGGAGAATCTCGTCAGTGCGGTCTACGTGAAGGTGAAGGACGGCACGAAGGTCAAGTCCGTCGCGGATTATCTCAAGGTGCATGTCCGCAAGGTCACCACCATCCAGACCAAGAGCATGATCACCGGGATCTCGGACAGCCTGGCCGGCGTCTCGGGCACCATCACGGCGCTGATCGCCGCGGTGTGGGTACTCACCCTGCTGCTGCTGATCATCGCGCTCCGGATGATCTCCAACGAGCGCCGGCGCGAATTCGCGCTGCTCCGCGTGATGGGGGCCTCCCGCTCCATGCTGTCCGGGATGGTGATCCGGGAAACCCTGCTCATCAGCCTCGCCGGAGGCCTGGCCGGGACACTGCTCGCGGCGCTGACCGTCATCCCGTTCTCGTCCCTGATCGAGACGAAGCTGGGGCTGCCGTACCTGCTGCCGTCCTGGCCGCACATCATCGCCGCCGGCGCCCTGGCGCTGGCCGCCGTCCTGATCGCCGGCCCCCTCTCCGCCTCCTTCACCGCCCGCCGCCTCTCCCGGCAGGACCCCGGGATCATACTGAGAGAATCGTGAGAGGCACCCGTGCAAATGGCACAGGATAACTTCGGAGGGCAGGCAGTGCCATGGCGCCGGGAAGCGGCGGCAGGCAGGGGATGAACCGGCGCCGAAAAGCAGCGGAAAGCAGCCGCTGACACGGCGCCGGAAAAGGAACAGGCTTCGCAACTGTCTTTGCAGCGAACCGGTCTGAACAGACAGCAGACTCAGGCGGAGCGCTCTGAACAGAAAGCTGACTTCAGAAAACAGAAGAGGACAGGATATGGATCTGCAAGCGGAACATCTCAGCCGGAGATACATGAGAGCATCCGGCTCGGCAAACTATACAGAGGCAGTGAAAGAGGCAGGGCTGACGCTGCGCGGAGGCACCCTGACCGTGCTGAAAGGGCGGTCCGGCAGCGGGAAGACAACCCTTCTGAGCATGCTCGGCGGACTCCTGCAGCCCACGGAGGGGCAGGTGCTGATCGACGGGACGGACCTGTATTCCCTGGACGACCGGGCACTATCCCATTTCCGGAACCGGCACATCGGCGTGATCCCGCAGGGCAAGGCCGCCGTCGACAGCCTCACGGTCCTCGAAAATGTCCTGCTCCAGGCCGGCATGTACGGCGAAGAGGAAGAACGCAGCAGAACGGGCAGATCCGGCCGCAGCGGCCGGGATCGCAACAATGGCGCAGGCCACAGTAGCCCGGACTGCAGCAATGGCGCTTTTCACAGCAGCCCGGACCGCCGCAGCGCGGCCGGCCGCACCGGAGAAGCTCTGGCGCTGCTCGAGCGCTTCGGCATCGCGGACCTGCGGGACGAATATCCCGCAGCCCTCTCCGGCGGCGAGCTTCGCCGCGTGGCGATCGCCCGGGCTCTGGCCGCCGCGCCGGAGATCCTCCTGGCAGACGAGCCGACCGGCGATCTGGATGACGAGAACACACGCATCGTCCTCGAGACCCTGCAGGAAGCCGCCGCCGGCGGCGCCGCGGTCCTCGTCGTCACCCACGAAGCCGCCGCCGAAGCCTACGCCGACGCCATGTTCGAGATGAACGCAGGAGAACTGCGCCCATCCGCCGCCGCCGGCGGAGCTGCGCGCGGTACGGCCAGTCAGCCAAAACGCAGCGCGGACGGTGAGAAGAGGATATGATCTATGAAGTGTGAGCGATGCACGCAAGAGCGGGACGGCTTCTTCGGCCTGTACTGCCCGGCGGAAAGGTATCCGAAGGCGGCCCTGATCCTCCCGTCGGATGATAACGCCGACGACCATCTGGCCAGGGCGGAGCTGAAGTGGGCGCACGGCCTCGGCCTCGGCGCCCTCACGATCTCGCCGGATAAGAAAGACACCGGGCTGCACGACTGGCCGATCGAGCACGTGGAATCCGCCGTGCGCTTTCTGCAGGGAAAGGGGTACGAAAAAATCGGGATCTTCGGGCTCTCGTCCGGGAGCCTGATCGCCCTCACGGCGGCCTCCTTCCTGCCGGACATCACCCTGACGATCGCCCTGACGCCGGTGGACTTTATCCTCGGCGGCTATCTGCATGACAATCTGGACGGCGCGGGCGAGCGGCCGGCCGAAGGCGAGTCGACCTTCACCCGGAAGGGCGAGCGCCTGCCGTATGTACCGGCGCCGTATCCGCACCCGACGTACTGGAATAAGGCCAAGGAAGAGACCAGGCGCCGGGGCGACCTCATCGCTGCCAAAGACCTGTACGATGAAACCGAGCGCGCGCACCCGGTGCGGGAAGAAGCGTTTATCAAGGTGGAGAACATCCGCGGTCATCTGTTCCTGGCGGGAAGCGAGGACGATGTCCTGTGGGATACCGCCCGGTACATCCGGCGCATGGGGCAGCGGCTGAAGGAACGGGAAGCACAGTGTACCTGGGAGATAAAAGTGTATGAACACGCGACGCATTTCATTTTCCCGGAACGGCTGATCCGCTGCATCGTTCCCGGCTTCCTGGTGGACTTGATCCTGCCGCTGGTTTTCCGCGAGTCGCGGGGATACCTGAAGGAGTGCCGCCTGGCGCGGAAAGATCTGGACCGCCGCATCGGGGAAATGCTGGAAACGTGGGCCCGGTGATCGAATGCCCGCACCGGCCGGGATCCGCGGCAGCGCGCCGGAAGCGGCCGGCCGGACCGGCTACAGCACCGGCACGGCCTCGTGCCCGGTCCGCCCGTGGTAGACATCATCGATGAATTGCAGGAAATCGGTCAGCAGCGGCGAGGCGCTGCCGCGCCAGAAGATCCCGTAGGGGACGCACCGGTCCAGGCAGCAGGGGCGGACAGTCATATCATACAGAATGTCATCCCAGCAGAGCGGCACCAGCATAAGGTACTTCTCCCAGGAGCATTCCCAGATGACCTCCGGGCCGAGGGAAGACCGGTACTGCAGGGAGACACCGCGGCTCCGCAGCAGCTGCTCCAGCGCAGGATCAGCGTCCCGGCCGGTCCGGTTGATCGCGACCAGGGTCTGTCCGGCCAGGTCTTCCCAGGTAAACTGCTTCTTTCCGGCCAGCGGGTGGTCGTTCGCGACGCCGCAGCCCAGCGGAACGGAGCAGATCTCCATGAAGTTCCAGCCCTCCTGCCAGGGGGCATGGTCCAGTATCCCTTCCACCAGGTCCGCGTCCTCCAGCCGGCCCTGCTGCGTATCGATGGACACCAGCCTGATCCGGTAGCGGGGATCCCGCTCGGTGAACAGGATCCACAATTCGTAGAGGAGACGGATCTTTTCCAGCATGGACGTGCCGATGCACAGCGTGAACTCCGGCTCGGCCAGTCTCTTAAGCTGTTCCTTAACGGCGTCACACCGCGCGATCAGCAGCGGCGCCTCCTGATACAGGAGCGATCCTGCGGCCGTCAGGCGGATCCCGCGCGGCGTGCGCTCAAACAGCGTGACCCCCAGAGACCGCTCCAGCAGATTGATCTGCTGGATCACGGCGCTCGGGCTGATATAGAGATGGCCGGCGGCTTTGGTAAAGCTGCCCCGGCGGGCCACTTCCAGAAATGTGAGCAGCTGTGGGTTGTACATGTCGGTTTCCTTTCTGTTTCCGTTCTGTTCTGTTTCCGTTCTGTTCTGTTTCCGTTCTGTGCCTTTTCGTTTCCGTTCCCGTCCGATGTCTTTTCGGTCCCTTTTTTTGTTCCCTTTCTTTTCGGGTTTTCTTTCTGCGTAACTGTTCAGAACGCTTCGCGCAGCAGTTACCTTTCTGCTTTCTTTTGCGCCTGGCTCCGTGCAGGTGACCGCGCCGGAGACGGTCGTCCGGTACATGGCAGGAGGGGGAACGCGGCAACGTTCAGCAGTAAGGCAAAACCTGACAGTATGATAACTTTTTCCGTGCGCCGGCGCAAGACGATCTGTGTGATAATACACATGTTTAAAGCATTCGTGCGGACCACAGGCGGGTCATATGCAGGCCGCAGGCAGACTAGTTGCGGCCCACAGGAGCATCCGCGCCGGATCCGCGCAGCGAAGAAGCAGTAAGGAAAGCAGTAAAGAAGCAGTAAGGAGGACAGGTATGGGTAAATTCATATCACGCCGCGAGTTCCTGAAGGGGGCCGCGGCAGCCGGCGCCAGTGCGGCGGTCCTGGGTGCGTTTCATTTCCCGGCGATGGCCGAGTCGACGGACAAGTACACGCCCGGAACGTACACGGATACGGAGGAGACCAATTACTCCAGCATCACCGTCACCATGACCTTCTCGGCCGACGCGATCACGGACTGCCTGATCGAATCATCCGGGGAGCAGGATCTGCTGACGGCCGATAAGAAAGAAGCGATGGGCAAGGCGATCGTGGAAGGCCAGGGCACAGAGGTGGATGCGATCTCCGGCTGCACGCTCGGCGAGTCCGTCAAGGCGATCGAGACCGCGGTGGCCAAGTGTATCGCCGAAGCCTCCGGCGAGGAATACCAGGAGCCGGAAGCGGCACCGGTCACCGGCCGCGTGGAAGGCTACTGCGGTCCGGGCGACTGGCTGGGAGAAGCCCCCGAGGATCCGGCGGACTATGAAGACGCAGGCACGTATGACGTGATCGTGCTGGGCGGCGGCCATGCCGGCATCGGCGCGGCGTTCGGCGCGGTGGATGAAGGCGCCACGGTGGCGGTTGTCGAGAAGCAGGCCTGGGGCAACTTCGTGGATCTGGACGGCACGGGCAGCAACATGGGCGGCTGGTACGGCGAGGATATCGGCCATGTGAATTCGCAGTTCCTGATCGACCGCGGCTACGGCCCGTTCGATACCGGCGATATCACCTCCGAATTCTGCAAGCGCGCCGCGGGCCGCGTGAATCCGGAGATCATCAAGAACTTCGTGCAGTATTCCGGACAGATGTTTGACCGGTATCACGAGATCTACGATTCCTATGAAGCGGAGCGCAAGGAGAACGACAGCAACGTCTATCTGTCGAGCACGGCCGTGATCGTGCCGAAGGCCACCGGCGACGGAAGCACCGGCGACCAGTGGGTGGACGGCGAGCCGGCCGGCGGCGAAGGCTACTACGACATGAGCGATATGTTCGCGTACCCGCTGTGCAATACGCAGGCGGCCTACGGCCAGCAGAACGCGGAATACCCGATCGAGTGCGGCGGCTACAAGACCTGGCCGTGCAATGCCCAGTTCTACGGCTATCAGGGCAACAACATCGAGTATGTCCACAAGTATGTGGTGAAGTACGTGCAGGAAAGCGAAGGCTGCACCTGGGACTTCGAGCGCGAAGGCATCAAGCTGATCCAGGATGACAGCGGCAAGGTGACCGGCCTGTACGCGAAGGATGCGGACGGCAAGTACTATCGCTACAACTGCAACAAGGGCGTGATCCTGTGCTCCGGCGACTTCATCGGCAATCCGGAAATGTGCTGGGCTCTCCTGAACGAGGGCATGGAGTGGGGCGAGCGCGCCGGCGCGACAGCGGACAGCTGGACGAGTGCGGGCGGCCGCAACGGTGCCGGCCACAAGATGGCCTGCTGGGCCGGCGGTATGATCGAGCCCTCGCCGCGCGGCTGGATGGGTCTCGGCGGCGGCGCCAACGGACCGTGGGGCGGAGCGCCGTTCCTGGCGCTGAATTCCCGCGGCAAGCGGTTCATGAACGAAGGCGCCATGTCGCAGGTGGCGGCCGTGACACTTCGTCAGCCGGCCGGCCTGTGCTGCTATGTCACGGACGCCAACTGGCGGGAGACGCTGAAGGCCGCTCCGCTGGATCACGGCTCACCGAACTTCGGCATGCAGGACTACTGGGACAAAATGGAAGCCGATATGGACGCGGCCGTACCGGGCCAGTCCAACACGGTCACCATCGCCAACCTGGCCGAGCGCACCCAGATGGCCGGCAGTGTCTACTGCGCAAACACGCTGGAGGAACTGGCCGATCTGCTGGGCTACACCGGGGCGGCGAAGGATATGTTCCTGAGCCAGATCGAGCATTACAACGAGCTGTGCAAGGCCGGTGCGGATACGGATTACGGCAAGGATGCCAAGTACATGGTTCCGGTCGAGACAGCGCCGTTCTACGGCGGCACCAGCGCGACCTCTCACAGCTCCAATCCGATGATGGTTACCATGTCCGGACTGGTAACGGATGAGACACAGAACGTGCTGGATCATGACTGGAATCCGATCGAAGGCCTGTACGCCGCGGGCAACTGCCTGGGCGGTCGGTACGGCTTCGGATACAGCACCCCGTTTGCCGGCAACTCGGTCGGCATGGCGATCACCCACGGCTGGATTGCCGGCCATCAGGCAGCTTCCGACGCCGCCTTCCTCGGCGTGCCGGTAGAAGCGGTGGCGGCTCCGGAGGGCATGGGCGGCCCGGGCGGCCCGGGCGGCGGTCCCGGCGGCCCGGGAGGAGCCCCCGGCGGTGAAGGTGAAGCAGCCACGGAAGCAGAAACTCAGGGCGCGTGACGCCGACGCGCAATCGGGCAGGACACGTCCTGCCTGATTGACGCGGCATGTCTTCGCTTCGCTTCGGTCGGCGCAAAGCCGACGTCCACCGGACGTCGTGCGCCGCCGGATGAATACGCAAGCGTGCTCACCCGGCTCATTGCTGACGCGCAAACCAGACAGCAGCCGGGGTTTCCCGGCTGCTTTTTGCAGAAGGTAACTGCTGCGCGAAGCGCTCTCAACAGTTACAGCAACAGAAAGGAAGCCGTATGTCTGAACTGAAACCGCTGATCGTCGATCTGCATATTCCGTATTGCATTCAGCCGGAGCGGTATCTGCGCCTGTACGGGGCGGTCGGTACCAATGCGGAGAAGAACGCCTACATGGCGGCGCTGAAGCGCGAGGTGTTATCCAATGAAGGCGAGCTGGACGGGTATGAGGTCAAAGCGGTGCGGCTGTCGGGCGGGAGCGCCACGGTCATGAGCCCGGATCTGCTGGGCGATCTGCTCAGCACGGTGCGCAAGGTCATGCCGGTGGCGCACGGCGCCGAGGTGTCCTTCGACGCGCATCCGCTGACGATCGGCACGCCGGCGCTGACCGGGATCGCGAACGGACAGCCGAACCGCGCCGAACTGATGATGCGCTCGTCGCTGGACAGCGAACTTCAGGCGCTGGGATGCGCCTTTACCATGCAGCATGTGCAGAACGCGATGCTGTTCTTCCACCGTTTCCGCATGAACAATGTCTCCCTGACCGTGAACTATGGCATACCCGGCCAGACACTTGACACCTGGCACAACACGCTGCGGGCCTGCCTGATCATGAGCACCGGCCATATCCGCGTCTGCCCGCTGGACGTGACAGAGGCCCCCGGCATGCCGTCTGCGCAGGAGCGGGAAGAGATGCGTGCGCACGCGCACGAGGTCCTCACGGCGGAAGGCTATCACGCCTACACAGATACGGACTACGCCCTGCCGGGGCACGAGAGCGTGGGGCTGCAGCTGCGGCAGAGCGGCTGCGAATACCTGGGCCTCGGCGTGGACGGACGCTCCCGCCAGGGAGGCTACCTGTTCCGCAACACCAACAACCTGCGGCTGTACATGCAGCACGCCGGGAATCCGGAGAAGACCATCGTGCAGGTACTGGCGGAAGCAGAAGCATGAGAACGAACGCATGAGAACGAACGCATGAGAACGAACGCATGAGGCGGCGGCCGGGCGCTGATCCGAAACGGATCGGCGCCTTTTCTGCGTGCGTTTGCGCGCGCGGTGTGCTATGATGGGAAAGTTAGGAAAATCTAACGTAACTGTTCAGGACAGCCCGAAGCACTTGCTGCTGAGGGCGTACCAATAAAGTATATTTGGCAGCATCGGACGAATTTGAATGCGAAGCTTCGTCCGA
>Ga0065709_1006168_pt1 | contig 13012 bp, 7 predicted proteins | sample Hoacrofraction14_2_FD_59096 | JGI IMG/M metagenome (GOLD analysis project Ga0065709, IMG submission 59096) | Hoatzin crop microbial communities from Cojedes, Venezuela, sample from fiber fraction 14 v1 | ecosystem: Host-associated > Birds > Digestive system > Esophagus > Crop | place: Venezuela... | reverse complement strand
AACCTCCCATCGCGACTTGCCGCAAATGAAAATAAACAATAATAACTACAAAAGGAACGCTGTGATGTAGAAAAGTTTTCGTATTTTTGCCATCGAAACGCAACAACTATCTGATCACACAAGGAAAAAAACATGACAATGAAGAAGAACCATCTAGCTATGCTCCTCTCTTGGCTACTCTGCCTTACCGCAGAGGCACAAACGACACACACAGGGGTATTCACGCCCAATCTCGCTCTCACTACACCCCACACCAACATCGGATTGATTGGAACTGCAGACACACTACGCGGGGTTCAATTCAACCTTCTCTCAAGCACGGCAATACAATCGCGCGGCGTTCAACTGTCCACTGTTCTGAGTGCAGCCAAGAGCGCACGGGGCGTGCAGTGGGCTGGTGTAACGAGTGTAGCAGACAGTCTGCGGGGCATGCAACTGTCGTCGATGAACAACATTGTACTCTCGCCGCTACACGGGTTGCAACTTTCGGGTGTGTCGAACGTGGCGATGGGTGTCGAGAAAGGCACACAGCTAGCCGCTGTTAACCTGGCTGCCAACACCATGCGAGGCGCTCAGATCGGTCTTTATAACTACGCCGATACAGCCACGGGCGTACAGGTGGGCCTTGTGAACGCAGCCCATGAGCATCCGAGGGGATGGCAGGTGGGGTTTGTGAACTTCAGCAAAGACGGCACGGGGCGTCGCATTGGTTTCGTGAACATCAGTCCACAGACGCAAATAGACTACTTGTTTTATGCGGGGAACACGTCGAAAATGAATGCTGCCATACGTTTTCGCAACAAGAGCACCTATAGCATTGTGGGCGTGGGCACTCACTATATGGGTTTAGACGAGCATTTCTCAGGGGCATTGTTCTATCGACTGGGTCAATTTTTTCAGCTGTCACCGCGCTGGAGTGTGAGCGGTGATGTGGGTTATTACCACGTGGAGACGTTTGAAGAAAATTCTACCACCAAGCCAGAGCGTCTCTTTTCGCTGCAGGCACACGTGAATGCCGACTATCAGATCAATCGGACACTGGGCCTATATGCGTCGTTGGGCTACGGCAGGACAAACTATTATGCGCATCATCGTAAATATAAGGACGGTTTGGTGGCGCAGTTGGGGCTGTCGATCAGGTATCATCGGGATGACGACGAACAGCTGCGATCGTTTGATCTCGTGCCTGGCGATGCCACGACAATGGGCGACGTGCCCTCTCCTTACGGACGGAAGCGGCCGTGGCTAGCAGCGGCTGAGGTGACGGGCATCAACCTGCTGGTACACAGCTTCGACCGTTTTGTGCTCGACGCCCACTATGCCCAGGTGACGATGCACTCCATTCGACGGAATTTCAAGCAGGGTTTTGTTTGGGACAACGATGGTTTTCCGACCAATCTTTTTGCGCATCCCTACCATGGAAATCTCTATTTCAATTCGGCGCGTGCGTGTGGTCTGAATTTCTGGGAGTCAACGCCCTACGCTCTTTGCGGCAGTCTGATGTGGGAGTTTGCGGGCGAATGTGAGCCACCTTCGCCCAATGATGTGTTGGCAACGTCCTTTGGCGGCATCAGTATCGGCGAAGTGACGAACCGGTTGAGTGATCTTTTGCTCGACGAAGATGTTATAGGCTTCCCGCGTTTCCTGCGCGAGGCAGCAGCACTGCTAGTGTGTCCGATGAAGGGTTTTAATAGGTTGGTTACGGGCAAGGCTTGGAAGCACGGCAACGGGGCACGCATGCAGCACGTGAAGCCCGACAATTTGAGTCTGCAGGTGACGCTGGGCGACCGTTATGTGGCCGACGATGGGGCGCTTTTTAGGGGCGAGCAGCAGCCTTTTGTGGCCCTCGACATGGAGTATGGCGACGCTATCGGCGGGCGCGGAAACAAACCCTACGACTTTTTCCACGTCAATCTGGGCTTCGGTGTTGGTGGTTCTCAACCTCTTATCAACAACATCCATCTCATTGGTCGCTTATGGGCCACGCCAACCAACGACGGAAAGAAGATGGACACAGAAGTGGGATTTTTTCAGCACTTCGATTATTATAACTCCGAACCGATCGAGAATGGCACGGGCCTTATTCCCTTCCGTCTGTCGGAAGCGGCTGCGGTGGGTCCGGGATTTGTCGTCAGATACAAACCCAACGGCTTTCTTCGACATATCGAACAGCGCACGTTCATCAGTGGCATTCTGCTCGGTGGGTCGAAGAGCGACTATTTTCATAACCTCGAACGCGACTATAATTTGGGCAGTGGCTATAGTGTGAAGTTGCACACGAACATTGCCTTCGGGCGCACTTTTGGTCTAAGACTGCTTGCGGAGCGCTATCAGATCTTCACGTGGAAGGGCTATGAGAAGAAGGATTTAGAGACAATCAACCCCACATTCCTCAATGCGCAGGGCGACAAGGGCAACGCGCAACTCACGGTACTCATTGCCCAGCTGAATGTATCTGTAAGCAAGAGCTTGAGCATTGAATTTGCAGGAAGTTATTTTACACGTGATTCACACTATAAATATTATGAGGATGTGCATGCCGACACGTTTGAAGTGAGAGCGGGGTTGGCATGGAAAATAAATTGAAAACGAGAAAAATCAAAAATTGAGAATTGAAAATTGGAAATTAGGCTAGCGCCATTGAGATTCAAGCGTGAGGCTCAAGCTCAAAGTAATTTTCAATTCTCAATTCTCAATTTTCAATTTAAGAATTAGTCCCAAATGCTCTGATGGTAGTAGCGGAAGTTGGTTTCGAAGTAGATGGAGTTGTCGGGATTCGACTCATCCGTTATTTCTAGTCCTGAGGGAACCATGGCATTTCCGCTTCGGAAGGTGATTTTATAGGTTTTCCATTCGTCTTTTGAGGCGAAGGCATCTACAATGTAGTTGAGTCCGAGGTCGTAAACCTTGTAGCCGAGGCCACTTGTTTCGTCGCCTGTTCGGCGCACAGCGAACTCGTCGTTGGACACTTTTTTCACCTCAAGTGGGAAGTGGATTTCGCCATCTCCATACCATTTGTTGAACACAAGGTCCATGGTGCCGTCGCCATTGGGCAGCAGTCCGATATAGACAAGGTTGGAGGCTTTGTATTTTGACTTATTAAGCGCCGTCTTGGCCTTATCCCATTCGCCCTTTGTCCAACTTCCGAGGCCTGAATATCCGAAGAAGAAGTTGTCGTCTTCGGTGTCAACAACAAAATAGTTGACGAGGGGTTTGGGGCCGATTTTGGAGCCTGTGCGCGGGCAGATGAACTCGCCGGAGATGGTGTCGAGGTTCATTTCGACGACGGTTGTGTTCTTATACTTGAAGTTTTCGAGCAGATAGATGCCGTTGGTGAGGTTACCATAGGAGTAGAGATGTTCTTCGATGTCACCGCCTTCCTCGTCGGCGAAATTGACGATGAGGTTATGATAGCCGCTGAGGAAGCGTGCGGTGAGGGTGTCGCCCTCGCATATCATGACGCAGTTGTAGGCGGCATAGCTGTTGATGCCATCCGACTTGGCCTGATATTCCTGCGGCGTCATGTTCATCTTGACCATGAAGAAGGGCAGCTGCTTGGTTTTTCCGCGTCCGAAAATGGTGTCTTCGTTGTCGGAATAGCGGTCGAGACAGAACTCGAAGTCGCCCTGCAGGTCCTGGGAGAAATACTGCGACTGGTCGGCGTAGTAGTGGAACATGGGGTTGTAGGTGTCGAATGAGATCACGATTCCGTTGTCTGATTTGAACGAATAGGAGCTCACGGCAGAGTCGAGCATATAGGCTCCGGGCAGGCGTTGCGTGGCGCTGGACTTATAGAAGGTGCAGAACTCGGGGTCGAAGCGCACGGCATAGCAATAGACTGCGGGATGGCGGCCGTAGGTGGGGTTGTCGGTGTAGAGGGCCCAACCGTATTCGTTGTTGTTGAACACGCGTCGATAGTCGGCCATCCAATTGTCGGCGCGGGTGGCGGGATCTACGTCGAAGATGTCGTCTTCTTTCATCTGGCACGAGGCTACGGCGCAGATGAGGAGGCAGAAGCTGATGACTTTGAATATTGTTTTCATGTTGTTGTCGGATTTAGTCGAGTGAAATATCGTCGAAATTTTGGTCGGCCAGGTTGGCTTCGCGTCGCTCTATGACCCGTTGTAGGGCATCCACGTCGAGTTCCCAGTTGTCTCTGAAGTATTCGCGGATGATGCGGAGCTTGGTTTCAATTTTGTTGCGTCCGCTTGTTCCGGCCGTTTCGAGAATGGCGTTGAACTCTTCGGTGGTGCTGGTCACGTAGGTAGAGAAGGTTTCTGCGAAGTCTTCTTCGGCGCTATAGGAGGCGTAGGCGGTGACGAAACCGAGGGCATAGATCTGCGGGTCGGTGGCACTGCTGAAGGAAGATGAATACATGCCGCCGAGGTAATCGGTGCCTGTAATTTGGTTGAACTCGGTTGTGAAGGGCACTTTCTGGTGGAACACGTGGCCGAATTCATGGATGATGGTATGGAAATAGGTGTCGTTGAGCTCTGTTCGGCTACGAATGACGCTGTCTTTTGGCACCCAATTTTCATAGACTACGTCGCCGAGGTGGTTGACATACCATAGGTTGATTTTGTAACCTCCCTCGGAGCTGCCGAGCGTATAGGACCCGTTGGAGAGCCATCCGCCGCTGGAATTCCATCCGGGGTTGCCCACAAGCTGGATGTGCTTGGGGAAGTGGGCACGTATGAAGGCCTGCGAGCCGGTGACTTCGTCGAAGGCATCGAAGCAGATATACTTCAGGATGGTGGCCATGCGGATAGAGTTTTCATACTTGGCAGGCACGAGGATGTAGTCCATAGAGATTTCGTTGTCTTCCCAACGATATTTCATTTCGACGTTGTAGGGCTCCACAAAGTTTTTCAGCAGCCATCTGTCGAGGTCGTTGAGCGGCGTTTGCGAGTCTTTGATTACGCTGATCGAGGTGTCGGGCTCATCGTCTTTTTCGCACGATGTGAGACCTGCGGCGAGCGTAAGAAGCAAGAGGAAAGAGAAAATTGAAAATTGAAAATTGAAAATTCCGCAACTTCTCATACGCGAAAGCGTGGTTTTGCGTCTCGCGACTTGCTCCATTTGATGGGATGTTTCATATATTTTTTTATTCATGAATCGTTCCTCCTGGGTTATCTTTTAAATGAAAAGTCTGTCATGTCAATAGGCTGCCAGTTGCTCATGTCGGCCGTTGTGGTGATGGCACGGTCGTTGGCGGTGAGGCCAGCAGCTTGCACTTCGAAGGGGATCTGTATGGCTTGGCGCGGGTCGCGATAGCTCATGGAGTCGGTGGCCTCCATGGTGTTGAGCGACGAAATGATCTTGCGGCGATAGGTTTTGATGCCATAGCGTTTGATGTCGAACCAACGCATGCCTTCGTGCAGGAACTCCAAGCGACGGCAGAGCAGGATGGTCTGGAGCAGACATTCCTGGTCGCTTTCTTCGGTGAGCGTGATCCAATCGGGATTCAGGTGCTTCCGGGGACGCGGAGCCATAGGCGTATAGTAGTCGTATTGGTGCGTCCATTTGTGTATAGAGCTCATTGTCAGCTTGTTGGGTACGGCTGTTTTCTTGTAGATATAGTTCCAATTTTCGTCGTACTGATAGGTGTTATATTCCACAGAGTCGCAGATGAAGTTCTGTGTCCACACGTTGACATCGGCCAGTGCCTTATCGTTGTTGCCCAGAATGGCATAGGCTTCGGCGCGGTTGAGGAGCGCTTCTTCGGCTTTGAGGGCCACGACGACGGTGCGATAATATCCGGTGTGGGTGTTGGTATTTACTTCTTCGAAAAGGTAGGGCGTGCGCGGGAAGAGGCATTTGTTGTAGGTCTGGCTAAAGAACCAATACATGTTGAAAATGCCTTGCGACTGTGCGGCCGTGCTGTTGGTGGGAGCCCAGGGCGTGAGGAAGAAGAGCTCGGCCGACGCGATGTAGCTGTTGCAGTTGAAACGTCCGCCGTTGGAGGTGCCTTGGAAATAGTAGCCATCCGACGAATAGACGGGCAGCAGGAGGAAGTTGGCCTGTTCCGACGACGAGATGTATTGTCGCGAGCGGGGCTGCATGTCGTCGGTGGGCAGGTCTTTATAGACATCGTAGTCGCGCATGAGGGCGGCGGGATTGTCGCCGAGGGCCAGCGTGGCATACTGGATGACTTTTTCGGGCTGCTGATAGAAGAGATAGAAACGCGACGCAAAGGTGTAGGCGGCCTTTGAATTGAAGTGGTAGCGCGGCACCTCATAGATGGCATCGCTCATGAGCGAGAGGCCTTCGAGCAGGTCTTTTTCTATCATTTCGTAGTCTTGTGCCACGGTTCCGCGATCGTATTTGGGGTCGAGCGTGGTTTCGGGTTCCGTGATGTAGGGCACGCCGGGGTCGGTGGCGGCGTGTTGCTTGGAATAGTTCATGCAGAAAATATTGGTGAGCATGAAGTGGGAATAGGCCCTGCAGAGGAGCGCTTCGCCGCGCATGGCCTTGAGGTTGTCGGTGGTTGCGCCGCCCATTTGCTCGATGCTGGCGAGTGCTTGGTTGGCGGCGGCGATGGCGGCATAGTAGCCTTGCCACACCATGGTGGGGCTTTCGTTGTCGCTCTCGGTGATGTCGGCCCAGTGGTAGCATTGCTCCGAGAAGCGGTCGTAGTTGCCATTGTCTTCGCCGTTGAGGTCGTCGGCGTTGTCGCTGGCCAATTCGCAGATGCGCACCAGCGTGACATCGGGGTATGCCGTGTTCAAAAGCGCCTTCACTTCGCTCTCGGTGTCCACCTCGATACGGCTGTCGGGTAGCTCATCAAGGAATTTGTTGCAGGAGGCAAGTCCCATTCCGATGGCAACGAAGCACAGGAGGCTATATATTGTTTTCATCTGATTCATAGGTGTTTATATGTTTTATATATTATAATGGTTGTCTGTTCCTCTCTTTCTTAGATGCCAAGTCTGACGGTGAACGTGTATTGACGGGGCATAGGCGAGGCCACACCGCCGGTGTTGAAGAACTCTGGGTCGTTGCCATTGAGTTTCTTGTCGGCGTAGATGAGGAAGAGGTTGGTGGCCTGCAACTTGAGGTTGACGTTGTCGATGCCCAGCGGTTGAATCCAGGCCTTGGGCAGGGTGTAGTCGAGGGAGATTTCTTTCATGCGGATGAAGTCGCCCTTTGCGATGCGCTCGGTGCTGTAGTTATAGGCGCTGTAGGCGATGTAGAGGTTAGGATTCAGATAGTTCTGACGCTTGGAAGGAATCACCGGCACGGTGGTTTGGTTTTCTTCGCCCGATGCCGACCAGCGGTTGTTGAACTCGCGTGGCATGGCGTCGAGGTCGGTATAGGTGCTGGAGAAAGCATTGTCGAGGCGAACCACATTGCCGAAGGAATAGACAACGAAGATGCTCAGGCGTAAGCCTTTATATTTGAACACATTTTCGAGCGAGCCATAGTCGGTCGGGTCGCTGGAACCTTCGTATTTCAGCCAGCTCAGGTCGGCAAACTCTTGGAAGTTGATGCCGTCGATGGTGATTTCGTCGTCAGCCACTTTGAACTGCGGAAGTCCTTCACTGGTGAGTTTATAGAAAGGAATGCTGAAAATACTGCGCACGGGATAGCCTTCGAGTGCAAAACCATTGCTGCGCACGAGGTCGATGACGCGCGACGTATTCTTCAGGTTTGTCACCTCGTTGTGCTGATGGCTATAGAGGAACGTGGTGTTCCATTCGAAGTCTTGCGTCTTGATGTTCTTCGTGTTCAGCGAGAGTTCGAAACCGCCTGACTTCATGTCGGCAATGTTTCCATATTTATCCACTTCGCCGCCCACGCCTTGTACGGTGATGGGGCCTATCAAGTCGTAGTTGCGACGGTTATACCAGCTCATCTCGAGGTTGATTCTGTTGTTGAGGAANCCCATGTCGGCCGTGATGCTGAGNTCGTGTTTCTTCTCGTAGGTGAGGTCGCTGTTGCCCAGCTCNGTGATGCGCAGGGCNGTTTCTTGGTCGGCACTGACGGGGCGCCAAGTGACGAGCGAGTTGATGATGGCACTGGAGTTGGAGATGCTATAGGGTCCGCGGTCGGCCGTGAGCGAATAGGATCCCTTCAGCGTGAAGTGGGAGAAGGTGGGCATGAAGGGCTTGAACCACTCTTCTTCGTGTGCGTTCCATGCGCCAGAGACGTTCCACGTGGGGAGCCAACGACTCTTTCTGTCGCGTCCGAGCGTATTGGTACCCTCGTATCTGAGCGTTCCGTTGATGATATAACGTCCTTTATAAGAATAGGTTGCATTGCCGAAGAAGGCGGCAGTGCGCTCCAAGGCGTTCGAAACGGTATAATAATCGGAACCTTCTTGCTTGAGTTTGTCGAAGATGTTGGGGTCGTAGTTGCCGATGTTTCCAAACTCATATTCGCGTCCCCACGCCCTCATCCATGTGCTGTTGCGCTCTACGGAGTTGGCCTCAACGCCTCCGAAGAGATTGATGATGTGCGTTTTGGCAAAAATATGGTTATAGTTGGCCGTGGCACGGAAGTCCCATGAGTTCATGCGATAGTCGTTTCGGTCGTAGATTCCGCCCTCGGGGAGCACGCTAACGGGCACGGCGTAGGGGTCGTCGGGGTCGGTCCAGAGATAGGGGTTGCTGTCGCGAATGATCGTATTGCCCATGGCGCGATAGGCGTTGGCCTGGTTGGAGTTCTCGGTTGCATTGTGTTCTGATGACGACTGCGCGCGTTTCATGGCACCGAGCACGCTCAGTTCGAGGCCGGCAAGCGGTGTCCAACTCAGCAAACCTTGGATTTTGAACTCATGGGTGTTCAGGTCGATGTAGTTGTTTTCCAACTCATGGAAGATGTTGAAGGGGCTATAGTTCTTCGTATAATATTCGTCGGGGTCGAGCACGCGCGAGGTGTTCAGCGCATAGCTATAGGGGTTGATGTCGAAGGCGCGCGACACTTCGCCGCTCACGAGGTTGACCTCCGAGGAGAGCGTGCCCGGTGCCTTCTGCTTACGTGTGGAGCTGTTGCCAATGAGTTGCAGTTTCAGTTTATCACTGAAATTGAAAGTGGAGTTGACATTGGCCGTATATCGCTTCACGCGGCTCTGCTTATACCACCCCGGATCTTCCATCAGAGAGACCGAAGCATAGTGTTGACTCTTGTCGGTTCCGGTCGAGATGCTCACAGAGTGGTTCTGCATGATGCTGTTGGAGAAAAGCAAATCGAACCAATCGGTGTTCCGGTATTCCTGCTGTCGGAGCCATTCGTTGCGTCCAGCATCGGTGTTGAGCACTTCGCCAGAAGCCAAGAGAGTGGCCAGTTTTCCATAGACGCCGCTCTCGCTGGCATTCACCACATCGGCCGGGTTCATATAGCCCTTGCGCTGAAGTTCCTGATAAACAGACATTTGCTCCTGAGAGTTCATGATATTGAAGTTGTTATAGCTGGGCTTCAGGCGCATGGTGAACTCGCCAGTGTAGTTGATGTTGGTCTTGCCAGAGTGTCCGCGCTTGGTGTTGATCACGATGACGCCGGCCATGGCGCGTGCACCATAGATGGAAGTAGCGCTACCATCGCGCAGAATCTGGAAGCTCTCGATGTCGTCGGCGTTGAGTCCTGCGATGGCACTCGACAAAAGTGTTTCGGCATTTCCCGACGAGAGTTCATCGGCATCCACCTCGATCACGTTGTCTTGGATGACGCCATCGACAATCCAAAGGGGCGTAGAATTGCCATAGATACTCGTGGCACCGCGCACCTGAATACGGGGAGCTGTTCCGAAAGTTCCCGTCACGTTCTGCACACTCACACCCGCGGCACGACCTTCGAGCGAGCGACTGATGTCGGGAACACCGTCGAGCTTGGCCTCTTGTGCGTCAATGGTGGTCGTGGAACCCGTAAAAAGGCGGCGGTCCATGCGTTGCATACCCGTAACGACCACGTCTTGCAAGCTCGTGGCATCGTCTTCCATAATGATGTTCAGGCGTTTGGTACCAGCCTTGCGCTTATAGGTCTTCATGCCGATGTAGGAAAATTCCAGCACATCAGTGGGCGCAACGCCAGCGAGTTCAAATTCTCCCTCGGTGTTGGTCACCGTTCCTTTGTCGGAGCCAACAACCTTCACCGTGGCGCCAATGAGCGGTTCGCCGTTCTTGTCGAGCAGCTTTCCGCGCGCCACTTGCGTTTTCCCATCTCCGGCCGTGCTCGACGTGCCAGTCTGAGAAACGTTCTGCGCCGTCAGAGTTGCAGGCGTAGCCAACAACAGCAATAGCAGGCAGAGCGAAGCAAAAAAATGTTTTCGTAGAACTGTCATATTGTTACTTGATTTAGATAAAATTCAGTTTTATAAATTGAATAGCGTATCATAGTGGTTGCAAATTTATCTATTTTATATCATTTTTGCAACATTTTGTATAATTTTTTTTAATTTTTCGTTCACTATGATATAATCTTACATTATTTATGCACCATTTCTTACGAAATCTATTCGTGCACATTTTGTCAAGAAAACGGAAGATTATACATCTTTGTCCCGCAGATGTGCTATATATAAATAGGTGTAAAAAATGGGTTAGTGGTTGACAGCAAGAAAAAATGCCTTCTTTCTGGCTGCATTTTTAGCGCAAGAAGGAAGGCATTTTGGGGTTATGGAAGGAAAGATGTGTTATTACGGGCGTTTATCTACGATTTCATGGTAGGCACGGATGGCGTGGCGCACGCAGTCGTCACATTCGCACAGGGGGCGCCCGTTGGGACCTTTGGTTTTCAGTTGGCAGCAGATGCTGGCACCAGAAAGGTCACTGAAACGTTGGTGCATCTGCTTAGCAGCAACTCCCGTGGCGGCTCCATCGAGCTTGAGGCCCGCGGCCATCACGGCACCGCATAGCGCTCCACAGGTGGCTTGCATGCCTCCCATGCCCGTGCGGAAACCTGATGCTACGCGCTGAAGCAAGGCACGAGTGTCCGACGAGAGGCTTTCGTCGTCGAAAACGAGGGCTTCTACGGCTGATTGACAACAGTTATGACCGTTGTGTTTCAGCCATACGCCATATTCTTCGCGTTCTTCGGTGGTCATTGTTTCTCGCTGGGTTTCAGAAGTTTTGCATATTCTTCGGGCGCATTGAGCAGTCGAACAGCCTCTGCCATCTGTTTGTCTCTTCGCAGCATGTTCTCAATGGCGCCACGCTGATAATAGTAGCAGCTGACCAACTCATTTGAGATCAAATCCTTGATGGCCTCTTTGTTGAAGTCGAGGTCCTTCTCAAGATTGTGTTTGAGCTTGGCTCTCAGGTTGTCGAACTCCGTTTTTGCATCGTCATAATACCCCTCATATTTGGCGATTTTCTCCAATGTTTCGAGATATTTTTCCGTGGCACGATCGTATTTAAAATTGCTTTTGAGCATGCGGCCCTTGAATTCCTCGAAGTCGGCGTCTGTGATTTGGAAGTCCTTTGCGGGCGCGATGGTGGGATGGGATGCTACATAGTCGATCACGTAGTTGTGCAACAGCTCATCGGAATCGCGCAAAGCGGCAAGGCTATAAACGAGGTTGCTCATGGAATCGGGCTGCACCACCACATCGGGCATGATGCCTCCGCCATCACGAACGGGGCGTCCCGCAGCTGTGTAGAAAACCTTCGTGAGCGAATCGGGCACATGTTCTTCCACATATCTGCCGTTGGAACGCTTGTAACTGCGCGCCTGAATACAACGTCCACTGGGGATATAATATTTGTTGGTCGTCATTTTCATGCTGCCATTATAGGGCAGGTCCATCGTCATCTGCACAAGCCCCTTGCCGTAGGTACGCGTTCCGAGAATCACGGCACGATCGAGATCCTGCATGGCGCCACTGGTTATTTCGCTCGAGCTGGCAGAACTGCCATCCACGAGCACCACGATGGGCATGAGAGAATCCACAGGTTCGACGGTCGTCTTATAGTCGCGATTAGCGTTGGGCAACTTTCCGCGGTTAGAAACGATGAGCTTCCCCTTGGGCACAAACATGTTTACAATGTTTACTGCCTCCATTTCCGATCCACCACCATTGCCACGCAGGTCGATAATCAACTTCTGCATGCCTTGGCGCTTCAGGTCGAGCAGTGCACGGCGGAAATCCTTTGAACAATCTTCGGTGAACGAATTCAAATTGATATAGCCGATATCTCCCTGGCGCATACCATAGAACGGCACCGAAGGCGTCTGAATGGCACGTCGCGTTATCTTCATTTTCATCGTCTTGCCCGTGCTGGGACGCTTGATTTTCAGGATAAAACTAGTGCCAGGCTCGCCACGCAAATGTTCACTGACAAAATCCTGCGCCTTGTCAGTCATGTCGATGTCGTCCACCGCCAAGATGATGTCGCCGCGCTTCAACCCAGCCTCTGCCGCCGGCATGCCCTCGTAGGGCTCATCTATAACGACGCGTCCGATCTGATAATTATACTTGATAATCGATCCGATGCCGGCGTAGGAACCCGACAAAAAATACTTAAATTCCTTGAGCTTCTCCTCAGGATAATACACCGTATAAGGGTCGAGACTCTGCAACATCGAGTTGATTCCGTCGCCGATAACCTCGTTAGCCTCAAGCGTATCAACGTACATCAGATCCAATCGCTGATAAATCTCGTTGAGAATTTCCAAGTTTTTTGTTACTTCAAAACTATGATCTTTTACCTGCGCCACCACATCCGCAGCCCCAAAACAGCCTAGCAGCAGCAACATGATTATCTTCTTCATACATCATTACTTGTTAAAACACGTGCAAAAATACAACTTTCGCCCCAAAAAAAGCATCATAATACCCAAAAACAACATATTTTTTTCATTGCGATAAAAAAAACTTCAAAAAAGTTTGGTTGTTTCATAAAAACCCCGTACTTTTGCACCCGCAATACAAAAATTGCTGCTTCAGTAGCTCAGTTGGTTAGAGCACCTGACTGTTAATCAGGGGGTCGTTGGTTCAAGCCCATCCTGAAGCGCGCTGAAAATCAAGGAGTTACGAGAAATCGCAACTCCTTGATTTTGTTTTAGGGAACTTCAG
>Ga0065709_1006376_pt1 | contig 13022 bp, 10 predicted proteins | sample Hoacrofraction14_2_FD_59096 | JGI IMG/M metagenome (GOLD analysis project Ga0065709, IMG submission 59096) | Hoatzin crop microbial communities from Cojedes, Venezuela, sample from fiber fraction 14 v1 | ecosystem: Host-associated > Birds > Digestive system > Esophagus > Crop | place: Venezuela... | reverse complement strand
TCAGCTCGATTCCGCTTCGCTTCATCTCGCTGTCTGTTGTCGCCAGATGCTGCGGCAATACACAGTTGCCTTCGCCGGATATATCCGGCTCTGAGATAAGAAAAGAACAGCGATTTTCATGCAAGCATGAATCGCTGTTCTTCTCTTATCTCACTGCCTCGCTATGCTCGGCAGCGGCAACTGTTTTATGCCTTGCGCCTGGCTCGTTATCACTCAAACTCAATCGTCCCCGGCGGCTTACTCGTGATGTCGTAGAAGACCCGGTTCACGTGGCTGACTTCGTTCACGATCCGGTTGGTCACTTTCTTCAGGACCTCGTACGGGATCTCGACGATGTCGGCGGTCATGAAGTCGATCGTGTTGACGGCGCGCAGGGCCACGGCGTAGTCGTAGGTGCGCTCGTCGCCCATCACGCCGACCGAGCGCATGTTGGTCAGGGCTGCGAAGTACTGGCCGGCGGTGCGGTCGAGGCCGGCGGCAGCCATCTCCTCGCGGAAGATCGCGTCTGCCTCCTGCACGATCTTCACCTTCTCCTCCGTCACGTCGCCGATGATCCGGATGCCCAGGCCCGGGCCCGGGAACGGCTGGCGCATGACCAGCGACTCCGGGATGCCCAGGTGCAGGCCGACCTTGCGGACCTCATCCTTGAACAGGGCGCGCAGCGGCTCGATGATCTCCCGGAAGTCGACGCAGTCCGGCAGCCCGCCGACGTTGTGGTGCGATTTGATCACCGCGCTCTCGCCGCCCAGGCCGCTCTCCACGACGTCCGGATAGATCGTGCCCTGCACGAGATAATCCACCGCGCCGATCTTCCGCGCCTCCTCCTCGAAGACCCGGATGAACTCCTCGCCGATGATCTTGCGCTTGCGCTCCGGCTCCGTCACGCCGGCGAGCTTGTCATAGAACCGCTGCCGCGCGTTGACGCGCACGAAGTTGAGGTCGTACGGCCCGTCGGGTCCGAAGACGCTCTCCACCAGATCGCCCTCGTCCTTGCGCAGAAGGCCGTGGTCCACGAACACGCAGGTCAGGTTCTTCCCGACCGCGCGGGACAGCAGCACCGCCGCCACCGACGAATCCACGCCGCCCGACAGCGCGCAGAGCACCTTGCCGCCGCCGATCTTCGCGCGCAGGTCCACGATGGTGCGCTCCGCGAAATCATCCATTTTCCAGGAGCCGGCGCAGCCGCAGATGCCGATCACGAAGTTCTTGAGAATCTGCGCGCCATACTCGGTGTGCAGGACCTCCGGGTGATACTGGATCGCGTAGAGGCCGCGCTCGCGGCACTCGGCCGACGCCACCGGGCAGTTGTCCGTGTGCGCGGTCACCGTGAAGCCGGGGGCCACCTTGGAAATGTAATCGTTGTGGCTCATCCAGCAGGTCATCGGCGAAGGCACGCCCTCATACAGCGGCGACGCGGGCTCATCGATGGCGACGCGTGTGCGCCCGTATTCGCGCTCCGGCGCCCGCTCCACCTGCCCGCCGAGCACGTGCATCATCAGCTGCGCGCCGTAGCAGAGGCCGAGCACCGGCACGCCCAGCGAGAACAGCTCCGCCGGGGCGCTCGCCGCGCCTTCCTCGTAGACGCTGTTCGGGCCGCCGGTCAGGATGATCCCGCTCGGATGCAGCGCGCGGATCTCGCTGAGGTCCGTGCGGTACGAGTAGATCTCGCAATAGACATTGCATTCCCTGACACGCCGCGCGACCAGCTGGTTGTACTGGCCGCCGAAATCAATAACGATCACTTTTTCAAGACTGTGCAGATCCATGAGCCGTCCTTTCTGTCCTTTCCGGTAACTGTTCAGAACGCTTCGCGCAGCAGTTACCCTTTCTGTTCTGTATGCTGCCTGTCACTGTCGCTGTCGTTGTCATCGGGTTCACATCCGCGGGTAAATGCCGTGATTTATTTGCCCGCTGATGCTATAATCGGCTTACATCATACCATGAAGTGCGCTGTTTTGAAAGTGCCTTGCCGCGGCTTTGCCCGCAGGAGACGCCGGCTGTCATCGCAGGCCGCCGCCGGGTCGCATCAACACGGAGACATCAGAACGGAAGGAGACCTCACCATGTTCCAGAATATATACCCCCACGTGCTGCACAACGACTACTTCATCCGCGCCCCGAAGAATGACGACCTCGTGATCTGCGCGGACGACCGCAAGATCCTGCTGGCGGAGGAAAGCGACGGAACGCTCCGGGTGCCGACATTTGCTCAGATCCGCGCGGTCTCGGAGAAGGCGGCGGCGCAGGCGTTCTACCTGCTGGCGCTCGACGAGCGCGGTTTCTTCTTCGTGCCGGAGAAGCTGCCGGAGAGCGGGAAGATGCGCTACTGCAATGAGATGGTCCTCCGGGAAATGGAGCACAGCGCGCTCGCCTTCGCGGCAGCCACCGCGCTGCAGCTCGGGCAGTGGTACACGCTCCATCAGTTCTGCGGCCGCTGCGGCGTGCCGACCGTGCGCAGCTCGTCCGAGCGCGCGATCCTCTGCCCGAAATGCGCGCACCTCTATTATCCGCGCATCTCGCCCGTGGTGATCGTGGCGGTCACGGACGGCGACCGGCTGCTGCTCACCCGCTACAGTGCGGCCACCTATAAGCGCCACGCGCTGGTCGCCGGCTTCGTCGAGGTCGGTGAGACGCTCGAGGACGCGGTACGGCGCGAGGTCCGGGAGGAGGTCGGCCTCCACGTGCGCAACATCCGCTACTGCGAGTCCCAGCCCTGGCCCTTCTCGTCATCGCTCATCGCCGGCTTCTTCGCCGACGTCGAGGGCGACCCGACGATCCACCTGAACGCCGACGGCAAAAATGAGCTCGCCGAAGGCATCTGGGTGCCCCGCAGCGAGCTCGAGATCGAGGATAATTCGGTTTCCCTGACGTGGGATATGATCCGCAAGTTCAAGGACGGACTCGACGCGCGGTAAGCCGTTTCACCAGCGCCCCGGCGCCGCGGCCCCGGCCGCCGTCCGCCTTCGTCTTCTCCTCCGCCGCTTTCTGCAGCAGCACCGTGAAGATCATGCGCCCGTTCTTCCACTCCGCGGTGATCTTCCCGCGGAAGTTCTCGGCGATGTTTTCGGCCATGGACAGCCCGATCCCGTGCCCGGACTTCCCGGAATTGTGCGACGAATCCCCGCGGTAGAACCGTTGGAAGAAGCGCGACGTGTCCACGCCCTCACCGTCGCTGAACGAATTCGAGACCGTCAGGCACGGCCGGTGCGCGGCCCCCTTCGGCGCGAGTGTGATGCTGACCGAGCCGCCCTCGTCGCAGTACTTGCCGGCATTGTCGACCAGGATGTTGACGAGCTCCGTCAGCATCCGCGGCTCCGCCCTCGCCTGAAGTCCCTCGTCGATCGCCGTCTCCAGCGTGCACCCGCGCTGCTCGATCACCGGCCGGAACGATTCCGCCGAGTCCTTCACGATTGCCGAGAAGTCCAGATTCTCCAGCGTCAGGTCCTGCGTCTCGCTCATCCGCGCGAGCGACACAAGCTCGTTGATGAGCCCCGTCATGCGCCGGACCTGGTGGCTGATGCTCTCGGTCCACTCATTTTTCCCGTTGATCATCTCCAGCACTTCGGCATTCGCGGATATGATCGTCAGCGGCGTCTTCAGCTCATGTCCCGCGTTCGTGATGAACTCCTTCTGCCGGTCCATGTTGTCGATGTACGGCTTCATCGCGCGGTGCGACACCAGCGTGACGATGATCAGGAACAGGATGACGACCATGACGCCGACGAGCACCGACACACCCTGGATATCCGCGAAGCTGTTCAGCTCACTCGTGCAGTCCAGGAACCAGACCGACGTCTCGCCGCTGCCGTCCTTCACCTTCCGGAAATAGTATTTCATCGTGCCGTAGGCCAGGTAGCCGCTCCGCCGGTGCATGCGCGCCACGAGCGTCGCCATCCGCGCCGCCGAGCTCTCGGACACCGCCGCCACATGCGTCAGCCCGGTCTCCTCGATCTCGCCGTCCTCGTCGAACACGACGACAAAGTAACGCAGCTGGTACGCGCTCTCCGGCGTGATGTCGAGCCGGTCGTCCTGGCTGACCACGAGGCTGTACAGCTCCTTCAGCACGTCCTGCACGCTCCGGATCCCGCCTTCCAACCCGGAAATGGCTTCTTCCGTCTCTCCCTCCGCCGCGCTCTCCGCCTCCGTTCCGGCCTCTTCGCCGGGCAGCGCACTCTCCTTCTCGGTTCCCGCGCCCCCGCCTTCATCCGGCCGGCCGGTCTCCGCTTCCGTATCCCACTCCTCATCGGATCCGTACTCCCGCACGAAGTCCTCGTACTCCGGCAGCCCGTCATTGCGGATGATGTAGTTCAGCCGGGCGTCCACCCGGCTCCGGATATTGTAGAAGGAGACCGCGAGAAACGGGATCTCGATCAGGATGACCAGCGCCGCCACGGCCAGCACGCTGATCGCTATGAATTTGTGCTGCAGCTTCTTGATCACTGCCCAACCTCCCTCACCCCTGCGCTCCGGTCTCCAGGCAGAACGGCCCCTCCGGCGCGCCGCTGATGCGGATCGTCGCGGCCACCGCCTGCAGCTTGGTCCGCAGGTAGGAGATATAGACCCAGACGACCTCCTCGCTCGCGTTCTCCTCGCCGTCCCACACATGCCGCAGGATCTCCGCGCTCGGGAGCGCCCGCTCGCGGTTCAGCATCAGGTACTCCATCAGCGCGCTCTCGTGCTTGGACAGCCGTACCGCGTTCTCGCCGCTGATCTCCTGGCGGGCGAGGTCCAGCTTGACATTTCCGGCCTCGAGGAGGCGCGGCGTGTAGTCTTCCTTCCGGCGCGTGCGCGAGCGGATCCTCGCCGTCAGCTCCCCCATCGAAAATGGCTTCGTCAGATAATCGTCCGCTCCGGCATCCAGCCCCGTGATGCGGTCGTCCACCTCGGCCTTCGCCGTCAGCATGATGACCGGTGTGAGATCGCCGGACGCGCGGATGCGGCGCAGCGCCTCGATGCCATCCATTTTCGGCATCATGATGTCGAGGATCATGCAGTCATAGCCGCCGCCCCGCGCCAGCTCCACCGCCTCCTCCCCGTCGTAGGCCGCGTCCACCTCATACCCCGTATGCTCCAGCACCGCCCGGACCGCCCGGGACAGCTCCTTCTCGTCTTCCGCCAGTAACAGTCGCATGATCATAACCCCCTACTATTTGCTCTCGCGGATCAGGTTCCGGATCGTCTGCATCGACAGGTCGCACGACGCCAGCTCGTCCGCGCAGCGCTTGAGTTCCTCCACGATGATCCCCGCGTGGGCGATCTCCTGCTTGTACTTCAGCTGGTGCTCCAGGCTCGCCCACGAATCCATCGCGATCGTGCGCAGCTGGATCTCCGCATAGTAGTGCCCCGGATTGTCCCCGCGGATGTCCTCGTACGGCACGGTCAGCTCCAGGATCATGTGGTAGCTCCGGTACCCGTTCGGCTTCGCGTGCCGGATATAGTCCTTCTCGCGCACGACCCGGCAGTCCTCCATCGAGCGGATGTACTCGACCAGCGTGTAGATATCGTCGACAAAGCGGGTGATGATCCGGATCCCGATCGAGTCCGTGATCACCGTCAGCGCGTTCTCCGGCGTCGCCTCGAGCTCGCGCCGGCTGAGCTTCTCCCGCATGCTCTCCTCGGATTTGACGCGCGCGAGGATATGCTCATAGATCCCCTCCCCGCTCTCTTCCTTCACCTGCGCATTATACGCCCGCAGCCGCTCCTCCAGCCACGCCCGGACCCCATCCAGGTTCCCGGCGACTTCCCCGTAAATGGATTCCATCTGCATCTTCCTCCGTCTGCGGCGCCACCGCCGCCATCACACATCACTCAGCCGGCCTTCACTGCGCCCGCATGATACTCTCGATCTTCGTCCGCACGAGATCAAACGCGACCTCGTTCATCCCCGAGTTGATCACGATGTCCGCCTTCGCCTTCGTCGGCTCGACATACAGATAATGCATCGGCTTGACCGTCGTCACATACTGCTCAAAGATCCCGTTGAGGTCCCGGCCGCGCTCCTGCATGTCGCGCATCGCGCGGCGCATGATGCGCTCGTCCGCGTCCGCCTCGACATAGATCTTGATGTCAAAGAGGCTGCGCAGCTCGTCGTCCTGCAGCGTCAGGATCCCCTCCACGAGGATGACCGGCCGCGGCTCGATATGCCGCACCTCGTCGAGCCGGTTGTGGATCGTGAAGTCATACACCGGGCAGTCGATCGCCCGCCCCGCCTTGAGCTCCCGCAGATGCTTCACCAGCAGGTCCGTTTCGAGCGCGCTCGGATGATCATAGTTGATCCGCCGCCGCTCCTCCAGCGGCACATCATCCCGCCGCCGGTAATAATTGTCGTGATACAGCACGATGATATCGTCCCCGAAGCAGGCCTTGAGTTTATTCGTAAATGTCGACTTCCCGGACCCCGTCCCTCCCGCGATCCCGATCATGACACAGTTCATTCGTGCGTCTCCTTCCCCGGCGCCGGGCCTGCACACGCTGCACGCATGGCACACTCACCGCACATCTCCCGTCAGCGCCGCGCGCATCCGCTGCCGGCGCCTCCGATGGTTCATACTCTCTCCGCTCACCGCAGCCCGCCGCACACGTTTCGCGCGGCAGCCGCATTGGATTCATTTTACCCGATACACTTTGGAATTACAAGAAAAGGCCCTGCGCCACTCCGCTGCATGCAGAGTGGGCGCAGAGCCTTGTTTTCCTTGTATTTTCGGGGCTTTTCAGGTCTCCGGGGAGCGCATCGCGCGTGAAAATTCACGAAGAAATCACACTTGGATTTAATACCCCATCGGCGCCTGTGCCGGCGCGGCCGGAGCCGGTTCCTTGATGGTGCCGACCGTCGCTTCCGTGGTCAGCAGCGAGGACGCCACGCTCGTCGCGTTCTGCAGCGCGCTTCTCGTGACCTTCGCCGGGTCCACGATGCCCGCCTCGACCATGTTCACATAGACCTCATTGTAGGCATCGAAGCCGACACCTTCCTCCGCCTCGCTGACCTTGTTGACGATCACGGAGCCCTCAAGACCCGCGTTCTCGGCGATGTAGTACAGCGGTGCTTCCAGCGCCTTCAGGACGATCTGCGCACCGGTCTTCTCGTCGCCGGTCAGATCCTTCATCTGCTCCGCGACCTTCTTCGCCGCGTGGATGTAAGCGCTTCCACCGCCCGCGATGATGCCTTCCTCGACCGCCGCACGCGTCGCGTTCAGAGCATCCTCCATACGGAGCTTAGCTTCCTTCATTTCCGTCTCGGTAGCAGCGCCGACGCGGATGACCGCCACGCCGCCGGCCAGCTTCGCCAGTCTCTCCTGCAGCTTCTCACGGTCGAAGTCCGACTTAGTCTCGGCGATCGTCGCCTTGATCTGGCCGATACGATCCGCGATGGCCTGCTTGTCGCCCATACCGTCGACGATGATCGTGTTCTCCTTCGCGACCTTCACGCTCTTGGCGCGGCCGAGCATCTCGAGCGTCGCATCCTTCAGCTCCAGACCGACTTCCTCGGAAATGACCTGGCCGCCTGTCAGAATGGCGATATCTCTCAGCATATCTTTTCTGCGGTCACCGTAGCCCGGCGCCTTGACGGCGACGACAGAGAACGTGCCGCGCAGCTTGTTGACGATCAGGGTCGTGAGCGCTTCGCCCTCGACATCCTCGGCGATGATCAGGAGCTTCTTGCCGCTCTGCACGATCTGCTCCAGCAGCGGAAGGATATCCTGGATGTTGCTGATCTTCTTGTCGGTGATCAGGATGAACGGATCATCGAGCACCGCTTCCATCTTCTCGGTATCGGTTGCGAAGTACGCGCTGACATAGCCGCGGTCAAACTGCATACCTTCGACCAGATCCAGCTCGGTCTGCATCGTCTTGGATTCCTCGACCGTGATGACGCCGTCGCGGGAGACCTTCTCCATCGCGTCCGCGACCATCTCGCCGACCTTCTCGTCGCCCGAGGACACGGCCGCGACCTTCGCGATCTGGTCCTTGCCGGACACCTTCTGGCTCATGGCCTTGATGGCCTCGACGGTCGCTTCCGTCGCCTTCTTCATACCCTTGCGGAGCACGATCGGGTTCGCGCCGGCCGCCAGGTTGCGGATGCCTTCGTCCACCATCGCCTGCGCCAGGACCGTCGCGGTCGTGGTGCCGTCGCCGGCGACATCGTTCGTCTTCGAAGCGACTTCGCGGATCAGCTGCGCGCCCATGTTCTCAAACGCGTCTTCCAGCTCGATCTCCTTGGCGATCGTGACACCGTCGTTGGTGATCAGCGGGCTGCCGTAGCTCTTGTCCAGGACCACGTTGCGGCCCTTCGGTCCCAGCGTCACACGGACGGTATTCGCCAGCTTATCAACACCGATCTGCAGGCTCTCTCTCGCTTCTGCACCGTATTTCAGTTCCTTTGCCATAATACTAACTCCTCCTTGTCCGGCCGGCGCTTTCCGCGTCTGCCGCTGTTTTCTCTGTCGGCCGGTCGCTGCTGCGTGCCTGCCGCTGTTTTCTCATGCAGGCCGGCCGCTGCTGCGCGCCTGCCGCTGTTTTCTCATGCGGGCCGGCCGCTGCTGCGCGCCTGCCCCGCGCGCTCTTCTCTATCGGTATCTCACTCGACCGTCGCCAGGATGTCCGCCATCTTCACGATCACGTACTCCTCTTCGCCGAGCTTGACTTCCGTTCCGGCGTACTTGGAATAGACAACCTTGTCGCCGGCCTTCACCGTCATCTTGATCTCCTTGCCGTCCACATGGCCGTCGCCGACCGCGATGACCTCCGCCTCCTGCGGCTTCTCCTGGGACTTGGAAGCCAGGATGATTCCGGACTTTGTCGTCTCCTCTGCTTCAAACTGTTTCAGGACAACCTTATCACCAAGCGGTACCAGTTTCATGATCATTCCTCCTGCTTTAGCTTTGCTTCGCAATGTGTCGTTTGCCATTGCCATTTCACATGTCTCAGACATTCTCTGTGCGGACAGGCGGTTCAGCACCTTTCGGTTCAGCGCCGTCCGGTTCAGCACCTTTCAGTTCATCGCTTTCCGGTCCGCCGCCGTTCGGTTCAGCGCCTTCCGCTTTATTAGCACTCATTCAAATCGAGTGCTAAATCACGCTACTTATAATAGCAGGAAATGTGAATTATGCAAACGCGGAAATCGCCGTTTATATCAGTTTATCTCGTTTTATCTCTTTATATCTGTTTAAATCTCTTAATTTCTTCTTTTTCTGACTTTCCCGACAGCCGCAGGCAGGCGGCCGGCGGGCCGCGCGGGGGCGGCTGACCGCGGCGAACAGACCGTGGCGAACAGGCCGCGAGGGGGCGGCTGACGGGCCGGCGCGGCGCGCGCAGGCGGGCAGCGACGGACGGCGGGCGCGGTGGCAAAAAAGGCCTGCGAGGCGCCGGGCGCAAAAAAAAGACGCCCTGCGGCGTCTTTTTGTACAGCTGAATATGGGCCCCGGTCGGGCGGCGATCAGATCCCCCGCTGCAGCCGGATCTCGCGCAGCTGGTCGTAGACGGCGTCGTTGAGCACTTTAATGTAGGTGCCCTTCATGCCCGACGAGCGCGACTCGATCACGCCCGCGCTCTCGAACTTCCGCAGCGCATTCACGATCACCGAGCGCGTGATCCCGATGCGGTCGGCGATCTTGCTCGCCACCAGCACGCCCTCGTCGCCGCTGAGCTCGTCGAAGATGTGGATGATCGCCTCGAGCTCCGAGTAGCTCAGCGTGCTCAGCGCCGACTGCACGATCTGCACGCGGCGGTTCTCCTCGGCATTCTCCTCATTGAGCGAGCGCATCATCTCAAGGCCGACGACCGTCACCGCGTATTCGCTCAGGATGATGTCGTCGATCTCGTACGGCTTCACGCCGCGGTACATGAACAGCGTCCCGAGCCGCTCGCCCGCAATGTCGATCGGGTTCACGATCGCCTGGTACGAGCGCAGGTTCTCGCCGGTGAAGCCCAGCGTCTCGAGGTTCACATTCTCCTTCGTGGAGAGGATGCTGAGGAAGCGCTCGTTGAGCATCGGATCCGCAAAACGCCCGACGCGGTCATCGATGAGGTCCGTCAGCTCCGTCACGTCGCTCCGCACGCTCACGCCGAGCACCTTGCCCTTGCGGCTGAGCACGAGCACGTTGGAATCCAGGATATCGGCGAGAACCTCGCATATATCATTGAACACGACCTTACTCGCATGATTATTATGAAGTAACTGGCCGATCTTCCTCGTCCGGTCCAGAAGCTGCACGCTCATGAAACGCCTCCGTCAAATCCTGTAAATCAATAAAAATGCATCTGCCATTCTATCACAGCCGCCCCCCGGGCGCAATGCACGCACCGTCTCCGCTGCCGGGGAGGCAACCGCCACCCGCAAACCCGGACCGCAAACCGCGCTCGCCACTCGATAGTAGCGTCGCAGTTCCTCGTCTCCGCTGGGAGGCAACCGCCGCCCGCAAACCCGGACCGCAAACGGCCCGACGCTCACAAACCCGGACCGCCAAAGACCCGGTGCCCGCTCCGGCCTGCGCCGGACGGCACCTCGCAGCTATCTGTGCCCGTGTCAGCTCACACACCTGCTGCGCGCCGCGCTCTCTGCTTCACACCGCCTGCTGCGCCGTCTCCGTCGCCGCCGCGGAACCGGCCGCGGCCGCACCATCCTTCGCGCCGTCGCCCCTGCTGCCATTTCCGGCGGCCTTCGCGTCCATCGTGTAGCCGCAGGACGCGTCCGCACACAGCAGCCGGTTCCCCTTCTCGATCATATACCCCCCGCACTGCGGGCAGCGCACGCTCGAAGGCTTCTGCCACGAGATGAAGTCGCACTCCGGATTCTCGCAGCCGTAGAAGCGCCGGCCCTTGCGCGAGCGGCGGATCACGACCTCACTGCCGCATTTCGGGCAGGCCACGCCCGCCTTCTCATAATACGGCTTCGTGTTGCGGCACTCCGGGAAGCCCGGGCACGCCAGGAACTTGCCGTGCGGGCCGTACTTGATGACCATGTTGCGGCCGCACATCTCGCACACGACATCCGTCACCTCGTCCGCGATCGACACCTTCTCGAGGCTCTTCTCCGCCTCCAGCACCTCCCGGTCGAGATCCGGATAGAAATTGCGGACGATCTCCTTCCACTCGATCCTGCCCTCCGCGACCGAGTCCAGCATTTCCTCCATGTAGGCCGTGAACTGCACGTCGTCGATCTCCGGGAAAGACGTCTTCATGATCTGGTTGACCGCCTCGCCGAGCTCCGTGATATAGAGGTTCTTCTTCTCCTTCGTCACATAATGCCGCGCGAGCAGCGTCGTGATCGTCGGCGCATACGTGCTCGGCCGTCCGATCCCCAGCTCCTCCAGGGCCCGCACGAGACTCGCTTCGGTATAGTGCGCCGGCGGCTGCGTGAAATGCTGCTCCGCCGACAGCTCCTTCGCCGTCAGGGCCGTGCCCGCTTCGAGGCTCCCCTCCAGCATGTTCCTGCGGCGCGTCTCCTCCTCGCTGTCCTCGTAGACATTGAGGTAGCCCTCGAAGAGAATGCGCGACGAGGAAGCCGTGAAGACATAGGTCTCCCCGCCCCTGCACGCCCCGCTCAGGCGCACCTGCATCGTCTCCATCCGCGCGTCCGCCATGCGGCTCGCGGTAAAGCGCCGCCAGATCAGCTGATAAAGCCGCAGCTGGTCGCGCGAGAGCGCTTCCTTGATCTTCACCGGCGTCCGCGTGATATCCGACGGACGGATGGCTTCATGCGCGTCCTGGATCTTGCGGTCCCTGTGCGCGTCGTCCCTGGCCCCGCCGACCGCCTCCTCGCCGTACGCCGCGCGGATGAAGGCGCGCGCCGCCGCGTCCGCCTCGTCCGAGATGCGCGTCGAATCGGTACGCAGATACGTGATCAGACCGACGGTCCCCTCGCCCGGGATCTCGACGCCCTCGTAGAGCTGCTGCGCGAGCCGCATCGTCTTCTGGGTCGAGAAGTTCAGGACCTTCGCCGCCTCCTGCTGCAGGGTGCTCGTCGTAAATGGCAGCGGTGCCTTCCGCGCCCGCTCTCCTTTCTTCACGTCCTGCACCTGCCACGCCGCGCCGTCGAGCGCCGCCTTCACTTTCTCCGTGGCGGCCTCGTCGGGCAAAGGCATTTTCACGGCTTTACCGTCGGTCAGTGTGCCGTAGAACTGTGCCGCGAAGGGCTTCTTCTGGCCCTCGGACAGGAAGCTGCCTTCCATCGACCAGTACTCGGTCGGGATGAAACGGCTGATCTCGTCCTCGCGGTCGGCGATGATGCGCAGCGCCACGCTCTGCACGCGGCCCGCGCTCAGGCCCCGCTTGATCTTCGCCCACAGCAGCGGGCTGATCCGGTAGCCGACCATGCGGTCCAGGATCCGGCGCGTCTGCTGCGCGTCGACCATGTCCATGTCGATCGGGCGCGGATGCCTGAGCGCCTCCCGCACGGCGTTCTTCGTGATCTCGTTGAACGTGATGCGGTACGCCTTCTTCGGATCGAGCGACAGCGCCGTCATCAGATGCCAGGAAATGGCTTCTCCCTCGCGGTCCGGGTCGGTCGCCAGATACACTTTCTCGGCTTTCTTCGCCGCCTTGCGCAGCGCCGCCAGGATCTCGCCCTTGCCGCGGATCGTGATATATTTCGGTTCATAGTCGTTCGCCGGATCGAAGCCGAGCTGGCTCTTGGGCAGGTCGCGCACATGGCCGGCGGAGGCCATCACCTCATAATTGGAATTCAGGAATTTCTTGATCGTCTTAACCTTGGTCGGTGACTCCACGATCACCAGATATTTCGCCATACAACAAACCTCATCTCTCAGGCGCGCCCTCCCACGGTGCCCGCTTCGGGCCGTCGGGCGCTAAACTGCTCACTACTATACACCCTTCGCATTTTTCGCGCAAGAAATTTTGCATCGGGTAATTTTCAGACAGTTTGCGTAACTGTTCAGAGCCATCGGGCCGGAAGGCAAAATAAGCGTCGGGCGCTTGCGCCCGTAAGCGTTTTTGCCTTTCGGACCGTTTGGCGAAGTCAAAACATCCGGGGAATCCGAAGGATTTCCCGGATGGCTCTGAACAGT
>Ga0065709_1006180_pt1 | contig 13025 bp, 10 predicted proteins | sample Hoacrofraction14_2_FD_59096 | JGI IMG/M metagenome (GOLD analysis project Ga0065709, IMG submission 59096) | Hoatzin crop microbial communities from Cojedes, Venezuela, sample from fiber fraction 14 v1 | ecosystem: Host-associated > Birds > Digestive system > Esophagus > Crop | place: Venezuela... | reverse complement strand
CGGACTCGGACAAGCCGTATATCACAGGTATACGAAAAGTCAGCCAATCGCCCGGCGCCTGCCGGCTTGGGCTCTTGGGACTTTTACAGTTATGCAGCGTGAAGCTGCAGGAGGACAGCTATGAGTATGAGTGAGAAGAAAGCAATCCTGGCAGTCAGCTTCGGCACCAGCTGGAAGGAGACGCGGCAGAAAACGATCGAACAGATCGAGGCGGATCTGCAGGCCGCCTTCCCGGACCGCAGCCTCTGCCGCGCCTGGACGAGCGGGATGATCATCCGGAAGGTTCAGAAGGAGGAGGGACTGCAGGTGGACACGCCGCAGGAAGCGCTGGAGCGGATGAGCGCGGACGGCGTGCGGGACGTGCTGGTGCAGCCGACCCACATGCTGGACGGCTACGAGAACCAGCGCCTGAAGGGGCTGCTGGCGGAGTACACGGCACGCTTTGATCAGATCCGCCTCGCGCAGCCGCTGCTGACCTCGCAGGAAGATCTGGAGGAGACCGCGCGGGCGCTCATCGAGGTGTGCGAGACAGCCCGTCAGAGCGAGCCGGACATCGACGCCATGCTGCTGATGGGCCACGGCACCCCGGAGCATCTGCCGGTGGGTCAGGCCGGCCCGTCCGACCCGAACGCCGTCTACCACGCGCTGCAGGAAGTGTTCGACCGCCTGACGGGAAGCCGGGAAAGCGGGAACACGGAAAGCGTAAAGCCGGGGAGCGGGAAGGCGGATGACGCAGCAGCCGAAAGCGAAAACCCGGAGAAGAATGAAGCCGGCCCGGCCCGCGCCGCGGTATATGTCGCGACGGTCGAAGGCACGCCGTCCTTTGAGGAGGCGGAGGCGGCTATCCTCCGGAGCGGCGCCCGGCACGTGCTGCTCGCGCCGCTGATGGTGGTGGCCGGCGACCACGCGCACAACGACCTGGCCGGCGAGGATGAAGATTCCTGGAAGAGCCGCCTGGAAAGCGCCGGCTGCCGGACCACCGTCATCGACGCCGGCCTGGGCGAGCTGCCCGCGATCCGCCGGCTCTATGTCGCGCACGCGCGCCGGGCAGAACGGGGACAGGAGACTGCCAACGCAGGGAAGTCTATGCCAGGCTGTAAGATGGCAGACGCGGCGGAGCGGGAACGGGAGAGCACGGCGGATGAACACGATGCCGCGCCGATGAACCGGACCGGAGAGCGCGTATGAGCGCGGCGCCGTATTTCCCGCTGTTCGTGGACCTGTCCGGCCGCCGGATCGCGGTGATCGGGGGCGGCGCGGTGGCGACCCGGCGGATCGGGACACTGCTGCCATTTGGCCCGGAGATCACGGTGACCGCGCCGGAGGTGACGCCGGCGCTGCGGCGGCTGGCAGAAGAGGGCGCCATCACCTGGCAGGCGCGGGCCTTTGAGCCGGACGATCTTACCGGCGCGGACCTGGTCCTCGCCGCGACGGATGACCGCGCGGTGAACGAGCGCGTGGGCGCGCTGTGCCGGCAGGCGGGGATCCCGGTGAACACGGCTGACTGCCGGGAGACCTGCGATTTCTATTTTCCGGGAATCATCCGGCGGGAGGAGATGGTCATCGGCTTCAGCGCGAGCGGGACCGATCACCGCAGGGCCCGGCGCCTCCGAGAGCTGACGGAGGAGAGCCTGGAGCGGCTGCGGGAAGAAGAGATAAAAGAGAAAAGGTAACTGCTGCGCGAAGCGTTCTGCACAGTTACGAGAAAAGAGAGAAAAGAGAGGAACAGGGGAAGTGGAACTGACTAAGAGAGCCCGCCGGCTGCGCAGCAGCGAGAGCCTGCGGAAGATGGTGCGGGAGACACGGATGGATCCGTCGTCGCTGATCTATCCCATTTTCGTGGAGGAAAACCTGAGCGGGAGTGAGCCGATCGAGGCGATGGACGGACAGAAGCGCTACGGCCTGGACGCGCTGCCGGCGGCCCTGAATGAGATCGCGGACGCGGGCGTCGGCGCGGTGATGTTCTTCGGCATCCCGGCGCACAAGGACGAGGTCGGGAGCGGCGCGTACGACGAGAACGGGATCGTGCAGCAGGCCCTGCGCCTGGCGAAGAAAGAGGTGCCCGGCCTGTACCTGATCGGCGACGTGTGCCTGTGCGAATACACGTCCCACGGCCACTGCGGCGTGCTCTGTCCGCACCGCCCCCACGGGGAGTCGGCACCGCCTTACTTCGAGGTCGACAATGACCCGACCGTGGATCTGCTGCGCCGCATCGCCGTGTCGCAGGTCGCTGCCGGGGCGGATATGGTGGCGCCGTCGGATATGATGGACGGCCGGATCGCGGGGATCCGCGCGGGGCTTGACGAAGCGGGCTATGCGGACATCCCGGTCATGTCCTACGCCGTCAAGTTCGCGTCCGCCTTTTACGGCCCGTTCCGCGAGGCGGCGGGCTCGGCGCCGGCCTTCGGCAACCGCCGGGGCTACCAGATGGATTACCATAACCGGAAGGAAGCGATGAAGGAAGCGCTGACCGATGTGGAGGAGGGCGCGGACATCATCATGGTGAAGCCGGCGATGAACTACCTGGACCTGGTCTCGGAGATCTCGCAGGCGGTGAACGTGCCGGTCGCGGCCTACAGCGTGAGCGGCGAGTACGCGATGGTCCGGGCGGCGGCCGCGCGCGGCTGGATCGACGAGGACGCGATCATCTGCGAGATGGCCGCCGGCGTCTACCGCGCCGGGGCCGGCATCTACCTGACCTATTTTGCGAAGGAGATCGCGCGCTTCATGAGGGAAGGGCGGATCGGCTGAGCGGCGGCGCGCGGCCGCGAAAACAGGCCGCCGCACCGGTCGGAGACAGTGAGAAAAGAGATGTGAGCGGCCGGCCGCAGGTGAGGCGTCAAACACCTGAGAGAGAGGAGTATCTTTTCCGCAGGGCGTGAGAAGCCATGAAGAACGAGGACTCCGGGCGGCTGTGCAGGATGAGGAAACAGATTATGAATACAGATGTGACAAAGGGAACGGGCCGCTCCGAGGCCCTCTTCAGGCGGGCCCTGACCTGCATCCCGGGCGGCGTGAACAGCCCGGTGCGGGCCTTTCAGTCCGTGGATATGACACCGCGCTTTATCGCCCGGGGCGAGGGCGCGTACCTGACGGACGCGGACGGCAACCGCTATCTTGATTTCGTCGGTTCCTGGGGTCCGATGATCCTGGGGCATGCGCACCCGGCCGTGGAAGAAGCGGTGCTGGAGGCCGTCCGGGATGGTCTGAGCTTCGGCGCGGCGACCGAGCGCGAGGTGATCATGGCGGAGAAGATCTGCGCGATGGTGCCGGGCCTGGAGATGGTCCGGATGGTCAACTCCGGGACCGAGGCCGTGATGAGCGCGGTCCGCGCGGCCCGCGGCTTTACCGGCCGCAGCAAGCTGATCAAGTTCGCCGGCTGCTACCACGGCCACAGCGACGCGATGCTGGTGAAGGCCGGCTCCGGCGCGCTGACCGGGGGCGTGCCGGACAGCGCCGGCGTGCCGGCCGGCTGCACGGCGGACACGCTGACGGCGGTCTATAACGACGCGGAGAGCGTGCGCGCACTGCTCGAAGCCAACCCGGAGCAGGTGGCGGCCGTGATCGTGGAGCCGGTCGGCGCCAACATGGGCGTCGTGCCGCCGCAGCCCGGCTTCCTGGAGAGCCTCCGGAAGCTGTGCACGCAGCACGGGGCGCTGCTCATCTTTGACGAAGTGATCACGGGCTTCCGCCTCGCGGCGGGCGGCGCGCAGGAATACTTCGGCATCCGCGCGGACCTGGCCACCTATGGCAAGATCATCGGCGGCGGCATGCCGGTGGGCGCCTACGGCGGGCGGCGCGACATCATGGAATGCGTCGCGCCGGCCGGCCCGGTCTATCAGGCCGGCACGCTGTCCGGCAACCCGGTGGCGATGGCGGCGGGCCTTGCGCAGCTGGCGTATCTGGACGGGCACCGCGAGGCGTACCGGACGCTGAACGAGATGGGCGAGTGGTTCTTCGAAGGCCTCGCGGAAGCGTTCCGCGCGCAGGGCCTGCGTGTGCAGGTGAACCACACCGGCTCGCTCGGCTCGGTCTTCTTCACACCGGACCCGGTCACGGACGAGGCGAGCGCCAAACGCAGTGACACCGGGAGGTTCGCGGCGTACTTCCGGCACATGCTGGGCCACGGCGTCTATCTCGCACCGAGCCAGTACGAGGCGATGTTCCTGTCGCTCGCGCACACCGAAGAAGAACTGCGCGAGGTGATCGCGCTGGCCGGAGAGTTCGCGAAGTCGCAAAGCAAGAGGACAGACGCATGAATATACGAATGGCCGGGATCGACCATACCCGGGCGGCCGTCGACGAGCGCAGCCGCTACGCCTTTACCCGCAGCGAGCTGACGCGCGCGTACGACCAGCTCCGCACGGATGCCGGACTGCAGGGCTGCGTGATCCTGTCGACCTGCAACCGGACCGAAATCTATGTCAGCGCCCGCGAGGGCTACACCCCCGACCTGCCGGCGCTGCTCTCCGCGCTCCGCGGCGAGACCTTCCGGGAGCCGGACCGCGCCCTGTTCGGTCTCCGTGAAAATGAAGACGCCGTGCACCACCTGATGCAGCTCGCCGGCGGACTGGAATCCATGATCCTCGGGGAGGACCAGATCCTGACGCAGGTGGGCGAGGCGGTCCGCCTCGCGCGCGAATGCGCGGCCGCGGACCACGTGCTGGAGGTGCTGTTCCGGCAGGCCGTGACGGCCGGCAAGCGCATCCGCAGCGAGACGCATCTGTCCGGCGGCGATAAGAGCGCGATCGACCGCGCCCTGAGCCGTCTGGCATCACAGGGCTTTGACGTGAAAGGCCGCCGCTGCCTGGTCATCGGAAATGGCATGATGGGCCGCCTCTGCGCCCAGTCGCTGACCGCCCACGGTGCGGCGGTGACCGTGACGGTGCGGCGGTACCGGAGCGGGGTGGTGGACATACCATTTCACTGCGAGCGGATGGACTACACGGAGCGCTACGGTTTCCTGCCACGCTGCGACCTGGCGGTGTCGGCGACGACGAGCCCGAACTATACCGTGACGGCGGAGCGCATGCGGGAGGTTACGCTGACGCACCCGCTGTATCTGCTGGACCTCGCGGTGCCGCGGGATATCGAGCGGGAGGTCGGCGACCTGGACAACGTGACGCTGCTCGACCTCGATGACCTCGGCGGCCGGACGCTGGATGCGCAGCAGGAGACGGAGCTCGGGAAGGCGCGGCAGATCATCGGGGAGGAGGAGAAGGAAGTCTTCGACTATGTGCGGGGCCGGGATCTGATCCCGCGGATGGAGCGGATCCGGAGCCTGACGGCGCAGGGGGCGGCCGCGCGGCTGCCGCGTTCGCACGGACAGAGCACCGTGCCGGCCGGCAGCGAGGCACAGGCGGCCTTCGAGCGGGAAATGAATCATCTCCTCTTCGAGCTCCGCGATCAGGTGCCGGACGAGGTCTTCCGCAGCACGCTCGCGGCGCTCGAGCGCATCTACGTGCCCGGGAAGGAGACGCTGCGCATCGGGAGCCGGGAGAGCGCGCTCGCCGTGGCGCAGAGCCGCCTGGTGATCGACGCGCTGGAGAGGCAGCTGCCGGGGCAGCCGCTCAGGCTGGTGACCATGAAGACCACGGGCGACCGGATCCTGGACCGGACGCTGGACAAGGTCGGCGGCAAGGGGCTCTTTGTCAGGGAGCTGGACGCGGCGCTCAACGACGGGCGCGCGGACCTGACGGTGCACTCGCTCAAGGATGTGCCGATGGAGCTGCCGGCGGACCGGCCGCTGATCGGGTATTCCCGCCGCGAGGATCCGCTGGATGTGCTGGTGCTGCCGGCGGGGGCGGAGGAGATCGACTTCTCGAAGCCCATCGGGAGCGCGTCGCGGCGGCGGGTGCTGCAGCTGCAGAAGCTGTTTCCGCAGGCGCAGTTCAGCCCGGTGCGGGGAAATCTGCAGACGCGCCTGCACAAGCTGGACGAGGGGCAGTACGGCGCGCTGGTGCTCGCCGGCGCCGGATTGAGGCGGCTGGGACTGGGCTGCCGGATCAGCCGGGTATTCACGCCGGACGAAGTGATCCCGGCCGCCGGGCAGGGCATCGTGGCGGTGCAGAGCACGGCGAAGCTGAGGGAAGAGTGGCTCGCGGCCGTGCGCGCCTGGAGCGACCCGGAGAGCGAGCTCAGCGCGGCGATGGAGCGCGCCTGCGTGCGCGTCCTGAACGGCGGCTGCAGCTCGCCGGTCTGTGCGTTTGCGTCTTTGACGGCGGTGACGGAGAAGGGCGGAGCGGCAACCGGTGCGGCCGGCGGCAAAGCACTGCCGGCGGGCGGCTGGCGCTACGAGCTGCGCGCATTGAACTGCGATGAGACGATGACGAACTGGAAAACAGACCTGCGCACAGGACAGCTCAGCGGGACCTGGCAGGAGATGCTGGAGCAGGCGCGGCAGGCCGGAGAGGCGCTGGCGCGGGACCTGAAGTCCGGACAGGATGCGGAAAATGGATAAAGCAAAGAAAACAGGAAAAGTCTATCTGGTGGGCGCCGGCCCGGGCGACCCGGAGCTCATGACCGTGAAAGCCAGGCGGGTGCTGGAGCAGGCGGACGTCGTGGTCTACGACGCCCTCGTGGGCTGCTCGATCCTGGCGATGCTGCCGGCAGGCGCGGAGCTCATCGACGCGGGCAAGCGCGCCGGCGCCCACACGCTCCGGCAGGAGGAGATCAACCGCCTGCTGCTTGAAAAGGCGCAGGAAGGCCGGACCGTGGTGCGGCTCAAGGGCGGCGACCCGTTCGTCTTCGGACGGGGCGGTGAGGAACTCGAGATGCTCGCGGAGACAGGCACGGACTTCGAGGTCGTGCCGGGCGTGACGAGCGCCTTCGCGGTGCCGGCCTATAACGGCATACCGGTGACGCACCGGGACTGCTGCTCGTCCGTGCACGTCATCACGGGCCACCGGCGCGCGGAGGCCGACGGCCGGATTCATTATGAGGCGCTGGCGCGGACCGAAGGCACGCTGGTCTTTCTGATGGGCCTCGCGGCGCTGCCCGAGATCTGCGAGGGCCTGCTCGGCGCCGGGATGGATCCCGACACGCCGGCGGCCGTCCTCTCGCGCGGCACGACGGCCCGGCAGCGGCGGATCGTCTCGACGCTGCAGGCCCTGCCGGAAGCGGTGCGGCAGCATCCCCTGAGCGCGCCGGCGATCATCGTGGTCGGCAGGGTCTGCGCGCTGGGCGAAGCTTTCGACTGGTACGGCCGCAAGAAGCTCTTCGGGCTGCGCGTCCTGGTGACGCGCCCGCGGGAATTCTCCTCGAGGATGGCGCAGCTCCTGCGGGAAGAGGGCGCCGAGGTGATCGAGCTGCCCGCGATCCGCACCGTGCCGGCCGCCGATCTGACGCAGAAACTGCAGAGGTACCTCGGTGCAGCGGCCGGGCCGGCAGAAGATCGGACGCAGGAAGAACCAGGCAGATTCGGCACAGCAGCCGTGTCAGCTGCAGACCGGACGCAGCCACAGCCAGGCGCCCCCGACGCAGTCGCCGTGCCGGAGAACAGGAAAGGCGCGTGGGACTGGGTGACATTTACCAGCCCGTCGGGCGTGCGGATCTTTCTGGAGGGCCTGAAGGCAAGCGGTCTGGACATCCGGTGCCTCACAGGCATGAAGCTCGCCGCGATCGGGCGCGGCACGGCGCGGGAGCTGGAGAACGCAGGCCTCACGGTGGACCTGGTGCCGGAGGTCTATGACGGCGCGCACCTGGGCGAGGCGCTCGCCGCCCGGCTCGCACCCGGCATGCGGGTGCTGATCCCGCGCGCGGCGATCGGCGGCGCGGAGCTGCTGCAGGCGCTGGAGCATGTGGAGAATCTGACGGTGGCGGACGTTGCCATTTACGATACGATTTACGAGACGACCGGGGTGCTTGACGAGCGGAAACTGTTCGAAGACGGCGAGATCGACTGCGCGACCTTTACCAGCGCATCGACCGTGCGCGCGTTCGCGGCGGCCGTCGGGGACATGGATTTCACGAAGGTGCGCGCCCTGTGCATCGGCCGGCAGACACGCGCGGCGGCCGAACGCCTCGGCATGCCGTGCGTGACGGCGGACCGCGCGGACATGGCGTCCATGATCGAGAAGCTTGAAGAAGTCCGGGCCCGCGGCGCGGGCTGGCCGGGCGAGATGCCGCAGTCACCGTCGCGTTCGGCAGGCAGAAAGGAAGAGGCATGAAGGGAACCGTATACGGCGTCGGGGTGGGCCCCGGCGACCCGGAATATATGACACTGAAGGCCGTGCGGCTGATCCGTGAAAATGAAGTCATCGCCGTCCCCGGCCGTGACCCGCGCACCGCCGCCGCCTACCGCATCGCGCTGGCCGCCGTCCCGGAGCTGGCGGATAAGACCCTCCTCGGGATCGACATGCCGATGATCCGCGACCGGGAGAAGCTGCACGAATACCACGTGCGGGGCGCACGGCAGATCGAGGCGTATCTGGACAAGGGACAGAACGTGGTCTTCCTGACACTCGGCGATTCCACCCTGTACTGCACCTTCAGCTATCTGCAGCACATCCTTGAAAATGACGGCTGCCCCGTGCAGCTCGTCAGCGGCATCACCTCCGTCACCGCCGCAGCCGCCGCGCTGAACCGGCCGCTCGCCGAGTGGGACGAGCTCATCCACATCGTGCCGGCCGCCCACAAGAGCAGCGAGCCGCTGACCTGGCCCGGCACCTGCGTGCTGATGAAGTCGGCGAGCCACATGAAGGAAGTGAAGGAGCGCCTGCGCGAGAGCGGCAAGCGCGCCGAGGCGGTCGAGAACTGCGGGATGGCGGACCAGAAGCTCTACCGGAGCGTGGACGAGATCCCGGACGAGGCAGGGTATTTCTCCCTGATCATCGCGAAGGACTGAATATACTGAAGGACGGACAGTGTACCAGACAGCGTACGGCGCGATGAAGGGCATTTTCCCCGGCAGGCACACAGAGGATATACTTCTTGACAAATACCCCCGCGGGGTATACCATGTGATTGCGTGGATACCCTGTGGGGGTATTTTTGAGAGGTGAGCGAAATGGCCGGGAAGAAAAACACGGAAGCGAAATCAGAAATGACAACAGGAATAAAAACGGGACCGAAGGCGGGCACAAAAGCGGATATAAAAGCGGACACAAAAACGGCCGCAAAAGCGGACGTGAAAAAAGAGATCCCGGTATGTCCGCACTGCGCGGCGGCGCGCAAGACCGTGCGCTCGGAGGAGACAAGCCGCGCCCTGATGCGGCGGCTGAAGCGGATCGAAGGACAGATCCGCGGGATCCAGGGCATGCTGGAGCGCAACGCCTACTGCCCGGAGATCCTGATCCAGGTCTCCGCCGTCAACCAGGCCCTGAACAGCTTCAACAAGGAACTCCTCGCCGAGCACGTCCGCAACTGCGTGGCCTCGGACATCCGCGAAGGCCGCGACGGGGACGAGACGATCGACGAGCTGGTGAAGGTGCTGCAGAAGGTCATGAAGTGAGTGAAGCGAAAACCGGCTCTGCGGCCGTTCGGACTCAACAGCGTACTCAATGTGCGGCCCCGGGCAGCGGCGGTATCAGCAGCAGGAGGCGAAAAGAACTATGGAACAGTACATTGTCACGGGCATGAGCTGCGCGGCCTGCAGCGCCCGGGTGGAGAAAGCCGTGAGCAAGGTGCCCGGCGTCACCTCGTGCTCCGTCAGTCTCCTGACGAACTCGATGGGCGTCGAGGGAACAGCCGGAGAGCAGGCGATCATCGACGCCGTCACACAGGCCGGGTACGGCGCCCGTAAGAAAGGCGCCGGTGCGACCGGAGCGGACGCTGAAAGCGGCGCGGGCGGCATGAACGGTGCGGCTGCGGGGACGGCGGGCAGCAGTGCGGCAGCTGCCCAAAGCGGCTCACTCTACGCGGAGGAAGAGGAAGCGCTGAAAGATCACGAGACACCGGTGCTGAAGCGCCGCCTCATCTGGTCGCTGGGCTTTCTGCTCATCCTGATGTATTTCTCGATGGGCCACATGATGTTCGGCTGGCCGGTGCCGGCCCTGTTTGAAAACCACGTGGCGCTGGCGATCTTCGAGATGCTGATCGCGATCATCGTCATGTTCATCAACCGGAAGTTCTTCACCAGCGGCTTTAAGTCCCTGTGGATGCGCGCTCCGAACATGGACACGCTCGTGGCGCTCGGCTCGGCGGCCTCCTTCGGCTACAGTCTGGTCGTGCTCTTCCTCATGGTCGATGCGATGGGGCGGGGTGATACGCAGACGGTGCACGAGCGCTCGATGGATCTGTACTTTGAGTCGGCGGCGATGATCCCGACCCTCATCACGGTCGGCAAGATGCTCGAGGCGATGAGCAAGGGGCGCACGACCGATGCGCTGAAGAGCCTGATGAAGCTCTCGCCGGACACGGCGACCGTTCTGCGGGACGGAGCCGAGGTGACGGTGCCGGTCGATCAGGTGCAGGTGGATGACACCTTTATCGTGCGGCCGGGCGAGAACATCCCGGTGGACGGCATCGTGCTCGACGGGACGAGCGCCGTCAACGAGGCGGCCCTGACGGGCGAGAGCATCCCGGTCGACAAGGCGCCGGGCGACGCCGTGTCGGCGGCCACAGCCAATCAGTCCGGGTTCCTGACCTGCCGCGCCACGCGCGTCGGCCGGGACACGACGCTGTCCCAGATCATTCAGATGGTGTCGGACGCGGCCGCGACCAAGGCGCCGATCGCCCGGATCGCGGACAAGGTCGCGGGTATCTTCGTCCCGGCCGTCATGGTCATCGCGCTGATCACGCTGATCGTCTGGCTGCTGCTCGGGCAGACCTTCAGCTTCGCGATCGCCCGCGCGATCTCCGTGCTGGTCATCAGCTGCCCGTGTGCACTCGGCCTGGCCACCCCCGTGGCCGTCATGGTCGGAAATGGCCTGGGCGCGAAGAACGGCATTCTGTACAAGACCGCGGCCTCCCTGGAAGCAGCCGGCAAGGCACAGATCGTCGCGCTGGACAAGACCGGCACGATCACCGGCGGAGAGCCGGTGGTGACGGATGTGCTCTGCGCCGGCGGGACTCCGAAAGAGGAGCTGCTCCGCAAGGCCCGGGCCCTCGAGAGCCGCAGCGAGCACCCGCTCGCGCGCGCCGTGATGGCGTACGGCGGAACGCAGGATAGCAGCGAAACGCAGGCCGACGGCGGCCGGACGGATGCCTGCGGGCTTTCCGACGGCGCCCGAACCGATACCGGCGGACTTTCCGGCAGCGGCCGGACGGATGCCTGCGGGCTTTCCGAAGACGGACCGACCGGTTCCTGCGGATGCGCTGACAGCGGCCTGACCGATTTCCGGGCCCTCCCCGGCAACGGCCTCGAGGGACGCCTCGACGGCGTCAGGCTGACCGGCGGCAGCCGCACACTGGCGGAGAAGCTGCTCGGCAGCGCGGCCGGAGGCAGCACCGCGCAGCAGCTCCTGAAGAGAGGCGACGAGCTCGCCGCGCAGGGCAAGACCCCGCTGTATTTCCTGGAACAGGCCGGCGAGACCTGGCGCCTGCTCGGCCTCATCGCGGTCGCGGACGTGGTGCGCCCGGAGAGCCCGGAGGCCATAAAGCAGCTGCAGAACATGGGCATCCGCGTGGTCATGCTGACCGGCGACAATGAGCGCACGGCGAAGGCCATCGGCGCGGCGGCCGGCGTCGACGGCATCGTGGCCGGCGTCCTGCCGGACGGCAAGGAAGCCGTCATCCGCGCGCTGGAGGCGTGCGGCAGCACCGTGATGGTCGGCGACGGCATCAACGACGCGCCGGCCCTGACCCGGGCGGATGTCGGCATCGCGATCGGCGCCGGCACGGACGTGGCGATCGATTCGGCGGACATCGTCCTGATGAACAGCAAGCTCAGCGATGTGCCGGCCGCGATCCGCCTGAGCCGCGGCACGATCCGCAACATCCATGAGAACCTGTTCTGGGCGTTCTTCTACAACATCATCTGCATCCCGCTGGCCGCCGGCTGCTACATCGGCCTGACCGGCTGGAAGATGAGCCCGATGGTCGGCGCGGCGGCGATGAGCCTGTCGAGCTTCACCGTCTGCATGAACGCCCTGCGGCTGAACCTGTTCAGGCTGCACGATCCGTCGAAGGACAGGCCGCTTCACCGAAGGCATCACACAGGACAGGTCTCCCTGGAGGGCGTCCTGGATGAGATCAATACACAGATCAACACAGCAAACAGCCGATCCGGCAGCAAAAAGGAGGAAAATGAGATGACCAGAACCATGAAGATCGAAGGCATGATGTGCGGCCACTGCGAGGCCCGCGTGAAGAAAGCGCTCGAGGCACTCGACGGCGTACAGAGCGCCGAAGTCAGCCACGAGAGTGGCACCGCCGTGGTAACCCTCACGGACGACCTGGACAGCGCCGTGCTGCAGAAGGCCGTCGAGGACCAGGACTATAAAGTACTCGGCATCGAATGACAGCAGGCGCGGCGTGACCGGCCCGGGCCGTGAGCACGGTGCGTGTCCGCTTTGACAGAAAACACTGGATGCAAGGCTTCACCTTCGCCGCACAGGCAGAGGAAGCCGCAGCCGCGTAAGAGGAGAAAACCATCATGAGAATCGCAGTAACATATGACAACGGCCAGGTGTGGCAGCATTTCGGCAAGACCGAATCGTTCAAGTTCTATGACGTCGAAGACGGAAAGGTGACGGCGAGCGAAGTCGTCTCCACGGACGGACAGGGCCATGGCGCCCTGGCGGATTTTCTGGCAGAGCACAAGGCGGAGGCCGTCATCTGCGGCGGCGTCGGCGCCCCGATGATCGGAAAGCTCGCCGCGTGCGGGATCAAGGCCTACCCGGGCGTGACCGGCGATGCAGACCAGGCCGTCAGCGACCTGCTGGCCGGCCGGCTCGCGGTCAATGAGGAAGCCATCCACGAGGGCTGCCATCACCGGCACTGAGCAGCGTGCCGGATGACGCGAGATGCCATCATCAGCACGGAGCAGGGGCACCGGGTGGCGGAGGATGCAGATGAAACACTGGATATATGGCTTCTCCTTCGTCCTGCGGACTCGGACAAGCCGTATATCACAGGTATACGAA
>Ga0065709_1029747_pt1 | contig 13044 bp, 7 predicted proteins | sample Hoacrofraction14_2_FD_59096 | JGI IMG/M metagenome (GOLD analysis project Ga0065709, IMG submission 59096) | Hoatzin crop microbial communities from Cojedes, Venezuela, sample from fiber fraction 14 v1 | ecosystem: Host-associated > Birds > Digestive system > Esophagus > Crop | place: Venezuela... | reverse complement strand
TTTGTCCCACAGAATCCGTTTCTGAAGGTTAATTTAGTTCCGACTACTTTTCTTATATTATTGGTTAGCAATAAGTTGCAAATTCACCCAAGAAATAAAAAAGGGCTAAATTCAGTTTGCTGCTATTAGGGTGCAACTTGTATCTTTTTACGGGGTAACTTGCGGCTTATTAGACCCTAACTTGGGGCTTATTACGAGCCAATTTGGGGCTTATTTCAACGCAATTTTTATGTTCTCATTTCGCAAAACGGTGTATTTTTGGGTAATATAGAACAAAATTTACGCTAGAATGCGATAAATATGGGACAAAAATGGGCGATTTTTTGTTCGCAAATAGAACAGTCCCTACCATATTATAGGACGAATTTAGTAATAAAACGAACAAAGAAATTGATAATTGATAATTGAAAATTGAAAATTGAAAATTAACTGCTGGAGAAATTGATAATTGAAAATTGATAATTGAAAATTAACTGCTGGAGAAATTGAAAATTGATAATTGATAATTGAAAATTAACTGCTGGAGAAATTGATAATTGAAAATTGAAGATTCTTCTTTGTGAATTGAAGACTAATCGAACTAGAAATGGGAATTAAATTGGCATCAAAAAAAAGTGCAACCGGCGGTTGGGTGCACTTTTTTTGATATGTATCCTGCGGAGAGGAGGGGTATTTTACTTGACCACTATTTTCTTTCCACCTTTTATATATATGCCTTTCGGCAGGCGCGAGAGGTCGTTGGGCTGTGCTACGAGGCGCCCTTGGAGGTCGTAGATGGCGGCGGAGGCGTTGGCATCGCTGGCGTTCTGCATCTCCAGATGGCGAATGGCGGTGTAAGTGGAAGTGACATCGTTGACGTAATGGTGCGCCTGATCGTCGGTGGTAGTGGTGATTTCGAAGTAGGTGTCCTGCGAAATGTTGTTGATATCAACGGTTTGAGGCGACCCTGAGTTGGTGCTAAATACGAAGTTAACATAATCGTCGGTGGCGTTGATGGTGTAGCTCTTGGAGAACCAATTCTTGCCTGCTATGCTGACAGAAGAGCTCATTTTGTCGCCGGGCCACGACGTGTTGGCAGGCGCGTGGGTGCCGTCGCCGCCCCAAGTCCAGAAGTTGACGCTGCTCCATCCCACCTGGTCGGTGTTGACATAGACCGTGATGGTGTAGGGCTGGAAGCTTTCCACGACGTACTGACGCGTGATGACGTCGCCCAATGTGCCATCGCTGTTGAGCAGTGCCGCCTTGAGTGTGGTCGTGCCGAGCGGTATGTTGATTGTTGTTCCGCTGGCAACCTGGGTGCTGTTGGCCGTGGGTTCGGTGCCGTCGGTAGTGTAAACGAGTTTTACATCGGTCGATTGCGAGATGGCGGTGAGGGTGGCTTGCTGTTCGTTCTGATAGGTTCCAGAGGGCAGGTCGATCCATGCCGTCTCGGCGTTTTTGCTGATGAAATAGCGATAGTGATAGCCACTGGCCACTTCAATCCAACGTGCGGTGGGTGTATAGTCGCGCGCGCCGGTGCCCACAATGGCGAGCAGGTCGGCACGGGTGCCGTTGGTGCGCTGCCCATAGTAGTTGGATGCGGAGGTATATTTGGCCGAAGTGCTCGTGTTGGTGATGCCTGCGAGCTTGCGAGCGTTAATCATGGTCTTGATGTCACGCTTGCAGTCGATCCAATGTTTGAGGAAAACGCAGGGCGTGCCAGGCATGGCGAGCATGAAAGCATTGGCGGCCAAGGTGTCTTTTCGTATGGGGTCTTGCTGCGAGGTGGCCGATCTGTACTCCGTGTCGTGGTTTTCTACGAAGGTGACGGCATAGCGATTGAAGCCCTCGTCGGTGACAACGCCGCCGTTGGCGAGGTTGCTCCAGTTGCCATTATTGACGGCATCGCGCACGGTATAGCGGAAGGGAAAGTCGAAAGCAGCGCTCTGTATGACGCCATCAGACTTGGTTCCGTTGATCCAGTTTTCGACGGTGCTGCGGTTGCCGTCCCAATATTCGCCCACGGAAAAGGTGGGGCGGGCGTAGGCATTATAGAGGGCGGTGAAGGAAGCGCTATATCCTTTGACCATATCATAGCGGAAACCGGCATATCCGAGGTCGTTGAGGAGCATCGAGAGATAGGCCTTCACGTTGGTCTGAACATTGTCGCTCTTGTGGTCGAGGTCGCGCATGCCGTCCCAACCTTCGCCGGTGTCGTTGTTGGAACTGAGCGAATAGCCGTTGGCCTCGGCCCATTCCTTGGTGGCGCCGGCATCGTCGTTGGCGCAGATGTCGGTGGACTGCAGTTGATAGGTGACGCCGTTGTATGTCTCGGCGGGGAAATCCACCCAGTTGGAAACGTTCTTTCGGTGGTTGATTACGACGTCGGCGATGGTGCTGATGCCATTGTTTTTGAAGGTTTTTATGAGGCTTGTGAGCTCGTCGCGTGTACCGAAAGAGCTGTTATAATTGGTGAACCAATAGAGGTCATCGTATCCCATGGAGAGCCCGCCGCAGTTGGCGCTTTGGGGCAGCCATACGAGATCGAAATATTGTCCGAGTTCTTCGGCCTGCTTTTCGAGGTTGGTCCAGCGTGTGGCGTCGTAGGAGTCCCAATAGAACCCCTGCAGCATGACGCCGCCGTAGGCCTCGGGCCAGGCTGATTGGGCGTGCGCCCGGGTGGCATAGGTGAGCACGAGGAGGGCGACAACGGCCAAATCGCGGAGCATATAGAGTATTTTCTTGATCATAAACTTAAAGAAAATAGGCGGGCCGCCGCAGATGACAGCCCGCCTGATTGGATGTTGATTGATTCGTCACTTAGCGCCTTATTCCACGGTGCAATAGATCTTTTCGGAGGTCTTGCGTGTGGGATAAAGTTTGATAGTGGTTCCGGTTACGGTGAGGTTGTCGCCGTTGGCCACGAGATTATCGATGGTTCCGCCGAGGTTGATGTCCCAAGAGTTGTTGGTAGTGAACTTCCATCCGTTGGCTGTTACGCCGGCGTTGGTGATCACGTAGCAGTAGTTCGTGGCGTCCCATGTCATTTGTTGAGCGTCGTCGGCAGCGTTCCAGCCGTTGAAGTCACCCACGAGGTTCATGTTGTTGATTTTCACTGCGTGGAGCGTAGTGTTAACAACGTCGAGCGTCACATAGTAGAGGCCTTCGCCAGCGGTAGCTTTGATGTTGTCGGAACCCTTCTCGAAGTCGCCCGTGATGGACGAGAGGTTGTTGCTGTTGTACTGTTCGTCCCAAGAACCAGCGACTTTTTGGAACTTGAACTCGAGTCCCCATCCGTTCGGGTCGGCCACATAGAGATAGCCAGTGTAAACGCCATCGTAGGACATTGTTTCGAGTTTCTGGTCGGAAGCGCTCCATCCGTCGGTTGCACCGATGAAATATACGAACTGATTGAAGCTGTAGGTTTCCACCGTATAGGTCAGGTCGAGCATGTTGAAGGAGAGTTTATAGATTTTTGCTCCATCCACTTTGTCGAGCTTGAGGTTGCCTCCGGCGTTGTTCAATGCGATTTTTCCTTCGGCATTGTCGGTGGCTGCGGTGACGCACTGGCTCCAGTCGCCGCCGAGACCTGTGGCGGGTGTGAGCTTGAATTCGAATCCATCGCCCACTTGTTCGGATGTAAGCGTGATCTTGAAGACGGGATCCTCATAGACGTCGGCGCCGCTATTGGTGAGCTTATAGGTGGCATCGCTGTTGTTCCAGCCATTGAGTCCGCCGGTGATATAATAAGCGGTGTCGATGAAGGGAGCCTCCGGCGTGAGCACGACGTTCACTTGTCCGCAGTCGATGAGCACAGCCTGGCCGTTCTTCACGGCGTTGATATAGACGTGGGCATCGAAGGTTCTGGCGGTGGGACGGAATCCATAGACGCTCGTAACGAGGTTTTGGAGGTCCTCGGTGGTGGCAACGCCTTCGATGGAAGTGCTCACAGTGGTAGCTGTAGCGTTGTCAACGCCCGTAGGAGTGAGGTCAACGCGCGCGTTTTCGAGGGTGAAACCGTCGGGCAGCGTGGCAGAAGAGAGGGTGAAGATGCTGGTCGATTCGCCCTGCGTAGCAAGGTCGATAGCGTTCACACCCGTAGCAGTCAGGCCCGGAACCGTGATGAGGGCCTCTTGGGGATACGACTGAGGATCGGCCCAATCGGTGTAGTCGTCGCTGCAGGACCCGAAGAAGAGTCCTGTCAGCGCGAAGATAAGATATAATGATAATTTCTTCATAATCTGATGTTATTAAGCGTTTATCGGTTTATTTAATCGAACCTGTATCATTGGAGAAGTTCAGATATACTCGTTGTCCGGCTACGCAGCCAACGCGATCTTGGTCGCCTCCGAGTCCGCGATAAGTAATCTTGTTGTCGGAGAAGACGATGAATTCAGACTTCCACCAGTCGAATGAGGGCACTTTCACATAGATGCGGACGCATCCATCGGTGTCGTTTCCTGCGAGAGTGGTAGCGATTTCGGGCGAAACAAACTCGCCGTCGGCAGTTGAAGGCACGCTGAAGGCCTCGCCGAGTCCTTCGTCCCAGCCGCCAACCAGGAGTCCGATGAAGCGTACTTCGGGTTTCTGGAACTGTACATCATACTTGATGTTACGTCCTTCGATGTTGGCTGTGAGGATCATCAGATACCAGCCGGGGTTCGTAGAAGCGATGTTGCCGCCGCCATCCGTGATTTCCGAAGCCAAATCTCCGCTCACTGTGATGCCTGCATAACCAACTTCGCCGCCGTCCCATGCCTTGGCAGAGTTGAACTTGATACCAGAATCGTCGATGTAAACCATGCGCCAGAAGACGTTGTCTGTGCCATAAACGGGCACCATGTCAACGCACTTATCCCACGACCAGCCGCAGAACTGACCCACGACATAGAAGTTTTCGGGCACTGTTACGGGCGGGAGCGAATATTTGAGATAAGCCGTGTTGAGGCAAACGACATTGGAGAGGATTTCGGTTCCATCAACATCGGATCCGTCGTAGGACTTCATGACGGCGCGAGCTCTCAGATATACGGGCACGGTCATGGGGAAGTCGGCCTCGGTTTTACCTTTGTTGAGGAAGAGAGTGGTGAGAGTAGAGGCGAGTTCAGCGGCATCTACATCCATTTTTGCCGTGTTATAGGTGGTGCTGAGTTCCGTTGCGTCGGCCATATCGCTGCTGGTTGCCACCTGCACTTTGTAGGCGGTGTAGGCAGGGAAGCCATAGTCGGGCTGGCTGCATGTGAGCTCGATGGACGAGGAGTTTTCCAAGTCGAGGAGCGAGTTGGCCAAAGCCGGTGTGTTGAGCACGAACTGAGTGGGGCTCTTCAGCACGGGGTTGGAGTCGTTGTCGTCTTCACAAGCCGTGAAGAGACACACACTGCAGAGGAGCAGTAATGCTGACTTAAATATATTTTTCATTGTTTTTCGGATTTAGCTTTTGATTAATAACCAGGGTTCTGAACCAGATTGGTGTTGTTGATGAGGTCGTTTGTGGGGATAGCAAACACGTTCTTGTTGGCCGAGAAGTCGTTTCCTTCGTAGGTGCCGCCCTTCCATTGCCATGTGTAACCATTGTTTCCACCGAAGCGTCCGAAGCGAACGAGGTCCATACGACGGCGTCCTTCGAAGTAGAACTCACGGCTCCATTCGTCGCAGATGTCGCTCAGCGAGTAGCTGGAGGTGCGTGTTGTGGCGTTGGCACGTGTGCGGAGGGCGTTGATAGCGGCCGTTCCGGCTTCTGTTGTGACGCCGTTGTTCTGGCGAGCAGTGGCCTCTGCGTAGGTGAGGTAGGCCTCTGCTACACGGAAGAAGAAGAAGTCGGCATCGGGGAATTGGCTGCTGTGGCCTGCGCTTCCGTCGGTCTTGAAGTTGCAGAATTTGCAGATGGCATAGCCATTGGTGAAGGTGCTCACGTCGGTATTGTTGAGCGTGCGTCCTTCGCCGTCGAAGATGGCACGGTCGTCGCCAGCCTCTGCGGGCATCTCATAGGCAGGAACCTGAGGCGCATTGCCCAGAGGGAAGAACTTGGCGATGAGGTCTGGGCGTGCGCGGTTACCGCCCCAGTTCTCTGTTGTGCCGTTTCCGGAGGTGGCAGCGTCTTTGATATGCACGTTGGCATCGGTGCTACCTGCCATCAGGAAGAGCGTTGTTCCCCAAGAAGTGGTCTTGAGTCCGTCTTGCAGGATGGGGAAGATGCACTCCACAGAAGCTCCGTTCTCGCCGTTGTCGCCCATGAAGAGCTGCTGATAAGCGCTCCAACCGTTCTTCTTGGTGGTGTAGAGCTGATAGGAGGAGTTCATCACTTTCTGTGCATATTCTGCAGCCTTGGCCCATTGTGCGGTGCCTGTGTAAACCTCGGCGTTCAGATAGAGGCGAGCGAGAAGAATCCATGCAGCGGCTTTATCCACGCGACCGTAGTTGGAGTCGGTAGAAGTCTTGGCCTTGGCCTCGGAGAGTGAGCTCTCGATGTCGAGCAGTTCGCTCTCAACAAAGTTGTAAACCTGCTGGCGAGTATATTGAACGGGGTTGGTGGTTGTCACTTCTGTGGTGAAGGGAACATTTCCCCAGCCGTCCATAAGGAGGAAATAGTCGAGGGCGCGAAGGAATCTTACTTCGGCCGTCATGGTAGCATCGCGGTCTGCATATTCCGTAAGATACTGGTTGCAGAAGGAAACGCTGGTGTAGAGTCGATAGTAGTAGCCCTTGAGCATGGGGTGAGCGGCGTCGTAGGTGTTATAGCAGAACGATGCGATACCGTCGTCGCCCCATCCGCAGATGGCCTCATCGGTGGTGAGTTCGTTGGCATTAAACATCTGACGAACATAGCCCGAAGTACCTCCATCGATGCCATCCACGTCGGAATCGCCGTTGGCTCCTCCATTGCCTGCCATGGCAATAGTGGCATAGCACTTGTTGAAGAGCTGGTAGTATTCAATCTCTGTGTTCAAGTTAGGGTCGATGGGAGTCACATCGAGGTCGCTTGTACAAGAGCTTGTCATGCCGACCGTCAGCATAAGTGCTGCGGCGGGAATGATATTTTTGATAAAACTTTTCATATCTTTCTTATTATATTAAGTCGTATATATTAGAAGTTCAGGCTCAGACCGAAGATGAAGGAGATGGGGCGTGGATACACGCTGTTGTCGATTCCGCCAAAGACTTCGGGGTCGATGCCACTGTATTTTGTGATGGTGAACACGTTGGAGCAGGTTGCATAGACGCGGCCGTTGATGCCACCCCAGCTGCCTGAGCGGAACAGATCGGCGAAGCTATAGCCAAGTGTGATGTTGTCGCACTTGAGGAAGGAGCCGTTCTGCACCCAACGGTCGGACAGTGTCGAGGTGAGGCTGTAGGTCTGCCAGTTGGCATCGAGCACTGCGATAGGACGGTTGGACAGATAGTTGGTCGAAGTAAAGATTTCGCTGCGGCTCAGGTTGCTGGCTCCGGCGAGCAGGTCGTTGAAGACATAGTTGCCAATGCTGGCGCGCAGAGAGAATCCGAAGTCCCAGTTCTTGTAGTCCATGCGGGATGCAAAGCCCATCGTTACGGGTGCCATGGGGCTCTTATAGAAGTATTTGTCGTCTTCGCTGATAACGCCATCGCCGTTACGATCAACCACTACGCCTTCGAGAGCGTTGCCATTGTCGTCGTAAACCTGCTGATATACGTAGAAGGAGCTTGCGGGATGACCCACGGAGTGTGCCTGACAGGTGACGCCAGTACCCGACGAAATGCCGCCCGTTGCCACGAAGTAGTCAGGATCGCTGCCGCCAGTGAGGTCGGTAATCTTATTACTATTATAAGTAAGGTTATAGTCCAGCGTCCAGTAGAAATCTTTTGCTTGGATGGCCTTCCAACTCAGTGCGAGCTCGACACCCGTGTTGCGGAGTGAACCGATGTTGCCTGTCACCATGTTCTTGGGGAAGGTTCCGGCTGCCACATATACGGTGTTGAGCAGGTCTGTGGTCTTGCGATAATACCAATCGACGCTACCGGTGAGGCGTTGGTTCCAGAGTCCGAAGTCGAGACCCACGTTATAGGTCGTTGTGGTTTCCCAAGTGAGGTCGGTGTTCACGGCCTGCGGGCGAGCGAGGGTACCGTCGCCATAGATGGGATAGTAGGAATCGGTGCCCGTATTCATCTGATATACGTTGAAGTAGTTGTAGTCGCCAATGCCTTCTTGCTGACCCGTCATACCCCAACCGAGGCGCAGTTTCAGGTCGGAGAGCCAATCGATGGGGCGGAATTTGTTCTCATCCTTGATCTTCCAAGCGAATGCAAACGAGGGGAACAATGCCCAGTGCTCTTTGAAGCGCGATGATCCGTCGTCGCGGATGGTGGCTGTCACGTAGTAGCGATCCATCAAACTCCAGTTAGCACGACCGAAGAACGAAACAAGATAGTTTTCTGTTTTGTAGCGATAGTCGCTCTTGTCCTTCTCGGTTCCGGCCAGACTAGCGTCGTTGTTTGTTGTGGGATAGTATCCCCAATAGGAGTTCTTCTGACTTCTCCAGAAGTGTTGCCACTCGTAACCACCCATGATATCGAAGTGGTTTTTATAGGCATCGTTGAAGTCATGATAGTATTGTGCGTAGGCAGAGAGCAGGAGATTGCGTTTCAGAATCTTCTCCCAGCCGTGGCTTCCGTAGTAAGCGGCGAGGGGCGAAGAGGGCTCTACGTCGGTGAGCTGCTTACCCTCGGAGATGTCGGCGCCCAAGGTGAGGTGCAGACGAAGGTCTTCGAAGCCGTGAACTTTATAATCCACATCAGCACTTCCAATGAAGCTCTTGCTGTGAGCGCGGTCGTTCTTCAGGTCGAGAATGGCCATAGGGTTCTTCGTAGCCAGTGAGTTGTAGGCGTAAGGCCACGACTTATCATTGAGCGAAGATCCGTCAACGAGCCATTCATAGTAGCCACCGAAGTTGGCAAATTTAGCGTCGGAGCTGTAAACGGGCTGCGTTGGGTCATACCATACGGCGGCGCTGATGGCCGAACCGTCGGCATAATGAGAGTCAGCATACATGCCCTTGGCGTTCAAGTTGAGCGTCAGGTGGTCGTCGAGCAGCGAGGGATTGAGGTTCAGTGCTGCCGTATAACGATCGAAGTCGGATGTTTTCAGGATACCTTGTTCGCCTGTATAGCCGAAGGAGAAGCGGAATGGCAGTGCTTTGCCAATGCTTCCGGCCAGCGTTACGTTGTGATCGGTGCTCAGAGCAGTGCGATAAATCTCGTCTTGCCAGTTGGTGTTGGCAGTTCCGAGGGCACTCACGGCTGCGTCGTAGCGGTCGTTACCCTCATAGAGGTTGGTCACGAAGCTGCGGAATTGGTCGCCATCCATCACGTCGATGGTCTTCTTTTTCATCGAGGCCGTCACGCTTCCATTATACGAAACGCTGAGTTTCTGACCCTTGCGGCCCTTCTTCGTCGTGATGATGATAACGCCGTTTGATCCGCGCGAACCGTAGATAGCGGTGGCGGAAGCGTCTTTCAGCACGTTGAAGCTCTCGATGTCCTGCGGGTTAATCATCGACAGGGGGTTAGCCAAACCCTTAACGCCGTTGTTATCCATGGCCACTCCGTCGATAACGATGAGCGGGTCGTTGCTAGCATTCAGTGAAGAACCGCCACGAATACGGATGGTTGCGCCACCGCCAGGGGTACCGCCGCCGCTTGTTACGCTCACACCGGCAATCTTACCAGCGATGAGATCCTGCGGGTTCACCACCAAACCTTTGTTCTTTGAGTCTGGTTTCAGGGCCGTAACCGAACCCGTCAAGTCGCTCTTCTTGGCGACACCATAACCGATGACCACCACTTCGTTGAGCGATTTGGCGGCATCATCCTGCAACGTGATCACCATATCCGAGGCTGCCGTCACTTCTTGCGTCGTGTAACCGATATACGACACAATGAGCGTTGCGCCCGATGTGGTTTGTAGTCTGAAGTTACCGTCGATGTCGGTCACGGTTCCTCCGTCCTGCCCTGCGGCACGAACAGTAGCACCAATGACGGGTTCGCCGGTAGCATCCTTAACATGACCTTTCACAGTTAACTGCTGTGCAAAGGCGCTCATAGAGAGAATCAGCCCGCAAAACAAAGCGAGCAACCTCAGAGGCATTGCAAATCTTACCTGCTTCATCATTATTACTTTTTAAATTTAACGTTTTTATTTTGTTATTAAGTTTATCTGATTTCTCACCGCAAAAGTAGTTGTATTTATGCAATCTTTTTTTTATTTTAAGCAAATTTTCTGATTTATGCCATGCAATCGTTTACGCATTGCAACAAAAATTAAATGCCTCGCCATACCAACTGTTTCACAACTTTTGTTTAACTTTGCCATGCAAAACAACCTAATGCAACGGAATTACATACGCTTAACGCACCAATAAAGCCTATGAATCATTCTGCACCCATCACAATGAAAGACATTGCACGCGAACTCGGCGTCTCCGTGGCAACCGTCTCAAGGGCTCTCAAGGATAGCCCTCACATCAGTCGTGAGCAACGCGAAAGAATAAAAAGGTACGCGCAAGAGCACGATTTCACGCCCAACGTCATCGCCGAAAGCCTGCGCAACAGTCGAATCAAACCGCAGAAAATCATTGGTGTCATTCTCCCTCAATTCACTCACTTCTATTTTGCTTCCGTCCTTACCGGCATAGAGCAGGAAGCCAACAGCCGCGGCTACAGCGTCATGGTGGCCCAAAGCGGTGAGAGACACGACCGAGAAGTGCGCATCTGCCGCGCCTTTCAGGAGAACCGAGTCTGCGGCATCATCGTTTCGCAAGCCAAAGACACCCTGCAATACGATCATTTTCAGCAACTTATAGAGAAAGGCATTCCGCTTGTTTTCTACGATAGGATATGCACCGGGGTGAACGCCAGCCGCGTGGTAGTGGATGACTACACGGGGGCCTTCAACGCGGTCACCTATCTTCTGAACACGGGTTGCCGCCGCATCGCCTATTTCGGGTCGCCGATGACGCTCGAAATTTCCAAAAATCGCTTCAACGGATATAAAGACGCACTCCTTCAGCAGGGCCTACAACCACAGGAACGCTTCATCCGTATCTGCGACAATCGTGCTGATGCTGAGGCCATTACGCCTGATATTCTCCAGCAAGAGGAGGTACCCGACGCCTTCTTTGCCGTCAACGACGACACCGCCATCGGCATTATGTACACCGCGAAGCGCATGGGTTATCGCATCCCCGACGACCTCAGCATCTGCGGTTTCACCAATGGCGAACGCGCCATCGCCTGCGATCCCATGCTCACCACCGTCGAACAACGCGGCACCACCGTAGGAGAAGAGGCCGCCAACATACTCATCGGCCAAGTGGAAGGCACCATCCCCAAAAACCAAATAGAGAAACGCATCGTCAGAACGCGGCTCATCGTGAGGGGAAGCACCAGATAATTGAAAATTGAGAATTGAAAATTGAAAATTCAATTATTTGGGAACTGGAAATTGATAATTGAAAATTGAAAATTCTGCTAATTAGGAATTGAAAATTGATAATTGAAAATTGAAAATTCTGCTAATTAGGAATTGAAAATTGATAATTGGAAATTGAAAATTACTGTTGCGGCCATTTCATTACGCCGCACCACATTATATAAAAATAAAAAACGAGAAGATATATGAAACAAAAACCCGACCTAAGTTTTTGGAAGCTTTGGAACCTAAGCTTCGGTTTTTTCGGAGTGCAAATTGCTTACGCGCTCCAGAGTGCCAACGTTAGCCGCATCTTTGCCACCATTGGCGCCGACCCGCACAGTCTCTCTTGGTTCTGGATTCTGCCGCCCCTCATGGGCATGATTGTGCAACCCATCATCGGAACGGCTAGCGATCGCACGTGGACTCGCTTCGGACGCCGCATCCCTTATCTGTTCATCGGCGCCGCATTGGCCGTGCTCGTCATGTGCCTACTGCCCAATGCAGGCAGCTTCGGCTTCACTGTCACCGGCGCACTCATCTTTGGTGTCTTCGCCCTTATCTTCCTTGATACCAGCATCAACATGGCCATGCAACCCTTCAAAATGCTCGTTGGCGACATGGTGAACGAAAAACAGAAGGCAAAGGCCTACAGCATTCAGTCCTTCCTCTGCAACGCCGGCAGCATCGTGGGCTTCATTTTCCCCTTCCTTTTCACATGGATTGGCGTGAGCAACGTGGCACCCGAGGGCGTCGTTCCCGACTCCGTGATATGGTCTTTCTATATTGGCGCCGCCATTCTCATCCTCTGTGTCATCTACACCGTGACGCACGTAAAGGAGTGGAACCCACAAGAATATGCCATGTACAACGGCCTCAACCAAGACCCTGCTAAGAAAGAAAAGACCGACTGGATCTCTCTTCTCCGCAAAGCGCCATCCACTTTCTGGAAAGTCGGCCTCGTTCAGTTCTTCTGCTGGGCCGCTATGCTCTACAAATGGACCTACATTGTGGGCGGCGTTGCCGAAACAGTGTGGAACACAACCGACACAACGAGCGCTGCCTATCAGGAAGCTGGCAACTGGACGGGCATCCTCTACACCATTGAGTCCATTGGAGCTGTCCTCTGGGCCATCGCTCTCCCACGCTTCAAGAACACGAAAGCGGCCTACGCCCTCAGCCTTTTCATCGGCGCCATCGGCTTCCGTCTCATCCCACTCATCCACGACCAATACCTCATGTTCATCCCATTCCTGCTCATTGGTTGCGCTTGGGCCGCCATGCTCGCCATGCCATTCACCTTCGTCACCAACGCTCTCGAGGGCTACGGCAACAAAGGCGCCTACCTCGGTCTGTTCAACTGCACCATCTGCCTCCCGCAAATCGTGGCAGCCATCGCCGGCGGTTTCATTCTCCGAATGGTGGGACAAAACCCCGATCCCAATGGTCCGTTGCTCCAAGCCAACATGATGGCCATCTCTGGACTGCTGCTCCTCCTCGGTGCCATGAGCGTATTCTTTATCAAAGAACAGAAGCAATAACATCGCATCCCGCGAAACATCTATGATAAAAGGTCATCAGAAATTCCGTTTTCTGGTGACCTTTTTCTTGCCTACGGAAAAAGA
>Ga0065709_1000163_pt1 | contig 13056 bp, 13 predicted proteins | sample Hoacrofraction14_2_FD_59096 | JGI IMG/M metagenome (GOLD analysis project Ga0065709, IMG submission 59096) | Hoatzin crop microbial communities from Cojedes, Venezuela, sample from fiber fraction 14 v1 | ecosystem: Host-associated > Birds > Digestive system > Esophagus > Crop | place: Venezuela... | reverse complement strand
TCGCGTTTCGCTATCGCTCCGCTCGGCCTGAGGATAGGTTAAAGAAGGCTCTCCGAGCCTTAACCCCACGTTAACTTTTGACACACCCTCGTTCTTGGTTCCCAATATGCCCCAGGACTCTTTCCTCGCTGCGCTCGTCAATCGCCCTGGGGTTACTGACCTGTAGGCTCTTCGAGCCTCAACTTTCATCGACTATCGTAGCTGCGCCACTTGAACTGAGGAAAAATGGTGGGGAAAGGATGGCGGAATGGGGAATTTTGATTACCTTTGTTGTAGTAAAGAAAGAATATTATGAACAAGGTTATCATTGGTTTTGATTTTTCAAAAGAGGAATTCAATGTTTGCGCACTTTGTGCAGGCGTTTTTGTTGAAGAATGGTACAAGGGTAAAAGCGACGTTTATGATTTACTGTTGTGGGCCGAGCAGCTATGTGAGAAGTATGACGTAGAGGGAGCATTGTTCTGTGGCAATGAAGACGAGGCACACCGCAAAGTCGCAGATTACATTCATGGGAATGGACACGACTTGTGGTTCGTGAGCCAGACAGACGTGGCCGATGTGAAGGAGTTTGCCAAATATGCGTTTAAACACTACGGCAAGCGCAAGCTATACCGGTCGGCAAGCAACGCAATCATCGAGTTGCATGAGTTCTATTCTAATAGGAGGTTTTACATGAATCTAAAAAACATGAATTTTAAATACGAAGAGGAGCACCTACAAAGAGAAGACAGCAGCGTCACTGCAAACATCAAGAAAGAGTTGCAAAAGATAAATGCGAAATTCGATGGAGTCATCAGCGAGTGCGACCAAAACATCCAGCAAATCCTCGACAGCGATGATGAGCTGCCCGAGAACTTCTTAATCGTCAATAAACCAGAAAATTAAGCATCTTCGAGGGCGGCCTTGTAAACAGCCATGGTGGATTGAGCGACGATTGCGGGGGTGAACCGCTTGATGTTGTTGTGGCCTGCGGCGACGAGGCCAGCAACAAGGTCGCTATTGCCAGTGAGTTGGTTGATGGCATCGACCATCTGGTCATCGTTGTCGGGGTTCACCATGATGGCGCCATCACGTCCTGCGGCTTCCTCGAGGCACGAACCTGTGGCAGCTATCACGGGGATGCCGCACGACTGGGCTTCGATGATGGGAATGCCGAAGCCCTCGTAACGCGAGGGGTAAACCATGCCCACTGCGCCGTGATAGAGGGCTGGCAGCGATGCGGTGGGGACATCGGAGAGGATGCGCACGCGGGAACTAAGGCCGTGGGTGGCGGCGTAGTTCTCGACTTCATCGGCATATTTCGTGCGACGGCCGATGATGACAAGTGCTAAATCGTGGTCATCGATGTGCTCGAGCGCCTTGACGGCGAGGAGGATGTTTTTGCGTGGCTCGATGGTTCCCACGTTAATCAAGTAACGCTCAGGGAGTTGCAACTGGTCGCGCAGTTGCTGGCACTGCTCTGGGGAAACGGGCTGACTGTAAATGGGATTGCAACCTTGATAGACCACGTCGACGAGTCCTGGGTCGATGTGTAGTCGCAAGATGATGTCGCGGCGGGTGCACTCGCTCACAGCGATGATGCGTGACGCATGTTGGCAGGCCTTGAGCGCCTTGTAGCGATAGATGCGGCGGTCGATGGGGCTATAAAGTTGGGGAAAAACGTCAAAAATCAGGTCGTGGATGGTTACCACACTGGCGATGTGGTGTCGCGAGACATCGAGCGGGAGTTCGCCAGCTAATCCATGCAGCAGGTCGCAGCCATCGTCGACGGCTTGCCGCGTCATGCCAGCCACCGAGCGCCACCAAGCCTGGCCCAGCCGCGCCCGCTGCGGCAACGCAACGGTCACATTGCTGTGCGCCTTCAGCGCATCGAGCATGGTGCCACGCACTTGCGGCGTGTAAAGCACCATGGGCATCGACTCATACTGGCAGGCGAGCGCCTCAATCACCATGCGGCTATAGTTTCCCAGCCCAGTCGCATTAAGCGCAGCCCGTTTTGCATCAAACCCAATTTTCATTCTTCAAAAACATTTTTCAACAAGATGAACCATCGAGTCACCAGACTCAAGTATTCATCAGCCATTAAGCGATGTTGCAAAGATAACGATTTTCCTGCAATTGCGGCTCACGCGTGTGCAAAAAAAGCGAGGCCACTGCACACGCACCCATTATGGTCTGCACAGGTGGTGGTGGCAAAATGCGAGACATAATGTGTAAAACCTGCGAGGCAAGGAGGGTCGCAGACCCTCTAGGCTGGTAACCCCAGGGCGAGCGCAGCGAGTCCTGGGGCACTGGGAATCACTGTTTTAGGTCCTCGAAGAGGGCCCACTTCAAACAGGGCCCCTTGTCGCTCAAGTGGAGGATGTATAAAAAGTCAACGTGGGGTTAAGGCTCGGAGAGCCGTCCTTGACCTACCCCCTAGGCCGAGCGAAGCGATAGCGAAACGCGAGACCTGGGGCCGGGTCTACCATTCTTATAGAGCCTCGGAGAGGGTCGTTTGAGGGCGGCAGGCGTGGTAACCAACGATACGGCAATCAAGAGAGCCTCGCCGAGGCTCTTCATTGATAGTAGCCTTTGCCCCAGGTTTCGCGGTTCGCTTGCGCTCCGCTCAGCCTGGGGGTAGGTCAAGGGCGGCTCTCCGAGCCTTTTCACTTATCTTCTAGTTTTGACACACTCTCAACTTCAGACAAGTACCCTTGTCGCTCAAGTGGCACCTCCTCTCCGAGGCTCGTTCTTGGTTCCCAATATGCCCTAGGACTCTATCCTCGTGGCGCTCGTCAATCGCTCTGGGGTTACGCTCTTCGAGGCTCAAGCGGGCGCAAAAAAAAGCGAGGCCACAGTGGGTCTCGCTTTTTTAGTTTTGGGGAATCCTCGAGGGATTAGTTAGCGCCTTGGAGTTTGAACTGAACGGGGAGGGTGTACCATACGTTCACGGGCTGACCATTCTGACGACCAGGAACGAAGTTGGGCAGCGTCTTAACAACGCGCACGGCTTCCTTGTCGAGCGATTTGTCGACCGAGCGAACGACCTTGACCTCACCTACCTTACCGGTCTTGGTTACAACGAATTGTACAACGACGCGGCCTTGGATATTGTTCTCGGCGGCCATGGCGGGATACTGNATGTGCGAGCTGAGGTACTTCATCAGAGCGGCATCGCCACCGGGGAAGGTAGGCATCTGCTCAACGCTGCGGAATACTTCTTCTTTCTCGACTTTCTTAACCTCGGGTTTCTTCTCTTCAACGACTACCTCTTCCTTGAGGGTACGTGTTACGTTACGGTCCTCGGTACCTTTGTCGTTATCCTTTTGTCCGAAGGCGGTCTCGGTTTCTTTGAGCTTATCTTGCTCCTTCACCTCATCTTCCTTCTTGACTTGGTTATCCTCGACAATCTTGATCTCGGTAACCTTCACCGACTTAAGAACCTCCTCGGGGAGTACCTCGGGCTTGGGCATTTCCATCTTCTGCTCGGGTTGCTCTTCGGGTTCTTCTTCGGGGGTCATGTCGATCATTACCTCTTCCTGGCTGGCTTGGTCGGCAAGGCGGCGAGCTTCCATGTACTCTTGAGCCTTGAAGATACCGACNGCAGCGGCGAGTGCCAGGATGGCACCGATGATAGTATAAATAACGGCCTTGTTGTGGCGTCCGGTGGAAGTCGTGCGGAGCACGTATGCACCGAAGTCTTTATTTTTGCCTTCAAAGACAAGGTCACACCATTCACGGGATGAAAGATCTACATCTTTTGCCATAATTGTAATGTTTTTTTACGTTCAACAATAGTTATAAATCAGTCACCTCATTTCGCAGCAGCGGGTTGTTCCTTACCAAGTAGCAGAATCATCATCGCCGAGTCGACCTCGTTGATGCGGTCAATCTGGTAGCGGCTGATGTTGTTAATCTGCATTTCGTCGAGGATGCTAACCACGTGTGCGTAGCTGGCGTTGGGCGTCGCTTTGATGATGACAACAGGACGCTTGAGGGTCGAGTCGTTGCGGATTTCCTTGGCTTTGGCTTGATAAATCGAGTCATTAGCCTCTTCGTTCTTGCTGAATTTCTGGTCTTTCCAGTCTTTCTTCAAGAGTTCGATTTTATCAACGACATCTTGGTTGCGCTCGCGCAGAATTTCGCGTACGGCCGTGAGAGGACCATCGGTAGCAGCACCGAAGGCAATCTCTTTCATCTTGTTNTGGCCTGCGGCGAGTTCGGCGCCGGTCGAGGGTATACCATCGTAGTAGAACAGTTTACCATCACTTGCTTTCGACAGGCCCTTGTCATCGAGTTCACCNTCGATGATAATGGTAACTGCCTCACTCTGTTTAGCCTTGTTCTGCTGCGACTGGTCTACCTTTTCNTTGGTAGGCAGTGCGATTTGCAGGGTCTGGCTCTTAATCATGGTTGTACAGAGCATAAAGAAGGTGATGAGAAGCATGTTCATGTCGACCATGGGGGTAAAGTCGATACGGGTATCGAATTTCTTTTGACGACTTTTCGTTTTTGCCATATCTTATTCCTCCTCGGCTTTAAGGGCTGTCATCAGACTAAACTTGTTCATCTTCATTGTTTGGAGGTTGTCCATCACAACGTTAACGACACTNTAAGGCGTAGTCTGGTCGGCCTTGATTGCTATACCTCTACCTTTAACCATAGCTTCCTTCANCTCGGGGTTCATCGAGTTGTAGGCAGCACGAACCCACATTTGGAATTCGTTGGGGTTGTTGGCGTCTTCGTTCATGTTGATAGGGATGCCTGGTCCCGACTCGAGCGCTTTGTCGCGTTCGTCGGTAGGCAGGTCAAGCCATTGTTTCATCTTGCTCATGGGCACGCCGAATGCATTCATCTTCGAGAAGGTCTCGACGTCCTTGTTAGTAAACTGGACGGGGTTTGATGGATGNTTTTCGTTATAAGCGGCTGCCATGTTCTTCAACAGGTCGGCGCGCACTGTTTCACTCTTCATGGTGGAGTCTTTGCTACCGGTAACCTCGAGGTAAACCTTGCCTTCGGGACTGATGAGTACCGAGAGGAGGTTAGCGTCGGGCACCTTTTCCTCGCTCACCGATGGAGGTGTGATAACAGTGACGGGTTCTTTTTGAAGGAAAGTAGAAGTCAACATGAAGAAAGTCAACAGAAGAACAGTCACGTCACTCATCGCGGTCATGTCGATGCGTGTCTCTTTTTTCTTAATTTTGACTTTTCCCATATTTTCCTACACTTAAATTGTTTCTTTAAGTTGTTGTTGATAAACTGCTTTTACTCAGGGATTAGTGAGTAGCNGCGAAGGTTGAAACAATCGAGAAACCAAGCTCGTCGATAGCATAGGTCATGTTATCGATCTTGTTGGTGTAGAAGTTGTAGGCGATAAGGGCGAACGCTGCGGTGGCGATACCGAAGGCGGTGTTAACGAGGGCCTCCGAAATACCAGTCGAGAGTTCGGTCGAGTCGGGAGCACCCGAAGCCGACAGAGCCTGGAACGACTTGATCATACCCAACACAGTACCGAGAAGTCCGATAAGGGTACCGAGGGTAGTNAGGGTAGCCAGGATGGGGAGGTTCTGCTGGAGGGCAGGCATCTGGAGTGCGGTAGCCTCCTCGAGGGTTTGCTGAATCGAGGTGAGCTTTTGCTCTTTCTCGAGGGTGTTGTCGGCGTCCATCTCTTTGTACTTNTGGAGGGTTTGGAATACCACGTCACCTACAACGCCGTTTTGCTCGCGGCACAGTTGCTCAGCCTTAGCGATGTCCTTCTTGCGGAGGGCTTCCTTAACGTTGGCGACAAACTTGGTCGTGCTGCCTTTACCCTTAGCGCGTGCGAGAGCGATCCAGCGCTCAACGCTGAGCACGATAACGGTCAACAGACAGGTTAACAGAACGGGCACGATAACACCACCCTTGTAGACGGTACCGAGCAGGTTCAGCGGTGCGTTAGCATTGTTGCCATCCTTGAAGTTGCTTGATGCGCCAAAGACGAACAAGTAGATGCACACTGCGAGGATAAAGCATACGAGAATCACGATCGAGGCGTTCTTGATGCCGCCCACGTTCTTGCCAGCTGGTTGAGTACCAGCGTTGTTGGCTTTCTTGGGAGCTACAGCCTGGGGCTTCTGCTCTGGCTTCTGGATGTTTGTTTGTTCAGCCATAATGATTTTAAATAATGTTAGTTAATTGTTGAATGAATAAATTATTAATGTTGTTTAGTTTTTCGCGTCATGGATTTTTTATGGTTCGACACCGAGATNNTGCAATGCAGTGCGCAGTTAATTTCACGCATCGACGCNCCCTGGGACCCGCCGCGAGCAGCTGGGTAGGGCGTTGATTTACACCANCTTGAGCGAGCGAGAGGAGTTGCGACCGCTGTCACAGATNATTTCTCGCCTAAAAAATTAACGCAAATTTAGGGCTTTTATTTGATTCTCGCAACGTGCGAGCACGTTTTTTTTGACTTTTAAGGGGACCGATGTCGTTTTTTTAACCATCCGTTTACAATTCGGCGCGGCGGTGGGTGAATACCAAAAATGGTAGACACATTATTTAATTAAAAAAGTAGCTGCCATTTTAGGTGGAATTGTGAAAAAATGTCTACCTTTGTGCGCTATTAACATTATCAATTTTTTACCTATCTCATGGCAACTATCAAACTGAAGCGAGGTTATGACCTAAAACTGCTGGGCTCGACAAGCGAGGCGTCACCGCTGGTGACCGCTGTGCCCACCACGGTGGCCATTACCCCCGACGACTTCACGGGCATCGTGCCGCGCATGGAGAAGAAAGAGGGCGAGCACGTTGTTGCGGGTGAGCCACTGTACCATGACAAGCAATGCGAGCGCATCAAGGTCGTTGCACCAGTGGCAGGTGTCGTTAAGGAGGTTCGTCGTGGCGAGCGTCGCAAGATTCTCGCTGTGATTATCGACCCCGACAAGGAACAACCCGAACCACTGAAACACAACACGGCTGGCGCCAGCACGCTCGACACGCTGCTCGAGAGCGGCTTGTGGGTGATGCTCAGGCAGCGCCCCTACGACGTGGTACCCGACCCCGACAAGCGNCCGCGCGACATCTTTGTCACGGCGTTTGACTCGGCTCCGCTGGCAACTTCGTTAATGAAAAATATCAANCCCTCGTACCTGGAACGTGGTGTGAGCGCCCTGCAAGAGCTCACCGATGGCAAGGTCTATGTGGGCTTTGCTCCCGGCGAGGAAATCGACATCAAGGGTGCCGAGTGCAACACCTTTGTGGGACCGCATCCCGCTGGCAATGCTGGCGTGCAGGTGGCCAACGTGAAGCCCGTGAACAAGGGCGAGGTGGTGTGGACACTCGACGTGGTGACGCTGGCGCGCATCGGCGAGCTGTTTGCCACAGGCAAGGTGTCGCACGAGACGGTTGTAACGCTGGCAGGCGAGCAAGTCGACGAGCCGCGTTACGTCAAGACCGTGTGTGGTGCCGACATCCAGTCGATTGTGGGCAANAANATCAAGGGAGAGCCCGAGGCTGCACGNATCATCAGCGGCAACGTGCTCACGGGCAACCGCGTCACCACCGACCAGTGGCTGCGCACCCCCTATCGCATGATTACGGCGATTCCCGAGAACAACAACCCCGACGAGTTCATGGGATGGGCGTCGATGAGTCCGCGTCGCTTCAGCATCTATCACCTGTTCCCCGCATGGCTGTGTGGCAAGCGCAAGGTGAGCATGGATGCCCGCCTCAAGGGTGGCGAGCGTGCCATTGTGCGCACGGGCGAATACGACCGCATGCTGCCCATGGACATTCTGGCAGAGTTCCTGGTGAAAGCGGTGATTGCCTACGACATCGACCGCATGGAGCAACTGGGCATCTACGAGGTTGCCCCCGAGGACTTTGCCCTNGCNGAGTATGCCGACACGAGCAAGCTCGAGNTNCAACGCATCATCCGCGAGGGACTGGACCGCTTGCGTGCCGACATGGANTAACGCGCTCGTGCGAGTCCCCCACCCTACACATTATTTAATATAACGATTCATCAACTTTTTCTTAAAAGAGATATACTATCGTGAAAGCTTTAAGGAAATTCATGGACAAGGTGAAGCCCACTTTCTCGCCTGGTGGCAAGCTCGAAAAGCTGCAATCGGTCTACGAGGGAATGGAGACCTTCTTGTTCACGCCCAACACAACCTCGCACACTGGCGTGCACATCCACGATGGCAACGACCTGAAGCGCACCATGATTACCGTGGTTGTCGCCTTGTTGCCAGCACTGTTTTTTGCCATGTACAACACGGGCTTGCAGCACTACNTNGCCATCGGTCAACCCGAAACGTCGGGCTGGACGATGTTCCTCTATGGCTTGCTGGCGATGCTGCCCGTGATTGTGGTGAGTTACGTCGTGGGCCTGGGCATCGAGTTTATTAGCGCCCAGATTCATCACAAGGAAATCCAGGAGGGTTTTCTGGTAACAGGTATTTTGATTCCACTCATCGTGCCCATCAACACGCCGCTGTGGATGACCGCTGTGGCAACGGCATTTGCCGTGATTTTTGCCAAGGAGGTCTTTGGCGGCACGGGCATGAACATCTTTAACGTTGCGCTGGTGACGCGCGCCTTCTTGTTCTTTGCCTATCCGTCGCAGATGAGCGGTGATGCCGCCTTTGTGAAGACCGACAGCGCATTTGGCATGGGCGCTGGTCAGGTGGTCGACGCCTTCTCGGGCGCCACGCCGCTGGGCCAGGTTGCCACGACCACGCANGGGACGCCGGTGTTGCACAACATCGTGGGNGACCCCATCACCACGCTCGATGCGTTCCTGGGATTCATTCCGGGTTCGCCGGGTGAAACGAGCACGCTGTGCATCCTCATTGGTGCCGCCATCTTGCTGCTCACGGGCGTTGCCTCGTGGCGCGTGATGCTGTCGGTATTTGTGGGCGGTTTTGCGATGGGCGCGCTGGTTCACGCGTTCCCCTCGAGCACCTATCCCGCATCGATGCTCGACCCCGTGGCTCAACTGTGCTATGGCGGCTTTGCTTTTGCAGCCGTGTTCATGGCTACCGACCCCGTTACTGGGGCGAGGACCACNGTGGGCCAGTACATCTATGGCTTCTTGATTGGTGTGCTCACNATCCTGATTCGTACATTCAACAGCGGTTATCCCGAGGGTGCCATGCTCGCCATCTTGCTGATGAACGCATTTGCGCCGCTCATCGACTACTGCGTTGTTCAATCCAACATTAAGCGCCGCTTGCGTCGCGCCAACCATTGAAAGGAGGAAAGACAATGAACAAGAATAGTAATACCTATCAAATTCTCTATTCGGCCATCATGGTCGTCCTCGTGGGCGCTGTCCTCGCGTTTGTNTACATGGCTTTGAAGCCGCGCCAGGACGANAATATTGCCAACGACAAGCGCAAGCAAATCTTGAGCGCACTCTATGTGTCGGCCACCGACCAAGACGTGAAAGAAAAATTTGCCCAGTACATCACGGGGCAATACCTCATCGACAACGAGGGCAACATTACCGACTCGACAACGCAAAACGTTGCNTTTGACGTCGACATGGCTACCAACAACAAGGNGGCTGCCGGCGAGCGNAAGTTGCCACTTTTCGTTGCCAGCAAGGACGGAAAGCAGTATTACGTCATNCCCGCTTACGGCGCTGGCTTGTGGGGTCCCATCTGGGGCTACCTGGCCGTTGAAAGCGACGGAAGCACNGTGGCTGGCTCCTACTTCTCGCACAGCAGCGANACGCCCGGCTTGGGTGCTCGCATCACCGAGCAAGAGTTCCAGCACAAGTTCGATGGCAAGCANCTCTACAAGGACGGCGAGTTCAAGGGCGTGGAAGTTGTCAAGAAAGGACAACAGCCCACCGTGCAAGGTGCCGACTACGTTGANGCCATCTCGGGTGCCACCATCACNAGCCGTGGCGTGAGCGACATGCTGCAGACCTACGTCAAGCCTTACGACGCATTCTTTAAGAAACTGAACACATCAACCCGATAAATTGCCCTCACCATGTTATCGAAACAGAACAAAGCTGTATTATTCAATCCTCTATCGAAGGATAATCCTGTGCTGGTGCAGATTCTTGGTATCTGCTCCACGCTTGCTGTGACTGCCAGCCTCGAGCCGGCGCTGGTGATGGGCCTGTCGGTCATCGTGGTGCTGGCATTCAGCAACGTGATTATTTCGCTCATCCGCAACACCATCCCCTCGACCATCCGCATCATCGTGCAACTGGTTGTGGTGGCTGCGCTGGTAGTGATTGTGCAACAATTCCTTGTGGCCTATACCTACGACGTGAGCCGGCAGCTGTCGGTGTTCATCGGCCTGATTATCACCAACTGCATCCTGATGGGTCGCCTCGAGGCGTTTGCNATGCACAATCGCCCCTGGCCTGCCTTCCTCGATGGCGTGGGTAACGGACTGGGTTACACCATCATCCTGCTCATCGTTGCCTTCTTCCGCGAGTTGCTGGGCTCGGGCTCGATTTTCGGGTTCAAGGTCATCCCGCAGTGGTGCTACGACCATGGCTANATGGACAATGGCTTGATGATTTTGCCGCCCATGGCACTCATCACCGTGGCTTGCATCATCTGGTGGCATCGCTCGCGCAACACCGACCTGCAAGAGCAATCTAACTAAAGTAAGCATCCATTTCGTTTAACTATCACATAAAAAAATCCCGATATGGAGAATCTAAATCTGTTTATCAAGTCGATTTTCATCGACAACATGATATTTGCTTACTTCCTGGGCATGTGCTCGTTCCTGGCCGTGTCCAAGAATGTGAAGACGGCCCTNGGTTTGGGCGTTGCCGTGACGTTTATGCTCGTGGTGACCATGCCGCTGAACTACTTGCTCGACAAGTATGTGCTGCAAGCAGGNGCCCTGTCGTGGCTCAGCCCGTCGCTGGCCNACGTCGACCTGAGTTTCTTGGGCCTGATTATGTTTATCGCCGTGATTGCATCGGCCACGCAGCTGGTCGAGATGGCTGTCGAGAAATTCTCGCCCTCGCTCTATGCATCGCTGGGAATCTTCCTGCCGCTCATCGCTGTGAACTGCGCGATTCTGGGTGGNGCCCTGTTTATGCAACAAAAGGCGTTCACCAGCGTGTGGACAGCGACCGTCTATGGCGCTGGCTCGGGCATCGGTTGGTTGCTGGCCATCGTGGGCCTGGCAGCCATCCGCGAGCGACTGGCCTATAGCAACGTGCCTGCCCCGTTGCGCGGCATCGGTATTACATTTATCATTACTGGACTCATGGGCATCGCCTTCATGAGCTTCCTGGGCATCAAACTTTGAAACTATTCCCAGCTATGATACTACTTTCAACAGCATCGACAACCGTGGTGGCCAGCGCGCTCATCTTCCTCGCCATCACGTTATTGCTCGTTATCCTTCTGCTCGTGGCTAAGCACTACCTGGTGCCCTCGGGCAAGGTGACTATCGACATCAACAACGGCACCCGCACCATCGAGGCCAATAGNGGCAACACGCTGCTCAACACGCTGCACGAGAGCGGCGTGATGCTCTCGAGCGCCTGNGGCGGTAAGGGTAGCTGCGGCCAGTGCAAGTGCCAAGTGCTCGAGGGTGGCGGCGAAATNCTGCCCACCGAGACGGTTCACTTCTCGCGCCGNGAGCAGCAAGACCACTGGCGTCTGGGTTGCCAAGTCAAGGTGAAGGATAACATCAAGATTCAAGTTCCCGACAGCGTCCTGAGCGTTAAGGAATATGAGTGCACCGTGGTGAGCAACAACCTGGTGAGCTCGTTTATCAAGGAATTTATCGTGGCACTGCCCCCGGGTGANCACATGGACTTCATCCCCGGCAGCTATGCACAGATTCGCATCCCAGCCTACGAGATGGACTACGACCGCGACATCGACAAGGCGTCGCTGGGCGAGTACCTGCCCACGTGGGAGAAATACAACATGTTCTCGCTCAAGTGCCGCAACGATGAACCCACCGTGCGTGCTTACTCGATGGCCAACTATCCCGCCGAGGGCGACCGCTTCATGCTCACCGTGCGCATCGCTACCCCACCCTTCAAGCCGAAACCCGAAGTGGGATTCCAGGATGTGATGCCCGGTATCGCATCGAGCTACATCTTCACGCTCAAGCCGGGTGACAAGGTCATCATGAGTGGCCCTTATGGCGACTTCCATCCCATCTTCGACAGCAAGAAGGAGATGATATGGGTAGGTGGTGGCGCCGGTATGGCTCCCCTGCGCGCTCAAATCATGCACATGACGCGCACGCTCAACTGCCGCGACCGCGAGATGCACTACTTCTATGGTGCACGCTCGCTGAGCGAGGTGTTCTACCTCGAGGACTTCCTGCAACTCGAGAAAGACTTCCCGAATTTCCACTTCCATCTGGCACTCGACCGTCCCGACCCCGCTGCCGATGAAGCTGGCGTGAAGTACACGGCAGGCTTCGTTGCTCCCGTGATGCGCGACACCTATCTGGGCGCTCACGAGGCTCCCGAGGACTGCGAGTACTACATGTGCGGTCCCGCAATGATGAGCAAGACCGTCAACGATGTGCTCGATGCCCTGGGCGTTGACCCATCGTCGATTCACTACGACAACTTCGGATAAAACATCTTCATTAGTTTATAAATTGACGTTGAGCAGTGCCGGCATTACGACGCTGCTCAACGTTTTTTATGCAACGCGTTGCATTAGAATGTTACAAGTTTTCGGTGAAAAGGAGTGCAAAATTTGCAGGTTTTAGAAAAAACAAGTACCTTTGTCGCGATTTTAAAATCAACATGTTTTATTAAAGGTTATTTAAATTATGAATGTAGAGAATTTTGGCCAATGGGCTGGTGCAGTGTGGAACGCACTTAACGAAGCTAACGGCACGCTTGCTGCCAAGGCCATCAAGAAAGCAACCAAGCTGAAAGACAAAGAACTTTATGCAGCACTTGGTTGGCTCGCCCGCGAGGGCAAAGTGAGCCTCGAAGAGACCGAGGCCGATGTTGTGGTTACACTGCTCTAAGCATTAGGACCAAACACACGACTTTTTCAAACACATCTTTTAAACCTATCAAAAGGGATAACGGACCATTAGAGCCGCCTATCCCTTTTTTTT
>Ga0065709_1029746_pt1 | contig 13057 bp, 8 predicted proteins | sample Hoacrofraction14_2_FD_59096 | JGI IMG/M metagenome (GOLD analysis project Ga0065709, IMG submission 59096) | Hoatzin crop microbial communities from Cojedes, Venezuela, sample from fiber fraction 14 v1 | ecosystem: Host-associated > Birds > Digestive system > Esophagus > Crop | place: Venezuela... | reverse complement strand
GCCCTCGGCCACGCGGATGAGCCGCGCGGTCTCGAGGCCCACCTCGGCGCGGTTGATGTGCGTCTCGGACGCATGCTTGACGTCGCTTCGGTTGCTCACGCGCACCACGCGCGTGCGGGCCACGCCCAGGCGCACCGCCAGCGAGGCAAGGCGCGCGATGGCGCCCGGCGACTCCATGAGCTCGTCGGAGACCACGAGCAGCCGGTCACAGCGCTGCGCCGCCTGCGCCACCGCGTCTGACCAGTAGGTCGACGCATCCACCAGCACGAGGTCCACGTCATGCGAGAGCTCGTCGAGAAGTGCCGTCACGTGCGGCATCACCAGCTCGCCCATCTCGGCACGCTCGCAGGGGCCCACGAGCGAGATGCCGCCGGACACCTGCGCCTGGATGTCACGCACGCGGGACACGTCCAGGCCATCCTCGCCCACCAGGGCCGCGAGGTCCACCGGGCCCGAGAGTCCAAAGGCGCTGAAGAGGTCGCCAAAGCCCAGGTCAAGGTCAAGGAGTGCCACGCGCAGTCCCCAGCTCTCGGCCACGGCAGCAAGCGTGGCGGCGAGCGTCGTCTTGCCCACGCCGCCTCGCGCCGAGGTCAGGACCACGACGGGGGCGCCACCGGGGCGCCGCCCGTCCTGGGCCTTGGTGCCGGCCGCCCGCCCAGGCTGCCGGCCGTCATCGCTCGGCTGCGCGCGAGGAGTGGTCTTTGCCAAGCCCCCACCTGCCGCTGACGTCCCGCGCTGCTCGCCGATGATGCCCGCCACGTCGTCCACGCCGACGACGTCCATGATGCCCGCACGCCTGGCGCGCGAGAGAAGTGATCCCGTAAGCTCGTGGGCTGCAAGCACCACGCGGCGCGCATGCCCGTCGGCCACGACGGCCGCGGCCAGGTTGATGCTCGACACGCCGCCCGCAGATGGCCCCACGACCACACCGTCGGCCATGCCAGGCGCCTCCGCCAGCGCCGCACGCAGCTCCTGTGCGGAGGACATCACCACGAGGTCGGCTCCTGCAAGGGCCCGCTCGAGCCGCTCCCTCGCGCGCTCGTCCCACTCGGGGAGGTAGGCAAACCACCGCTCAGCCATCGTTCTTCTCTCCTTCCTGGGGCACCGACGTGGGCGCCTCCTCAACTGTGGTTCCGGGCAGTTCGTCAACGTCGGCGGCAGGCACCACCAACCGAAGGCTCCCCTCGGCGCTGGCATAGATCACGTCGGCCACGTAGTCCGCCGGCACGGCGATCGTCAGCGTCACCGACGAGCCCGTGGCCGTCGTCGCCGGCGTCGCCAGCACCTCGATGCCGGCCGCCAGGGGCACAGCACCTGCGTCACCCGCCTCGTAGGCCACGAGCGCCGACCCCACGGTGATGGTCCTGGGCACGCCCAGCTTGTCGGTGACGGGCACCGTGAGGGCAACGCAGCCCGAAGGCACCTCGGCAATGGTCGTGGAGTCCCTGAAGTTGAGCTCCGTCACGGGCTCGCCCGCCGCCAGGGGCACCGTCACCTGCAGGCCCTCGATGTCGTCGAGGCTCGTGACGGCCCCCTCGGGCACGAGGTCGGCCACCCAGTCGGCGACCTCCACGTTGGTCTCGCTCACCACGTCCCCCGCCTCGAGGCCCTCCGTCGCCACGACCACGCTCACGACCTCTCCGCCGTAGCGCTCGAGCGCCTCGGTGCGCACGCGGTCGGCCTCGTCCTTCACGTGGTCGGCGTAGAGCGCGCTCACCATCACGGCGAGCACCGCGCACGCACAGGCAAAGACGACCCTGAACTTGATGGACATGCGACCTCCTCTCCGGCACAGATGGACCCCGGCAAGACCGCCCGTCTCGCCGTGGGCCAATTCTTTTGCGCCTGTGAGGCCGCGCCGCCCAACTAGTCAAAAAAGTCAGCTGCGATGTTGCGGTTTTCTTGGCAAAAACTTGTAAGAAAAAGTAAGACCCCAGCAAAAGGTGGGTGAAAACTACCCTGCAAAAATGACTCCAAAATGCACCGTTGTTAAGGAATTGTGGAGAAGGTCCGCTGCGCGCCGCTCACGGCCGGCGCGCGCACATGCGCAACAGGTTGCCAATCGTGCCAAAACAGCTTTCCAGACCGCTCGCCGCATCAGCGCGCGGCCCCGCCCTTCTCGCCCGCGCTCTACAGCACGACGTCGGGGTCGAGCGAGGCTGCGCCGGCACGCATCTCGCCCGCAAGCGCCAGGTACACGTCGAGGCGCGCCTTTGAGAAGGCCCCCTCCGCGTACGCCTCGCGCACGCCGCAGCCCGGCTCGTGCGTGTGGGTGCAGTCGCGGAAGCGGCACCCGGAGGCGGCCTCGGCGATCTCGGGGAAGACCTTGGCAAGGCCGCGCTCGTGGCCCACCAGAGGCAGGCTCCTGAGACCCGGCAGGTCGACGATGATGCCGCCACCCAAAAGCGCGACCATGCGCCGCGTGACCGTGGTGTGCCTGCCCGCGTCATCGGCCGCGCGCACGCCCTGGGTCTCGAGCACCTCGCGGCCCAGCAGCGCGTTGATAATCGTGGACTTGCCCGCGCCGGACTCCCCCAGCACGATGGCCACGACACCCGGGCCCACCACCTGCCGCACGCCGGCGGTGTCCCAGAGCACGCCCGTGCCTGCCAGCGCCTCGCGCACGTCGGCGGGCACCTCGCCGCCGGCCATCTCGCCCACGGCGGACGTCACGACGATGCTTGCCTCGTCTCCCAGCACCTCGCGCACGCGAGCGACCTCGTCGGCCAGCTCGGCGGCGTCCACGCGGTCGGCCTTGGTGAGAAGCACCGCCACGCCCGTGCCGCAGTCGCGCGCGATGACGGCCGAGCGCGAGATGCGGTCAACCGACACCCCACGCGCGCCCACGGGCTGCACGACGACGGTGAGGTTCACGTTGGCCGCGAGCGTCTGGCGCTCGCCGCGGGCACCGCCGCGCCAGCGCGCCACGTCGCTCTCGCGCGGAAGGATCTTCTCGATGAGGGCCATGTCGTGGCCCGCAGGACGGCGCACGCACACCCAGTCGCCCACAGCCACCTTGGAGTCGTCGCCCTTGGTGAGGCGCGCCGAGAACTCCGCGCGCGCGAGGCCATCCGCGCAGGCCACGGCCGGAAAGCCGCGGTCCAGGCGCACCACACAGCCCAGGCTCAGCTCGCCTGCGTCCACGCCCTCCGCCACGAGCTCGCCGCAGGCCCCGTCAAACGCCCTTCTCTGCGCCTCCGTGCACACGAGCTGGTCAAACGCCGGCACGTCGGTGAGGGTGCTCAGCTCCGGCAGCGCGCCGGCCACATCCGCGCCCGTCGTCGCCCCGCGCCTGCCCTTTGCCTTGCGTGCCCGCTTGCCCATCGCCGCCCCGCTACCTTTCGCACAGCCAGAAGTGGCACGAGAACGCGCCCACCTCCGAGCCGCCGCCAAAGTCGTGATCCTCGCCCGTGATGAGGTCGCGCGCGCGTCCGCAGCCCGCGTCAAAGTGCAGCGTCACCGGCGCATCGGCGATGTTCACGGCCACGAGCACGCGCTCGCCCTCGCACCGTCGCTGGAACACCAGCTGGCACGGCTGCACGAGCACCTCCTCGTAGTCGCCCACCATGAGCGCCTCACTGCCCCGTCGCGCGGCGGCCAGCGCGCGGATCCAGTCGGTGAGGTCGTTCCACGCGGGCGCATCAAACGCGGCGCGCAGCTCGTGGTCGCCCGGAAGCTTGGCCCCCTCGGCACCCCACTCGCTGCCGTAGTAGACGCACGGCACGCCGTACATGCCAAAGAGCAGGCCATAGAGCGGGCGCAGCATGCGAGCGTCATCCAGCTTGGTCGCGATGCGCTCCACGTCGTGGTTGTCGAGGAAGTCCAGCAGGTGCCGTCCGGTGTAGAGGTCCCAGGGGTGGTTGCCGCTCTGGCGGCTGAGGGCATAGGCAACCTCATGCATGTTCTTGGCGTTTGCCGAGCTCCAGAGGCCCTTGTACGCCTCGTAGTTGGTCACCGTGTCGCAGAGGCCGTCGCCCATCCAGAGGTTGTAGTCGCCAAACATGGTCTCGCCCAGCATGAGGAACTTGCTGCCGCGCGCGGCGCTTATCTCGTCGCACACGCGGCGCAGGTAGCCCAGGAAGCCCTGCGGCAGGCAGTAGGCCACGTCCAGGCGCAGGCCATCGATGCCCAGCTCGCGCTCCCACGTGCGCACCACGTCGACGCAGTAATCGTTGCAGGAAAAGTCGTCGTGGTTGAGCTTGACGAGGGTGTCCACGCCCTCCCAGCACTCGTAGCTAAGGCCGTCGCCAAAGGCGTTGTCGCGGCCGAAGTCGATGCAGAACCAGCTGGCGTACGGGCTGGCCTCACGGTTCTGGACCACGTCTCGGAAGGCCCAGAAGTCGCGACCCACGTGGTTGAAGACGGTGTCCAGAATCACGCGGATGCCCCTGGCGTGGAAGGCGTCGATCACCCGGCGCAGGTCCTCCATGGTGCCCAGGCGGTCATCGACGCGCAGGTAGTCGGTGGTGTCATAGCCATGCGAGAGGCTCTGGAACACCGGGTTGAGAAGAACGCATGTGACCCCCAGACGCTCGATGTGGTCCACCCAGCCGTCGTCAATCAGCTTGAGGATGCGGTGTTCCTGCACGCCGTCGTTCTCCCACGGTGCGCCGCACAGCCCCAGCGGGTAGACCTGGTACATGACGCCACGCTCGTACCACTCAAAGTCGCTCTTCTGCATGTGCCCTCCATTCGTCACCCGCACATTGTAGCGCGGGACGTGGCGCGGGCACTGAATACGTCCTGCCTTTTGAAGGTCAACTGGCCAAACGTCAGCGCGGCAAGACGTATTCAGTGTTTTAGGACGGACGGCAACGGAGGCGACTAGCCAATCTGCAAAACAAGCCGCGCGCTGAGAGGCGATTTGCTGGCCTGGAACGGGCGGGCTAGACCTGGAGCCAAGCCCCACGGGGGGCCGCAAAGGTGCCGATGCTCCCCCGGTGGCGTATCGGCACCAGATTTCATGGCCCTCGACCTGCGGCGGAGGAGGTGCCGATACTCACGGGGTCGCAAAATGCGCCTTCCGGCACGCCGCCCGACCTGCGGCTCCGCAAACGGCCCCTCAGGGCAACTCAACTGATAAGCGACTCACAAAGACACCGAAAAATTTTACCAACAGGGCCTTTGTCGTTTTTATCGCTCCTTATCAGTTGACTAAATGTCGAGTTGCGTTTCACGTCCTCGCCGAACCACCGTCCCCTACAACGCAAACGGCCCTCCTCACACTTGGCAAGGAGGGCCGTCCGTTGGCATAGGTGCCAAGCTACTCCGAGGAATTGAACTGCCCCTGGATATCGTCGTAGCTTTCATATCCTGCAGCGCTGAGCGTCGCACACTCGAGCGCGCGCCATTGGGGTCAGGTGTTTTGGGCCGCGCCATTGGGGTCAGGTGTTTCGGGCCGAGCCATTGCGCGCCATTGGGGTCGGGCCGCGCCATTGGGGTCAGGTGTTTTGGGCCGAGCCATTGGGGCCAGGCGCCAATGGCGCAACACCCGGACAGCTCTTCTCGCCAGCAATTCCTCTCCCGTACGGCCCTTCTCGCCCGTTTCGTTCATATTCTCGAAAAGTGGCGCCTCCGTCCGTGGCTCCTTTCTATTTTCGTTCATATTCTCGAAAATTGGCGCAGTTGGTGACTTTTTTCGATTATATGAACGAAAATAGTAGCAATCCTCACACGATCGCGCCAATTTTCGAGAATATGAACGAAACGGGAGGATTGGCCAGCGGGAAGGTCCGAAAAATGAGTCGAACTGGACGGCAAATTGACTCATCCCCTCTCGCCAATACCGAGGTCGCTGAGGTGACCGATTTGGGGGCGTTTTGGGGGCCAGAAACGGTCACTTGAGCGACTTCGCGGAGAAGGGCGGGCGCTCCAGCGACTTCGCGACCGCGACCACCGGCACCCCACACGTGCACGAAAAAGGGAGAAGAGCCTTGGCTCTTCTCCCTTGAAGGACGCCCTGCGAGAAGCGACTAGTTCTTCTCGACGGACCTCATGATGGCCTTGTACACCTCGACGATCGGGATGATGAGGAAGGCCAGCAGCATCGCGATGCCGTAGTGCGCCCAGTCCAGGTTGTAGAAGTCGAACAGGTTGGACAGCGCGGGCACCTCGATGACGAGGACGGTCAGCAGCAGGGCCACCACAAACGCGCCCCAGGCCCACCAGTTCTGCGTGGGAAGCTTGAAGATCGAGCCGCGGCGGCTGCGCATGTTGAGCGAGTGGAACATCTCGACCATCGACAGCGTGAGGAACGCCATGGTCATGCCCTCGATGGCGGCCTGGTCGCTGGCCACGGCCTCGGCTAGGCTCACGCCGGCGTGGCGAATGCCGATGAAGTACGAGACCAGCGTCAGTGCAGCGATGACGAAGCCCTGGAAGACGGTGTCGATGCCCATGCCGTTGGCGAAGATGCCGTCCTTGGAGTTGCGCGGCTTGCGCTGCATGATGTCGGGCTCGGCCTCCTCCATGCACATGGCAAGGGCCGGCAGCGAGTCGGTGATGAGGTTAATCCACAGCAGGTGCGTGGGCTCGAGGATGGTGAAGCCGATCATGGACGCCACGAAGACGCTGATGACCTCGGCCAGGTTGGAGGAGAGCAGGAACTGGATCGCCTTGCGGATGTTGTCGTAGATGCGGCGGCCCTCCTCCACCGCACCGATGATGGTGGCGAAGTTGTCGTCGGCGAGGACCATGTCGGCCACGCCCTTGGTGACGTCGGTGCCGGTGATGCCCATGCCCACGCCGATGTCTGCGCGCTTGATGGAGGGCGCGTCGTTGACGCCGTCGCCGGTCATGGCCACGACCATGTCCTTCTTCTTCCAGGTGTCGACGATGCGCGTCTTGTGCTCGGGCTGGACGCGGGCGTAGACGCCGATCTCCTCGATGCGGCTCATGAACTCCTCGTCCGAGATCTTGTCCAGCTCGGCGCCCGTGATGGCCTCGTCGCGGCCCTGGACGATGCCCAGCTCCTTGCCGATGGCCACGGCAGTGTCGATGTGGTCGCCAGTGATCATGACCACGCGCATGCCCGCGCCGTGAGCCTCCATGATGGCGTCCTTGACCTCGGGGCGCACCGGGTCGATCATGCCGCAGAGGCCGATGAAGGTCATGTCGTGCTCGAGGTCGGCCGCGTCGTAGCTGGCCGGCTCGGTCTTGCCGTGGTTGACGCGGGCGGCGGCCATCACACGCAGGGCGTCGTCGGCCATGAGCTTGTTCTGCTCCATGATCTTGGCACGCCACTCGTCGGTCATGGGCACGTCGCCGTCCTCGGTGCGGACCTTGGTGCAGCGGCTCAGGACCACGTCGGGGCCGCCCTTGGTGTGCTGGATGTAGTTGCCGTCGGGCGCGATGTTGACAACCGACATCATCTTGCGGCCGGAATCGAACGGCGCCTCGCCCGCACGCGGGTTGGCGGCGTCGAGGTCGCGCGTCGTGAAGCCCAGCTTGGCCGCATCAGCCACGAGCGCCGCCTCGGTGGGCTCGCCCACGGCCTGCTGTGCGGCGTCGTCCCACTTGGCGTCGGAGCACAGCGCCATCGTGCGCACCAGACGGTCCATGTCCTCGGTGTAGTGGCGCACGACGGTCATCTTGTTCTGCGTGAGGGTGCCCGTCTTGTCGGAGCAGATCACCTGCGTGCAGCCCAGGGTCTCCACGGCGTTCATCTTGCGGACGATGGCGTTGCGCTTGCTCATCTTGGTGACGCCGATGGACAGCGCGATGGTCACGACGGCCACGAGGCCCTCGGGGATGGCGGCGACGGCCAGGGCCACGGCCACCATGAAGGTGTTGAGCACCTCGTCGAGGTTGCTGAAGAAGGCCAAGCCGCCGTGGCGCACCATGCCGGCCAGGAACACCACGACGCAGATGCCCACCACGAGCTTGGTGAGAATGCCGCTCAGCTCGTTGAGCTTGATCTGCAGCGGCGTGAGCTCGTCCTTGGCCTGCGCGATGGCGTCGGCGATCTTGCCCATCTCGGTCTCCATGCCGGTGGCCACGACCACGGCGCGACCGCGGCCGTACACCACGGTGGAGCCCATGTAGCACATGTTCTTGCGGTCACCCAGGGGCACGTCGTCGGCACCGGCGGGAAGGCCCAGCACCTCGGCGATCTTGTTGGCGGGCACCGACTCGCCGGTAAGCGCGCTCTCCTCAATCTTCATCGAGGCGCTCTCGAGGATGCGGCAGTCCGCGGGCACCGCGTCGCCGGCCTCGAGCACCACGACGTCGCCCGGCACGAGCTCGCTCGAGGGCACGCTCACCTGGCGCCCGTCGCGCACGACCTTACTCGTGGCGGCGCTCATCTCCTGCAGCGCGGCCAGGGCGTTCTCGGCCTGGTACTCCTGCACCACGCCCAGCACCGAGTTGAGGATGACGACGAACATGATGATGAAGACGTCGGCGAAGTCCGCCTCGCCCTGCGCCATGCCCGTCACGGCGCTGATGATGGCCGCGATGATGAGCATGATGACCATGGGGTCCGCCATCATGCCAAAGAACCGCTTCCACAGCGGGTCCTTCTGTGCTTCCTTGAGCTTGTTGGGGCCCACGGACGCGAGGCGCGACTCCGCCTCGGCCGCGCTCAGGCCGTCCTCCGCGCTGGTGCCCTGCTTGCCTACGACAGCAAGGCCCTCTTCCAGATACTCTTTCATACCTGCTCCTCCTGGATCGATTGTCGTTCCACCCAGCAGATTGATCCCGATCATAATTCCCCAGGAGGGGCAAGGGCTATCAAGGCTGCCATGCTGGGCATGTCCAAACTCACAGTATATAGGTCATCGCGCGAGCTGTGCACCCCACGGGTGCAATGCCTACGTCAAATCGCCGCATCCCCATCCCAGAACTCGTCCGCAAGGATCTTGACGCAGACCTTGCGCAGGCGAGAAGGACTTTCTCCCTGTGGTGCGAGCGTGGGCATGTGGGGCTCGCCCACCATGAACACGGCAAAGCGCCCGCCTGCAAGCGAGACGCACGTGACGCGCCCATCACCCGCATACGCCGCGTCGCAGTAGCCCTTGTCGGCCGCCTCGTCAAAGTCGCCGCAGGGCACCACGTCGCCAAAGGTCACCTTGACGTCCTCGACGCCCTCGAGGTCAAACTGCAGGTCCAGATAGCGCCTGTGCACCTCGAAGTGCGCGTCCTGCACGAGCTTGGTCGTGGGCTCCTGCACCAGGGCAAACACGCGGCTGCCGTCGATCTCCACGCGCCCGGCCTCGAGCGAGGCCAAATCGCACGACTGCACCCAGTCGATCGCCACGTCGAGCCCGCGCGTGAGCCCACGATAGAGCGGCAGCGCGCTCATCCCGTCATAGATCATCCTGCGTCCTCCAAACAGCGTCCCGGCATTCCGGCGTTACGGCGTCCCGGCATTCCGTACAGAAAGGCGGAGCGGACGCGACCCGCCCCGCCTCTAGGAAAGGGCCCCCCTAGTGCGCGCCCACGTCACCCGAGGTCGGGTTGTAGGTGCCCTCGCCACGCTTGGCGCCCATGACGTCGGCCTCGGAGAGCGTGACCCACTTCATGCCCTTGCGTGTGTGCCAGGCGTAGGCAAGGTGCAGCATGCCGTCTTTGGCCTGGTACAGGATGGGGTACTCGTACTGGCGGTTGTTGAACTTGTTCTCGTCGCCCACGTAGCCCTCGCCGCGCTCGATGTGGCGAATCAGCGGGAAGGTGATGCCGCCGTCCTCAGAGAGCGCAATGGACACGGGGTTGCGCAGCGCCGGCCAGGCACCCTTCTTGCCGTAGGTGTCGGGAGCGGAGTTGTGGTTGTAGGCGATGGCGATGCGGCCCGAGTCGAGCTTGATGGCGCTGATGCCCGAGTTGTTGTTGGGCAGCGGCGTGGGCACGGGCACGGTCCAGGTGTCACCGTCGTCAAGCGACTCGCTGCGATAGATGAAGTCGGCCTCGCGCGAGCGCATGAAGGCCACCAGGTGCTTGGGCTCGAGCTCCACCACGTTGGGATGCACGCGACCCGCGGAGCCCGGCACGTCAACACGGCGCCAGGTCTTGCCCTCATCGTCGCTGATCTGGAAGGCCGACGGGTCGCCCGCAAGCGCCTCGGCGCTGTCGGTGCAGAGCCACAGGCCATAGATCCAGCGACCGCTGCTGAGCACCTGGATCGGCTGGCGCGAGAAGGTGCCCGGCTCGGGGAAGACGATCTCGGGCTCAGACCAGGTGCGGCCGTCGTCGCAGGAGACCTGGCGCTTTACCTGCGCGGTGTACTGCATGTTGTCCTTGCCCTCCTGGCGGCCGAGCTGAGAGGTGTACATGCACCAGATCTCGCCGTTGGGGGCCAAAAACAGGTTGGGGTTCTGGTCGGAGCGGTCGTCGTTGTTAGAGATGTGGATGGGTTCGGACCACATGGTCTGGCCCTTCTCAAGACGCGACACCACGATGTTGATGTCGGTGTCGCCCTCGTAGGTGCCGGCAAACCAGCAGAGCAGCAGCGTGCCCTCGGGCGTCTCGACAAAGCCGGGGCCGTGGTGCGAGGTCCAGGGGCCGGGCGGGATGGCCGCCTCGGTGATCTTCATGTCCTCGTCGTAGTAGATCTGGCCGTCCTGGGTGAGCCCGGGGAGCGTCTTGATGGGCATTGCGTCTCCTAACGTCGGCGGTTCCATTGCTAGGAACATAATGCGTGACCTGCGATTTTTACTAAAGGTGACCAGCGGCGCCTTATGTGTTCACTTTTGAAACACAGCCGAGAAGAGCCCTTCTCGCCCGGCGTGCGATGCCAGCGTGCGACGTCTAGCAGAGCTCCAGCAGATCCTCCGTCCGGCAGCCCAGCACGCGGGCCATCCTCGCAACGAAGGACACCTGTGCGCGGCTTATGTCCTTGTTGCGCTGCTCCCACATCTGGACAGAACGTAGCGAGACGCCCGCCTGCTCGGCCAGCTCTTGTTGCGTAAGGCCTCGCGCACGCCGCACCGCCTGCAGGCGAGAAGTGCCAACGTCTCCCGCCCTCTCGCGCACCACGCTCACGAACTTCTCCTCGGGCGCCTCGTGCAGGGGGTCGTACAGCCTCAGCACCTCCGTCGCCGACACAACGCAGAGCAGCTGCCCAAAGGTCCACCCCAGGCTCCACTGCGCATAGGCAAGGACCCAGCCCGCCCAGTACTCTGGTCCCTTCTGCACGCGCACCTCGGACGGCGCCGACGAGTACTCCACGTCGACCGCACCGCCCCTCGGCCACGCAAGCTCAAGCATGCCCCTCCCCGCATGAAGCACGCCGGTCTCGCCAAGCACCTGCTCGGCAAGCTCGGACCCCGACATGCCCGCCACCAGGCATGGCTCCCCCGCCGCAAAGCGCGCCGCCGCCGTGGACGCACAGAAGGCATCCGCGAAGTCCTCCGCGCTGCCGCCCAGGTCCAACACCGCATGCTCAAACGCCTCGCCCAGGCACTCCATGGCCCCATCGAGGTAGTCGCTATCGTAGGCGCAGGTCAACGCCCGTCACCCCCTCGCGAATCACGTCACGCATGTACAGGCCGCTGAGGTCGTCTTCCAGGGCGATCTGCCGGTACCGCGCGCGGGCCTCGTCGTCACGTAGCTTGCGCCGCGGATACCACACACCCTGCTCGGCCACCTCGGCACCCACGAAGGTCAGCTGTCCAAAAGCGCGGGCGCTTCTCACGCAGACCTGCTCGCCCAGCTCGCCCAGGCGCATGGCGCACGCAAGCTGGTCCACGCTGATGGTGTTTCTCACAAACGAGCGCGCAAACGAGAAGTACGAGTCGTCCGCCCGGTACCCCACGACCACGTCCGCCTGAGCCACCTCTGGCAAAAAGTGCTCGCGGAGGTACGCGATGCCCTGTGCCTCCACGGCCGACTTGGGGTCAAAGCGCCGGTTGGCAACGAGAAGTGCCAGCCAGCCGAGAATGGAGTGCTGGCCGTCATCCAGATTGAGCACGGACAGCCCGTCCATGTCCAGCTCGTACTGGTTGGCAAACCCGCCCGACACCGACGTGCAGGCCCACTCGCACGCAAGCTCGCGATGACGCGTGCAGTAGAACCCTAGGCCGTAGTCGTTGTAGGGACTGCCCTGGCCAAACGTGGGATGCGCAACCACGACGCGCGACCCATGCCAGAGCGTGACGGTTCCCTCCTGTGCCCCCATGCGCACCCCTTACTATCACTGTGGTGATAGTATACACCGCTCGGAACCACATGGGAACGAGGGGCCCGACGAATGCGGAGTGCCCAACCTTGACCGCGCTTAAGTCGCAGAAAGTGCGCGATTCTGCAGTTGCTGCGATTCAAGTGCAGCGCATCCGCCGATACATCGCAGTAAGTGCGGATTTCGACACTTGCCGCGATTCTAGTGCAGTCGCGTGGCGAGAAGAGCCGTCCGAGCCCCTCTCGCCACCCGAGCGACTAGCCGGCGTTTCGATGCAAATCTACATCCATATGACGGGTAGTCGCTGGCCCATCCCCAGCCGAGAAGGGCCGCCCGCGCCCGGCACCCGCCCGGCGGCCGTCACGCCCTGCGCCACAGCAGGCAGATCTGGATCGCGAGGCACGCCGCGAGGATGACTGCCGCACCCACGAGCGCGAGGCCGTACCCTCCCGTGAGGTCAAAGCACAGGCCGACCACGGGCGCGCCGACCGCCGTGCCAAGGGTGCTCGCCACGTTGACCACGGGAAACACACGGCCGTAGCCCCCGTCGCCAAAGACGCGGCGAACCAGGACCGACAGCACCACGGTGACAAGCGCGTACGAGCCACCCACGAGCGCCGCGCCCACGTACACGGCGGGCACCTGCGGCACGCAGGCAAGCACAAGGGCGCCGCAGGCCACGAGGCACATGTCGACCACCGACGCGCGGGCGAGACCAAACCGGTCGATGGCCCAGCCCATGCACACCTTGCCAAACGCATTGACGACCATGCAGGCAGACACCATGAGCGCGCCCACCGCAGCGCCAAGGCCCACGGCGTCGGCGTACCCCGCAAAGTGGTGCGGCAGCGCCGTGACCATCGTGGCCAGAAACGAGAACGCGCACACGAGCACGAACCCGCCAAGCACCGGGGCACCCTCACGGCCGGACATCGCATCGCCACC
>Ga0065709_1006410_pt1 | contig 13065 bp, 11 predicted proteins | sample Hoacrofraction14_2_FD_59096 | JGI IMG/M metagenome (GOLD analysis project Ga0065709, IMG submission 59096) | Hoatzin crop microbial communities from Cojedes, Venezuela, sample from fiber fraction 14 v1 | ecosystem: Host-associated > Birds > Digestive system > Esophagus > Crop | place: Venezuela... | reverse complement strand
CAAAAGTATTGCCATGAAAGTTGTTGCGATAAAAACCAAACCGAAAGGAATCACGGCAAGAATAATAAACACGGCGATTATAAACAGTCTTAATACAAAACCGCGTTTGGAAATCGGCGAAAAACCAACAATTTTAAGTTCCTGCCTCGCCTCCCTCACAAAAAGTCCGGCATACGCACAGGCAATGAGCACTTCTATATAATCGACGACAAGCTGAAAAACAATGTAATTGACGTTCCCTGCCGTAAGGGGAACGCTTGTCATATCCGGACTCTGCCAATACGTTATACTGTTGACCCACGCATAAAAATCGGTAAAGTCGTTATCTGTTATCGGACAGAAAAGCACGGCAAGATTCAAAACAACCACGAGCATAAAAGCAAATCGCAAAAGCCATTTGTGTCTGACTTTTTCGATTTTTAATGTCTCCCATAAATTGCGAAGTTGTGCCGGCATGTGCGCCCCTTTCCTGTTGACTGTTAAATATTTTGCACTAGAGGGGCCTCAAAAGCAAAGGAAAAATAGGGCAATCCTATCTTAAATCAGGTCTTTGCCATTATGTTAGAATATCCGCATAGACATAAAACAAAGGACGGCATACCTTTATGACAGATTTTCACGTAAACCCGGATTTACTCTGTGTAATCCCTCCCGAAAAACACTCCGCGGGAGACATCAAGAACATTTTAAACACCAATCCCGCCATCAAATTCGTATCCCTCGCGGCCGTTGACCTCGCCGGCAACGACACCGACGAGAAAATACCCATCTCGGATTTCAATGAAAATCTCGAAAAATACTTAGAGGGCCACGCCGTGCAGACAGACGGTTCCTCGGTTGTGCTCCCCGGCATCGCCACCTTAAACGACGGTAAGGTCGACTTAATCCCCGACCCCGAGGTCATCTGGTACATCGACTACAACTACGAACACATAGATCAGGCAACAGGCCTCCCGGTGGGAACTTTGAGAATCCCCTCCTACCTCAAGCACAACGACGACTACGTCTGCTCGAGATCCGTTCTTCATAACAGCGCGAACAGATTCGAGGACGAATTGATTCAAATCCTGAAGAGCCACCCGGAAATTTGCGATGAATACGGATTCGCGCCTTCCGATCTTAAGTCCGTGAACATTATCGTTGCAACCGAACTCGAGTTCTGGGTAAACTCCCCGGATGAGATAATCTCCACCGAGCAACTTTCAATCTCACAGGAACTCAAAGAATCTTATTGGAAAAGAACAAAGGGCGTTGTAAGAACCGCTCTCGAGCAGGTCATCATGGTGCTCGAGCAGTACGGCTTCAACCCCGAGATGGGTCACAAGGAAGTCGGCGGCGTCAAGGCATCCATCAATTCGAGCGGCGAGTACCATTTCATAATGGAACAGTTGGAGGTCGACTGGAAATATTCGGACGCCTTGCAGGGTTCTGACTACGAACTTATCGCGCGTATCCTTATCAAAGAAATTTTCAGAATGCACGGCCTCGATGTCAGTTTCGACGCAAAGCCTTTGCCCGGAGTCGCGGGATCGGGCGAGCACACACATGTAAACGCTGTTGCACATTTAATCGACGGCCGCAAGATCAACCTCTTCTCACCCAAGGACCCGTCCGTGGATTTCTTAAGCACCATCGGTTGGGGATCTTTGATGGGCATTATGAAAAACTATCAGATAATCAACCCTTTCGTCTCCGCAACCACAGATGCATTTGCTAGACTCACCCCCGGATTTGAGGCTCCGACACATGCCGTCGCTTCAATCGGCATGGATGTAGCAACACCGTCCCGCAACAGATCCGTATTACTCGGACTCGTGCGCACAATCGGAAACGTTTATGCAACCCGATTCGAACTTCGTGCTCCGAACCCGCACACGAACACATATCTCTGCCTTTCGGCTGTCTACCAGTGCATGCTCGAGGGCATCAAGTTCGCCGTGGATTCCGGAATGTCGACAAAAGAACTTGAGGCTGAATTCATAAAACCTTACGGCACACCCGGGAAATATCTTGAGACCGACCGTCTTTACAGATGCGAGGACGATATTTTCGAGGACATGAACGAAGAAGAACGCGACAGACTCTTCGGCAAACCCTCGGCTACCGTTTTCGATTCGATGTCGTCCCTGGACAAGGGCGCCGAGGACATGCTTTGTCGCGGCAACGTCTTCACTCCCCGCATCCTGGCCTCCTATTCGCAGGCGATGCTCGAGAGATGGGAGATGGAACTCATAGAGAAAATCATCCCCGCAAATTTAAGCATAATCCGCTCAATCACAAAGAAAACAAAAGAAAATTCAAACTCCCTGGACAACGAGATGTGGCAAACAATAGATTCGATGCGCACCAAACTTGCCAAGGACTCGGCAACGGAATCCTCTGTTTTCACGAAGATCAAGAAATCCATCGAAAACAAAGACTTCGCAGCCACCTCAAAATATCAGGTCGAAATGAACAAAACCATGAACGACTTAAAATCGCTCTACAGGAAATATTGCGACAACCAAATCTGATATGGACTTTTACGACGCGCTTTGGTACTTCATTCTCTATTCGATAATCGGCTGGCTCATCGAGGTCATCTTCCATGCTGTCTTCATGGGCAAAATCGTAAACCGCGGTTTCCTGAACGGCCCGGTTTGCCCCGTCTACGGCTTCGGCATGCTTGCCGTATTTCTCGTGTACTATTTGGGCGGCACAGACAACTCATTCATAATCTTTTTGGAAGGCCTCGTCCTCACAACAACAATCGAACTCATCGCAGGCTTCATCTTGGACAAGCTCTTCCACGCAAGATGGTGGGACTACTCGGACCGCCCGTTTAACTTAAACGGTTACATCTGCCCCGCTTTCTCCATAATCTGGGGCCTCTCGGTTCTGTTCGTAATCAAAGTCGCAAACCCTGCACTGTACCTGCTAACCATCGACAAAATCCCCGAGAAAATCGGCTACCCGATTCTCATCGGAATCTACGTTTTGTTCATCGCCGACACCGCCGCAACGGTCAAGACCATAATCGGCCTCAACAAAAAACTCGACGAACTCGACAAGATTGCCGGAAGACTGCAAAACTTAAGCGACAAAGTAACCGACGGCATCGGCAAAACAACGCAGAAAGCACAGGAAACTGCGGTACAAACCGCCCTTGGCAAAGCAGAATTGCGTGACAATCTCGAAAACCGCTACCGCGAGATACAAAACTCCGTCATCAACAGCAAAAACGCGTTCGGCTCGAAGCGTATCTTAAAAGCCTTCCCGAACGCCAAACACCGCGACCACGCGCAGATATTAAAAGAACTGCGTGCCGGACTGGACAGAAAATCTTAACGGAAATCCAATCGTTGAATTACCACCAATTTACCGATTGAAGGTATTTTTATGGTAATTTGCCGCTCAGAATCTTTTAATCTGATTTTTTTACCATCAATTTACCTGCTATAGGTATTTTTATGGTAATTCTCCGGTCAAAAACTTTAAATCTGCAATTTTTACCATAGATTTACCTTGTGTGCGTAATTTTATGGTAAAGATATGAATTAATCCAAAGAGAACGAAAGCCTTACCGGATTGTGGTCCGAGTTCACGAAATCAAGATTAATCGTCTCCATATTCGAGACCGTGATGTTGTCGGAAACAATAAAGCCGTCAATCAGGTAGTATTGGAAATCACCCGTGTGGTCTTTATAGGGTTTATCCAAAGATCTGCAGGACGGATATGTGTTGTCCATCAGGCACGAGAAATGCTCACCGAAGGCGGAGTTTTCGATGAGTCCGGGCATCCAGTAGTCTTCGCTTAAAACCGGATACATTGAGATATCCGTATCGGTGAATGTTTGATTCAGATCGCCCCCGGCGATTACATAGTTGCCCTTTTCGTATTCAGAATTTAAAAATTCCGAGAGCATTTTTGTTTGCTTTTCTTTGCCTTCGCCGTCGTCGTAGGCCTCGAGATGGAAATTCACAAGCACGAGTTCTTTGTCGGAACCCTCAACCGGAAGTCTTGTCACCAGGAGGCATCTTTTGAGATTCACGGTTTTGACGGGCCACGAGAAAGGACAATAAAGCGACATGCGTGTGCCTGAGGTGCATGCATACGAAGACAATGTAAGAAGACAGGAGTTGATGTTGCCCATCGGCGGAATCGGATACGGTGAGAACAACACCTTGAAATTGTACGCATAGAGGGAATTCATGTTGTACAGGGTTTGCTGTATCGATGCCTTTTCCTCAACATGCTTGGAACGTGTGGAGTTCTCGTCGACTTCCTGAAGGAAAATAAAGTCCGCGTTCTCGTTCAGAAGAAAATCCTCTATTGCACTCAGGTTTCCCAGCACCTTTTCCTGAGATTCGGCATTGACACCGGTGCCGCCGTCCATGAAAAAATCCACGGTCTCGTCAAGGCTTGAGTAACCTATGTTCCAGGACAAAAGCTCGTAGGTTTGACCGGGTTGTGCTTTTGCGTCGGCCCCTTCCCCGCTTTGAATTTCAACGTCTTCGGTGTCGGCCGGGCGGTATTCCGTGACCGTGACAAATATGAGCACGGCGGCCATGAGAATGACGATTATAAGGAGAATTGTGCCTAAGATTTTCAGGAGTTTTTTCATATTATTCTTCGACAACGTACATTCTTGTGATAACAGGTTGATCGTCTGCGGCAACCGTTCCGTTTGAATCGGTTACGGGAGTGTTCTCGGCGATTGCATCGACCACATCCATGCCCGACACAACATAACCGAAGGCCGCGTACTGATTGTCAAGATAGGTTGAATCCTTATGGACAATGAAGAACTGCGAGGACGCCGAATCGTAGTCCGAGGATCTGGCCATGGAGATAACGCCTCTTACGTGTGAGATGTCGTTGGTATCCCATCCGTTGTCCGCAAACTCGCCGTAAATTGTCTCATCGGAACCGCCTGTGCCGTTGCCCAGTGGGTCTCCGCCCTGGATCATAAAGTCACTTATTACACGGTGGAATGTGAGGCCGTCGTAGAAGCCCTCGTTTACGAGTTTAAGGAAATTCTCGCAGGTTATCGGGGCTTTGTCGGCCTCGAGTTCAACGGTTATTGTCCCGTAATCCTCGACCTCGATTGCAACCATGGTGTTGTCTCCGGTGTATTCGGTGGTTGTTGTCGCCTCGGTCTCCGAGGTTGTGGGATTGGAATATATCTTCTCGCTGCTGCATGCACAGAATGACAGGGCGCACACTGCCATGACAATTAAACTTAAAAACTTTCTCATATATGCTCCTTTATGTGTTCCAGAATGATTTATCGGACAAATGCGATCTTACGTTTTGCGTTGTTTTCGGCTTTTTGACCTCCTCCGTATCGACCTTTGCCAAAGTCTTTATGAACGGCGAATAGATAGTTATAAACTCCTCATCCGACATTTCCGGTGAGACGAATTGGCCGCCTAAAGCATTGAGAAGGCCGCCTACCATGAAATTTATTTTCGAGTTATATGCGGTGCTTTTGTTTTGGTCGTAATACGCAGAATACACGGCGACTCCCAACCGCCCCAAAAAGCTGTCGTATTTGCCTTTGAACACCACGGAGACATCGGAATTCGGGTTCTTTGCGGAAGACAGAAGTTCGGCCAAAAAACTCTCCGGGTCTTCAAGCAGTGCCTGCGATGCGGCAAACGTTCCCCAGAAATCATCGAAAATCTCCTGCTCCACGCGGTCTGCAAGCTCGGAGATATCTTTATAGTGTCTATAGAAGGTGGTTTTGTTTATAAGTGCGCGGGAAGACAAATCCGTAACTTTGATTGAAAGCGGCGATGTTTCCCTGCACAAATCGATGTAAGTGTTTCTGATAAGTTTTAAAGTCTTAACCGTTCTTAAATCCATTTTTTATCCTCAACAAATCTTAAAAATCGCAACAAACAACTCGAGTTGCTTATCTTAATTTATAATAACAAAGAAATTTGTCAAGGAAAAAGGGACTTTGCTGTCCCTTTTAATTTTCGTCGTCAGTCTTGTTTTCCTCATCCGGGTTACTCTCTGCAACCACAGGTGCGGAAGATCCATCAGACTCTTTTTTCTTATCGAAAACATCGTCAAGGTAGGAAGGATCCGTCATCTGGGTTTCCAGGAATTCATTCAGTTCGTCAACAAGCTGGTCAACATCCTTTTCCTCATATCCGTGAACATACATTGCCTGCTCTACGGTCTCGCCTGCCGCGGCAAAGCAACTGACACAGTGCATGCCCCAATCCATAAGGATGTAGGACATATTCAGAGGATCCAATGCGACAACGTCGCTGATTAACATATCTTTCGTAACTTTATTCATATTATTCTCCTTATTCGGCTGCGGCAGTTGTTTCCGCGGCTGTTGTCTCGGCAGCGGTTGTTGTGGTGGCCTCCGTCGTTGTCGTTGCTTCGGTTGTTGTCGTTGCCTCGGTTGTGGTTTCGGCCGTTGTGGTTGTCGTTGTTGTTTCTTCCGCTGTTGTTGTTGTCGTGGTGGTTGCGGCGGTTGTCGTGGTTGTTGTTGCGGCGGCCGTCGTTGTTGTTGTGGTGGTCGTCTCTTCGGCGGTTGTGGTCGTTTCTTCGGTCGACTCTTCACTGCTCTCGGAAGTTTCCTCGGTTGTTGTGGTTTCTTCCTCGGTAGTCGTCTCCTCAGTGGACTCCTCTGTTTCCTCAGGCTCTTCCTCTGTCAACTGCGCCGCAAGGATGTAACCCGTTACATTCTCTTCGGTGGTTACCATATCGAATTTATCGGTCTGACTTACCAACGTTACGGCATCTCCGCGGTTAAGGTAAGTGATTACCGTGCTGTCGAGTTTGGCCTGAGAATAAACAGGTGTGTTGTCGGATACGACATACAGCGTCTCGGCCATCTCGGTTGTCTCGGCCGTTGTGGCATTTGCCTCGATCATGTCACGGATATTGAATACAAGGAATGTGATGGCAAAACCGATCAGCATGCAAACGAGAAGCACGACAACCGGAATCCAGAAAGACGCCGCGTTCTTCTCTTTCTTCTCTTCTTTCCCGGACGAAGACGCCTTCTTGCCCGACTCTTTTTCGCGCGGTACGAATTTCTTTGTGCCGTCCTCGTCCTCTTCTGTGAAGTTGGAACCGAAATCGAGTTCTTCCACATCTGCCTCGGACGCACTTTTTTCGATTGGCTTGGTTTTGTCGTCAACGGGATGAGATTCATATTTCTCGGCCTTCGTGAAGTCGGTGAATTCAGCATCCTTCGAAGCCGCGGCAGCCCCTGCGGCAACAACGGTTCCGTCGCTTGCAAGGTCGCTGTGGATGACGGCTTCTCCCGGGAGAATGAATGTTGACGCAACATTGACGCAGACAAGTGTCAGGCCTGATTTTATGCCGTAATTTACGGCGGCGTTGATTACTTCCTTCGCCTTCTCTTCGGTCGACAAATCTTTTACGAGGATAACGTTTCTCATCTGCGCGGGCATCGAGCGGGAAATTCCGAGGCCCATCAGGACCAACTCATCGCCGTCGGACAGTTTAATGTGAACCTTCTTGTCGGGCTTGAGCTGACCGTCCTGAGGCATCTTGCCGAGGTATTGAGTGAGATTCATGTTCTCCTGGTGGGTCTTCTCCTGCTCAGCCGTAATCGCGCCCATCTGCACGTATCTGTGGGCGACGGTGTGCTCCTCGGTCAAAACCATGATTTTCCTGTCTCTTACAAGAACGCCCTTGGTGTTGCCGATATGTATCACCCTCAGAATATCGCCCTCGATAACAAGCATTGTCATCGATGTCTTCAGGGCAACGCCCTTGTTTGCGGAGAAATTGCAAACCTTAACGTTCAACGTGTTTACAACCCTGTTCGAAAAACTCTCAAAATCCAAAATCGTCTGATTGGCCGTCTCCGCAACAATCTTCTCCANCTCGCTGTTAAGCTCNATATTGAGGACCGCACCCAGATTGTCCGGNCCTATNGTCGAAAACAAAGCATAAATCTGAATCGGGGACGTTGATTTTGCTGTCCTCAGAAACTCGTTGGGATAGTCCTCGAGTTTGCGGGACAATGTCAGGAAAAATACATTCTCCTGAGGCTTGCCTTTTTCCAGGTTGGTTTCACATATACAGGTTGATACTGTTTTACTCATTGTATTCACCCCAAATAAAGTCTCTTATCACTTGGTTCTGTGCTTCAAAATCTATAATCATCATCCAGGGATTTGACTGAACCGTGTAAAGGCCGTCGGAAGGAACCCTGGATTCAACGATGTTGTCGGTGTAACCGATGGCACTCAAAGCGACTCTGAACAAATCCAAAGTAATCATGTTGGTCTCAAACATCCCTGCGGAATTGTGGAAAAGGCGCAACTGCTCGATGACATTCATACCCTTTACCTTCTGCATTATCGCCTGAGCAATCGTTCTCTGACGCGCAGTTCTGACAAAATCCGAATCAAGATATCTGATTCTGGCCCACGAGACGGCCTGAATGCCGTCCAATGTCTGAAGTCCGGCTTCCGTTATAAGCGGGGAATCCGTACCGTTCAGTGCGTTGTCTTCCTCAATGAAGCCGTTGGCATAAGGAATCTCCTCGGCAGATACTTCAATATCAACGCCTCCCACCAAATCGATGACATCCGCGGCGCTACTGAAATCAAACATAACAAAGCGCTGAATATCCAAATCGAAGTTGCGATTAATCGTATTAATCATCATTCCGACACCGCCGTATCTGTAGGCGGCATTGATTTTGTCGAGCGTTGTCGATGCCGTTGAGTCGGTGTCTCCGATATAAACGCCCGAATCTCTCATAATTGACATAAGTTTAATCGACTTATCCCTCTTATTGATTGATACGACAATCATTGCGTCGGAACGGCACTTGTAGTCGGCCTCGGACCTGGCGTCAACCGCAAATACAAGTATATTCTCAACATACTTGTCTTTCTGCTCAACCTTGATAATCGGATGATTCGGGTTGTAGTAAACGGGCGTGTGTCCGCCGTCTTCCCAGGCGGCCAGGTCGGACCCGGATATCGCATCGTCCTCCAGCTCACCCAAATTGTTGTATTCTTCCTCCGTGACAACGTCAACGGATGTATAGGTTCCGCCGAACATCCAGAAAACATAGACCGCGCAACCCAGAATTAAGCCGAGCACGACAATAAGAAACATCCTAACGGGATGCTTCTTCTTTTTTACGTTCTGTTCAATGTTTTCCTGCTGTGTTACCGATTTCATAGGTCACTCCAAATAGGCTTATGTATTATACCATTTGCTTTTAAAAAATAAATACGCACACAAAAACTGTATCACGATTGAAAAAATGCCGCAAAGAAAGAGTGTTATACTCAAAACATAAACAAAACAAGGAGATGCAAATATGTCTAAAAGATTTACTTGTTTGATACTCACTCTGTGCATGGCACTGTCTATCGCGGCCTGCTCCAAAGAAGAGGTTGAGGAAACCACCACAACCGAAGCGACGACAACCACCACCGAGGCGACAACCACCACAACAACAGAAGAAACCACAACCACGACAACGGAGCCCGAAGACCCGCTCTACGACCCTAACATCGATTTTGCGGTCAACCCCGTAACCGGTGTTCAGGACATGGCAACCGAGAACGAAGGCAAAAGATCCGTCGCGGTTGTCATCAACAATATAAAAGCCGCACTTCCGGCAAGAGGCGTATCCGAGGCCGACCTCATCTACGAATATGTAACCGAGGGCGGAATCACCCGTCTCCTCTGCGTTTTCGCCGACATCGGCAACGCGCCCGAACTCGGGTCCCTCAGAAGCGCACGTATTGTCGCATGCGACCTCGCAAACGGCACCAACTCCATCTTCATCCACTTCGGACGCGAGCCGCGTGCCGTATCCTACCTCGCATCGAACAAAATCGACCACCTGGACGGCAACAACATGAGCGGCGGCAAATATTCCTCATCGGACTACGACGACGGCTATGTCAAGCTAGCCTCCGGCATCTTCTTCTGGAGAGACAAGGCATGGAGCAAAGTAAGATCTTCCGAGCACACAGCGGTATCCGACGGCACGCACATCAAGGAAGCAATCGAATACAAGAACATCTCCCTCGACGGCGAATGTCCGCGCTTCTTTAACTTTGTTCCCGACTCTTCCAAAGATCTCGAAAACGGTGAGGATTGCACCTACGCAAAAGTTAAAATTTCCGGTTACATGAAGAACGCGATTTTCGAATACAACGAGGAAGACGGCCTCTACTACAAGAGCGAATACGGAGATCCGCAGATTGACGAGAACAACGATGAGCAGGTTGCGGTAACCAACGTTTTCGTCCTCTACTGCCGCGTAACGCTCGCTTCCGACGACTACCGCACCGACTACCATTTCGACGAAGGCGGCGACGGCTACTACATCTCCGCAGGCAAGAAAATCAACGTAACCTGGACCAAAGAAACCACGTCCGACCAAATCAAGGTCTTTAACGAGGCCGGCGAGGAAGTCGAGGTCAACCGCGGCAAATCCTATGTTTGCCTTTGCGAAAAATCCTACAAAGACGACATTTCCTTCGAGAAGTAATCGAAAACAAATCCACGCAAAAAAGAGGACTGCCACCGCAGCCCTCTTTTGTTTTACTTTGAAATCTTAACTCTTATGCTTATGTCCTCGGCATCTTTGGCATCCGGCTCCGCAACAATCCCGCCGAACGGCATCTGCGCCAGCAATCGCCAACTGTCAGGCACGTCGAAAAGTTCTTTGACGGCACCGTCAATCACGGGGTTATAGTGCTGTAAATTGGCACCGATCCCCATGTCCCTCAGTGCTGTCCATACGGATATCTGAAGCATTCCGTTCGCCTGATTTGCCCACACCGGGAAGTTGTCCGCATACATCGGGAACTGAGCCTGCAAGCCTTCAACAACGCTCTCATCGTAAAAATAAAGTATTGTTCCCGCACCTGCTGCAAACCCGTCCAACTTTTCTTTTGCGACTTTACCGCCGAATGCATCAAACGCAGCGGACCAAAGAGCTTTGTTCTTCTCCCCCAAAGCCACAACAACACGTGCACTCTTCATATTAAACGCATCCGGGACCGATTCGACTACTTCCTCAATCGTCTTGATAATCTCATCTTCCCCGCACGGCAAATCAGGATTGATTGCATAAATGCTTCTGCGAGCCTTCAAAGATTCTTTGATTCCCATACTTAAGTCCTCCCTGATAATTTTCAGATGTTAACATTATTCCTTAACTCTTACCTGAATTTCAAGTCGTACGGTAACTCGTACGTTTTGGGGCCGTTTTCATACGAGTTACCATAAATTTACGCATTGGTGGTAAATAAATGGTAATTTAGAGCGCATCAGGGATTATGAGTCGTGGATTACCATAAATTTACGCATTGGTGGTAAATAAATGGTAAATCAGAGCGCATCAGAGATTATGAGCCGCGGATTACCATAAATTTACGCATTGGTGGTAAATAAATGGTAATTTAGAGCACATCAGGGATTATGAGACAACCGATTTCGTACGAGTTGTCATACAAGAAAAAAAGGGCTGCCCCGTGAAGGACAGTCCTCTTTTTTGAACAGGCGTTCTATTTAATTGTTGTTTTATCAGATGCAGCCCTGAGCGATCATTGCGTCGGAAACCTTGAGGAGACCCGCAATGTTGGCGCCGACAACATAGTTGTTCGGGCAGCCTACTTCTTCTGCGGTCTTGTCGCAGTTTTCGAAAATGTTCTCCATGATGCCCTTGAGCTTTGCATCGACTTCATCGAATGTCCAGGAGAGTCTTGCGCTGTTCTGGCACATTTCAAGGCCGGATGTCGCAACACCGCCGGCGTTGGAAGCCTTACCCGGTGTGAAGAAAATCTTGTTCTCAAGGAGGAACTCGATTGCGTCAGGTGTTGTAGGCATGTTTGCGCCCTCACCGACGACCTTACAGCCGTTCGCAACGAGTGTCTTTGCGGACTCGAGGTTCAACTCGTTCTGTGTAGCGCAAGGCAGAGCGATGTCGCAGGGGATTGTCCAGATGCCCTTCGAGCCGTTCTCGTCTGCTGTGTACTTAGCGGAAGGTACGTCCTTAACGTACTCGGAGATTCTCTTTCTCTCAACTTCCTTGATTCTCTTAACAACATCCAAATTGATGCCGTTCTCGTCGTAGATGTAACCGTTGGAATCGGACAAAGCGACAACCTTGGCACCCAGCTGTGTTGCCTTCTCTGTAGCGTAGATAGCAACGTTGCCGGAACCGGAGATAACAACTGTCTTTCCCTCGAAGGATGTGTTCATCTTCTTCTCAAGCATTTTATTTACGAAGTAGCAAAGGCCGTAACCGGTAGCCTCTGTTCTTGCAAGGGAACCGCCCCATGTAAGGCCCTTACCTGTGAGGACACCTGTGAATTCGTTAACAATCTTTTTGTACTGACCGAAAAGGAAACCTATCTCACGTGCGCCTGTACCGATGTCACCGGCCGGGACGTCGCAATCGGGACCGATGTGTCTGTAGAGTTCACGCATGAAAGATTGGCAGAAAGCCATAACTTCGTTGTCGGACTTGCCCTTGGGGTCGAAGTCGGAACCGCCCTTGCCGCCGCCCATAGGCAGGCCTGTCAGGGAATTCTTGAAAATCTGCTCGAAGCCTAAGAACTTGATGATGCCGAGGTTAACGGACGGATGCAAACGAAGGCCTCCCTTGTAAGGTCCGATAGCGCTGTTGAACTGGATTCTGTAACCGCGGTTTACCTGAACCTTGCCGTTGTCGTCAACCCAAGCGACACGGAACATGATCTGTCTTTCAGGCTCGACGATTCTTTCGAGGACCTGCTTCTCGATAAGTTCGGGGTGTGTGGGAAGAGCGTACTGAACAGACTGAAGGAATTCGTGTACAGCCTGGTGGAACTCTGTCTCGGAAGGATTCTTCTCAATAACTTTCTGCATAAGGTTGTTGAGATACTCATTGTCAATTGCGTAATTCATAGATGCCGCCTTTCTTTAATGATTTATTTGGGAGGATGTCCCGCAAAGATTTTGCAAGTTTGATTTATCAATCTTTCATTTTTACGAGTCTGCGGCAATTTGCAACCGACAGATAAAACACCCGTAAATAAATATACCAAATAATTTGTTTTGTG
>Ga0065709_1029745_pt1 | contig 13077 bp, 7 predicted proteins | sample Hoacrofraction14_2_FD_59096 | JGI IMG/M metagenome (GOLD analysis project Ga0065709, IMG submission 59096) | Hoatzin crop microbial communities from Cojedes, Venezuela, sample from fiber fraction 14 v1 | ecosystem: Host-associated > Birds > Digestive system > Esophagus > Crop | place: Venezuela... | reverse complement strand
GAATCTGCTCGATTTATTAAATATTCGGCCCGCTTCAGTGCGACTTTCGAAGGTTCGATAAGAATAACCTCATCGATAAAGCATTGTATTTTATTCTCTCTGATAAAGTCTAGCATAAATATTGTTGCCAGCCCTTGTCCGCATCCCCAGTCGATGATGTTTATCTTGGGAGGCAGGGTGTCGTCAAGCAGTTCAAAGGCTTTTTCGAGTTTGCCTTTGTGCCAGTCTGTATATGATGCCAGATAGGCGTCTAACTGGAGTTCTTCTGTGTAGATTGTGCTATCATCGTTCGATCCGCCCTGATCAGTCAGCACCCACGGCCTTCTTCTATATTGTTGCGGCAAGGCTTGGACTGCAGCATCCCGGATGTTCTCCAATGTTACCTCATCGCATCGCTCAATATATGTCTTGAATTTCATAAGCCTATTTACCGGTTATGGTATCGGAGAACTTGTTTTCCTGATGTCTCTTCCAGTTCTCCTGTGCTGTTTGTTTTGTGGCATTAGCATAACAATATTCGCAGAGATGAGGGCAGGTGTTATATTCCCCGATGTCTTTTGCTGCCATGCACTGGCAGAATTCCCGCTGTCCTTGGTCTTTTTTATGGGCGTTTATGAAATATTTGTTGCCGGGAAGTCTTATCGCCCCTTTCGGTAGTGCAGGTTCTGTATCATCAAAGAGATATGGCTGAGGCATCTGCAGAATCTTGACTTTCATAAAATCCATAAGTACTTTGTCATTGTATGCTAGTCGGGTGATCAGATCGCCGTCGATACATCGGTTGTGACTGATGCCGTACTTCCCGATATCGATTTTCTCGCCGCAGGTGGCGAGTTGGAAATTCCACTCTCGTTTGATATTCAATTCCGACAGTCTTGCAGCGAAGTCATCCATCTGCTGTTCATTCCATTCGTGATAAGGAATTCCGCTGCTTTCAAGATTCCGTTTTACTTTTTTGTATAGTGCTATATCTGCATAACTGAAGACAAGCTTTTCGGTGTATCCCTTCAGTTGGTCTCCTATGTTCTGAATTTTCATCAGCAGATCGTCGATAGAGATATCGTCAGTAAGAATCAGTGGATCGAAACGCCATACGACATGACCGATCCCGAGATCGTCAACTAGTTTCCTGAAGGTATCGATTCGCTGTTCGAGAGGCGGTACTTTCTCCAGTTTTTCTCTCTCGTAGTCATTAAGAGAAAACTGTATATAGCAGTTTATATTCCTTTCCTTGAGAATATGCAGGTAGGGTAGGAGCGGGCGTGGATTTTTTGACCAGAAGACAATAAATCGAGTGCTGTCGTATGATACATAGGATTTCACTCCGTTGAAAGGGTTCGTCCATGCCGAGTAACCGACTTTGAGCCTGTGGAAGAACCAGTCAGCGTAAAAAGCCGGTATGTCAGTGCTTCTGCTTGCAGACACAATTACCGGTGCCATGGCATCGGCATACGATCTGTCCTCTAATTTTATCTTAATTTTCTTCCACTGTGCCATTGTCTCTTGCTACAAATGTCTTTCCCGTCTGAATGTCATATTTGCGCCTGGTCGAGATTTGCATAGTCTCTGCGGATAAGCAGCACTCTGAACGGTGACGTCGTCTTGAATGTCGCCGGACGTCTGATGAAGAAATTAGTGTAGGTATCCCTCCATGTGCTGGCTTCTTTTTCATCTCTTGTCTTAATTGAAATGAAGAGTGCTGAGTTGTTCGCCATGTCGATTGTGCTCCGCAACTGCAAGAACAAGCTACTGGCTCGCTCCATATCTTTCAGTTCCTCTCCCAACGCTTTTTCTGCGGTAGGAAGGTAGGGATATTTCTGTTCTCCGGTCAGATAATCAAACATCGAGAAAGAAGCGATTGATTGCATGAGAACATCGTAAACCTTATCCCTTAGTGCCGTCTTGAATTTTTCTAAAGTGTTATGGTTGGCATTGAAGAGCAATACAGTAGGATTACCGTTTATGTCTTTGGTTTCTCCCTCGGGATATATGTATTCATACAGATGTACATTCTCAAAAAGACTACCGGCATTATTCATTATGAAAGCATCAAGTACAGAGTTCTTGATCACCGGTTTGAAGATACCGGTAGCAGGAGCCTGATAGAAGCTCTTTACCGTTTCGAGTTCTTCCTGATACCATTTATTGAGATTTGCCACGTATGGTTTAATAAGATAGTAGGATTTAGATAAATCTGATCCAACCTTATGAAGTTTGTCAATAAACATTCCGGCAATGTGGTATCTGATAGGATACTCACTTTTCTGTTGGTTCGTTCTCGTAATACGCCGTTTTATTTCTGCAATCTCTTCACCGTATTTTTCTTCCAAGTCTTTTATAAGATTCCTACGTCCCATGACTGCAGAGATGCGTATAAACAAACAAATAAATGCCAGAGCGAGGAGTGCCCATGGCCACTTGCTGTCAAAATTCAAGTTCCAATCATTATCATACAGGCGGTATCCGAACCATAATAAGAAAACAGCTGTTAGAAAAGATAGAATTCCGCATAGGGATTTATACCCTTTTTCTGTGTCTTTTATTTTCTCTTCAACCTCTTTCTGCTTATTAAATTTTTGCTTTTTAAGTTCCCGGACAGTGTTTGCAACTCTGCCATCAGTTACTCCAGCAATCTTCTTCCGCTTGCCGTTATCACACAACTGCTGTAACAATTCTTCGTATTGCTCTTTTACCTCACTTCTCATAGTTTCTTTTTGATCTTTGATTCTCTTCCTCTGTTCCACGAGATTTGAGATTACAGCAAATTTTATTCTGTTGTCAGTGGTGTCAAACGAAGCCACGTTGTCAGTTTTAAGTCCCTTTACTTCCAAGGTGTTCACGTCATCGATTTCAGTGATGATGAACGCACCATAGCACAACTTGGGATTCTCGATATAGTCGAATGGAATATAGCAGTAACCCTTGTCACCGAATTCCTCACCCCATGAATTCCTTACAATATACAACTTATTCGCGATATCGCATCCCACCATTACCATAGCATGCCTGGAGTATTCATATTTCGGATTGTTTATCTCCTCATCCGTCGGATAATTGACTATGCCATATTTATTCTCAAGAAAAGAGTCGAAGAGCCTCAAGGAAATAGCTACGGGATATCCTTCCGTCAGCGCGGAGATGAAGTCTTCGTGTTTTACGTTGACATCCAGAGCCTTTTTGATTTTATGTTTCAGTCCGTTGTTGTAAGCTGTTTCCGAAGGCTTCTCGTCATATCTTTTCGTATCGTAAGGACATAATATTTCCTCACAAATACCAGTTTCCCCTGCAGACTGGATGATGTCATTATAGCTTGTGCCTTTGTTATCATGAATGTCCTCTTTAGATTTTACATTATAGTAAAGAAAGCGCTCGCTGAGATCGCTGTCGTCGACTTCATTTTTCGCCAGGATATACTCGTAGATGGATGTCACTGCGAATGCAGTGCAGGCACCCAAGTCACCCTGATTTTTCACCTGTGTGAAAAATGCCCTCATGTCAACATCCTTTTCTTTTATGTTGTCACAAGGAATATATGTCTCTTCGAGAGTTTTGTACACAGCATTATCATTGCGTGCCAGATGACCGTCGACAATGATTCCGTCAAGAGTTAAGACTGCATGAGTATCAGTTTCCTGACCGATAAGTTTCTGCAATACCTCCATCTCTTTCTCTTTCTGCCGGATGAAGGTGGTGTCCTCCATAATACCGCGACTTATCTCTTTCAGAAGAGGCAATGGATTTACTATGTCTACATCATTATCTCCGCCGATTGTCAGTATTCTTTTGCTTGGTGTGATTACGTTCCCATCGCTATCACGTTCAGCCCTTGGCAGTCTGTTGTTTTCATCGATAAACAGCTGCAGCGAATCACTGTAGCAGTCGTCAAAAATCAGTTTATCAGTATCGTAGAGATAGTTGACGAGCATCGGATCGTCATAACCGAGAATCATGGCCACGATGGCTTCTTTCTCGGGCAGCGAAAGATTCGGGTCTGCAAGAGATGAGCGCAGCTCTATGGATAACTCCGATATTTTCTCTTCGATCTTCGCATCCACCTGCGTCACCACGGCGTCGGAATTCTTTTCCTTGTCCATGATAGGCTTCGCTTCCTTGTCAAAGAAATCTGCCGAGAGATTTTTATATTTCTGCAGTTGCTTTTGTGCTATCGACGACACCTTATTAATGTCCACTCCCGTCTTGTCGATACCTTCTCTTTTCATGATGGTAAGATAGGCTCTGTGTAGCAGATAGTCACCGAAGAAATATTTGTCGAAGTATACTTCCGACACTCCGATACCCATAAGCTCCGGTTTGTCGACTTCCTCGGCAGCAGGATAGATGGCTGTATAGTCTTCCAGTGCTGCTATTGCATAGTCGCAGATAACGTGGGAAAGGGTATCGTTTTCTTCCATAAGAAGAGCGGCACCCTTATCGTTATAGTTTGACAATATTACGCATCTATGGTAGTCAACGCTTTTTATGTTCTCTTTCCATCCATCGGGCAGTATCGGCTGTTCCTCCAAGCCGAGAGCCTTATAGAGGTCTGGGGCAACATTGATCAAGTCAATATTTTTCTTTAGCGGAGCAAGTCTGTGTAATGTCGTGGCAATGCTCTTAGCGAGTGTGATACAGTCATCCTTCCACAAAGGCATCACGACATTAATGGTGATGCCACCGTCTCCGCTGCTTGCCACAGTGAAATAATCGGTCACCCAGTCGCTGATGCCTTTGTATATCTCCTCATCAGAATCAAAAGCGATAGCTTCCTCGCTGAAGATTTGCCACAAGCGTCTTTGGTCGGAATAAAAGGCGTCATCGTCACGTTTCTGCATAGACAAGCGAGTCATCATGCCGTCAGATACCGTGGCGGCATGGAAGAACTCTTTTGTCTCACTGCTGTTCAGATGCATGTAGGTAACAACACTTTCTGCGAGTCTGCCCAGCTCTTTATCGAGGAAGATATAGAAGGAATGTCTCATATTTGTCTAATTTTATTATACGGTTGGAAGTGATGATAAAGTTTCAATCTCTTTGTTCATGAGATTTTTGATTGAAGAATTTGCTCTCTCATGGAGTTGTTCCAAAGTAAATCCCACAAGAGAATATTTCTGCAGATAGACACCTTCGGTCTGAGCGTCTTTCAGAATGTTGTTATATGCGTCCGAGCCGTTCGTCTTCTGAAACTCCTCGAGATTTTCCTGGATATCTTTTCTGTAAGTCCTCAAATCCTGTTTGAAACTGTTAAATGCATCATCTCTATAAGCTCCTAAGTCGTACCAATATCCGGAAATGGCCTCTCCTTTCTCCTTGTTCTTGATGAGGTATTTTCCTTCTTCTTTTTTGATATATCCGAGGAGGAAGCAACTTACCCACAGAGTCATACTGTCGTCTTCCTCCACCTTCGGGTAGATACTGTACTCCTCGCGTTCCATTCTCGTCTCCAGTTTCTTGTCGAAATGTGCGTCTATCCTGACGGTGCTTAGTTCGTACTTCTCCTCGTAGGCAGGTACCGATGCCACAGCGAATACTGGCATAACTCCTAATTGGTGGTAGAAGATGATTCGGTTGTCCATTCCAAGATTCGCGAAATCCAGATTTCCGGAAAAAGCAGTCATCATGTTCTTTAATGCATTGTCTTTCGCCATTCGGTTGTATTTTTTGTTCGGCACACCGATATAGAAACAGTCGGCAGCCGATTGATCAGGAATATGTCCTCTGTAGTTAGTCTGCAATAGTACCTCTGATTTATCCAGAGCCTTTTTCATCAGTCTTTGGAAAGCTTCTTCCGGCATTTGGTTGATTACATCGTCGATGGTGGTATGTGCATAGGCTTTAGTACCATTCAGTCCATTAGTATATTCCAACAGAATGCTTTCGAAAGCTTCTTTCGGAGATGTAGCTAAGGAATACAACTTTTCCCGAAGACCGATGCTGGCGATAAACTGATCAGCCATAATGTCAGCCCTGTTAACTGTAACATGGGTGTCGGTGGTAAGGTCAATCTGGAAAATCTGCGTGTTTTTGCCCACCAGGTTTTCCACGTTAGCTATTCTTGCTGTCAGACCGTCTTGTACATTTCTTGCGATTTGTTCGATTTGTCCGACAGTCTCCAGTTCACCCTGCAGTTTATTCTTAAGTCCGTTGTAGAAAGTTATTGCGGCTTGTCTTCTTTTTACCTCTCTCTTGGCTATAACAAGGGCATTTACGGCTTCGACAACAGCGGTCTCATCTTCTTTTAAATTGCCGAAAAGCGTGTATCTGATCGATCCTGCATGTTCTGTCAATATCTGAATATTTGTCTTAAGGATGCTGTCGTTTACGCTCACTTTTTTCTGCCAGTCTGCCAGTTCATCTGTCATTTCTCCCATGAAGATGTTTACTTGATTCTGGATGGCTTTTATCACTTTTGCCGCTCCGGTGATACCTCCGGTTTTGTTTATTTGATTTACAACCAGTGCGTGTAGTTGATCGTCTACTTTCTTGGATTTTTCCTGAATCTTATCCGATAAATCAATACTGTCGCTATTCCGTTGTATGTATTCATCGCATTCCGGCTTTGCATTTTTTTTGTCCGCAATCTGATTCTTTAGGGCGACAGGTGTCTTCCTAAGCATAAAATCAATAACAAAATCGCAGTTGTTGTTCTCCCTGATGTTTACTTCCGGCGAGTCAATCCAAGTTGAGGCTTCATTGTCTTCATCAATATTGCTGTTGAACAGTTCACTGATATATGCCTTGGCAGCCTTAAGAGAATAAATTTCCGCAAGTTCTTTGCTTGAGTAGATGATTTCCGACACTCCGAGACCGGACACCCATGCTCTTTTGTCGTTGATATCCATCAGGCCCTGACTGATATTTTTTGACAGGTTGTCAATAGTACTGGCTGACGCTGTAGACAGTTCACCACTACTGGTTACAAGTGCGAGACTAATCATTTCTGTTATTTTGTCCACATGGTCATAAGTGTCATTAAACTTGTTTTTGTTATTTATCAGGAAAATAGCATCAAACGGGCGGGACTCAACCGTTTGATCATTTCTGAGATACTGCAGCCCGAATGCTTGTCGCGAGTCGATTCCCATCAGATAGTCAAGGTCTGTGAGAGATGCGTAGGCATTAGGTCTTATTCTTTCGATTCCGACGTTGAGGAATGATTCGAATACTTCCGGGAGAACAGCGTATCCCACAACTTTGAAATTGAAGAGTTGTTTGCAGAGATATGCCATATTGATAAATGTTCCTGCACCTGTTCCGCCGCAGATGGAAAACACGATATGAATCTCTACTTTGTTGTCGAGTAACGCGTATTTGGCATTATCCTTTATCGTTGCATTTGTAATATCATTAACTTTTGTATTGAGTTTTGTTGTCAAAGCATCCACGTTAAACGTAAAAGCAAATCTGCCGTTACTTCTTATAGCTCCGGCACCTTCAGTCATTGATGTCAGGGAATAAATATTCTCTTCTGGCACCCATGAGAATGATTCTGTATTCTGTTTGTAGATATCACGAGGATTAGGTACATGTATCGGCATTTGTTCATCGGGGTCAAGCTTTATCTTTTCTCCTCGGGCCGAAATTAGCTCTTTGGTGTAGGCTCCTCCGTCGGTGTCGATGCCCAGCAGACCAATCATTGGCGGTAGCTCGCCGTAGGTGTCGATAAACATTTTCTTAGCGTGTAGGAGGGAGTTCATTCCCGTTCCTCCCAGTCCGATAAACAGACTTCTTCTGATTTTTGTTGCCATAATAATTTATTTAGTGTTAGTTTATATTTCTTGCGTTTATGATATAAGAACTGTTGTGACAGCATTAGTCTCACTATTTTCGATTTTCGTCTCCTCGTTTTTCAGAATTGTCAGACCGTTGTCGGTGAAATATTTCCCTTTTGTCTTTTCGAGTCGTGCCATTTCCCCTGTCGGAGCGATTTCGAATTCGTCGGTCCAGTATTCTCCTATAACGTATTCTACTCTTCTGGTAAATATTCTGTTGAGCAGACTCTGTTTCTTCGGCTTGCTCGTGAACACCACTCTCCGGCATCCTATGAGTATTACACTCTTGGAGATAGGTCCTAGAATGGTAAGTTTCTTGGCCTTGAATGTTGCATAGGCAACAGGCCTTGCGACAGCAAACCACAATATCAACAGTGCCAAGGCTATCAAGCAGAGCCATAATAAAATCGTCTGCAGCGGATTCCATGACTTGCTATATGAGGCCCTGGCCGTGAGTAGGAAATCTCCACAACTCTCATCGTTGATCACATCAAGACTCTGTGTGTTGTCGGCAGTGATTTCGAAATTTCTCTTACCCTCTGGTGCGTCGGTATCGAAGACTATGCCGAAGATGCTCTGCTTGTCGTCGTGTCTTATCACGAAAGAGTTGTTGGCACACTCTTCACCGTTGTATAGGAGTTTGAATCCTACGTCGCCTTTAACCAAATTGCATCTCATCCTTACCTGTGCTTTATTAGCTATAGCTTCTTTGTTCATGGCGGCTTTCAGATCGACGAAGAGCGTGTCGACGTCGCTCGCACCCCAGAAGAGGAACTTGTCATAATAGGTAGCTTTTCCGAAGTTAGGCTCTTCAGAGATTATGCTCAGTCCTCTGACAGGTTTGTTGATTACATCGATTATAATGTTCTTGTTTGGTACATTGATATTACCTTCTGGAATCAGCCGAGCCTCGAAAGAATAAATTTCTTTCCCATCGAGAGTCTGCCTTATGCTCTTCAGGTCTTTTTTCGGTTTTACGGTCAGTACCGTCTGTCCGTTTTTGAAAGCCCCTGTTGTCGCTACATCGAAGAGCGGATCGTCGCATTCGATCTTTATGGGATATTCACCCGCGTCGGAGAATACGATTTGTTTGGGTTGTATATCACGGGTGTTGATTGTGATTTCGTGGGGATAGAAAGAACCGATAGGCTGCGGATGCCCGTTGGCATCGATGAGAGAGAAACGGTCACAGTCACCGATAGCCTGTTCCAATTGTTTGTTGTTGGCCGCCTCACAAAGCATTACGTAGAATGCGTATGAGTTTTTGTATTTCTGGCACCATCCGCTTATCCTCTGGCATACGGCACTCATGCCATCCACGTTGTCATTTCCGTCGGTGAGAAGGAAAAGGTAATTGTCTTTGGTGGCGTCGAGCAATGAAACACCTCTGTCCCAAGCCTTGCAGATACCCGTGTTGGTACGGTTCTGGATGTACTCTTCCAGTTTCTTGTCCACGGCTTTCCAGTCCATATCTTTTTTGACAAACGACATGGGGGCATGTGCAGTGCTTTGGAATGGCACAACATTAATGGTGGAATTGTCAGCCTGTCTCTGGATATCGTCCTTGAGATATTTTTTCGTTTCTTCCCAGATATGGTTATCATCCCTCATCGACTGCGTGCAGTCTATGATGTAGACATAATTCCTCTCCCTTTGGGCTGTTGCGCTTAGTGCGAGCATGGTCGATATGATGATGGTCAGTAATCGGTTCATATATTTGGTCTAAGTTTTAATTTTGTTGTCGCAAAAATAAACATTTTCTTGCTTTCCTGCAATTTTTTTAGAGAAAAAATAGCAAAAGGCGCCGAAAAAACTTACTTTTCGGCGCCATCCACTATCTCAGCGCTGAAATTTTATTCCAGCACTATCTCTCTAGCGGCATAACTTTCATTGCCGGCCTGGTCTACCAGATACACCATCAGATGATATTTCCCCGGGGTGGCATTCGCCGGGATTACGATGTCGTGATGATGGACGGTGGCATTGCGCTGGCCGGAGATATCATTGTATGTCTTGTTGAAAACGAAAGGAGTTGTCGATCCGTCGGAAGCCCTTGTGGCATGGTTATGTCCGTCGAAATTATTATGGATGTCGATTTTATAAGAACCGAGGGCCGTGTCGTCGCTCACTTCCATCTCGAAGTGGACTCCGTTTTCGTCACCGATAGTCAGGGTGGCGCCGTCTTCGGGCTCGATAAGATTGATCACCGGTTTTGTGACATCTCCCTCGTCGTCGCTGCTGCAACTGGTGAGAGAGAACATTGCTGCGATTGCGATAATCGCAAAAAAATAAAATTTATTCATAGTTTTCATCGTTTTTTTGTTTTATAATTTGAAATTAAAAGGAATCCTCATGCTCAGATTGATATTCCGTCCCGGTTCCGGGATTTCGATCTTTCTGTAGAAACTGAGGTGATTATAATACTTTTTGTCAAGAATATTCCGAGCCTGGAGATACAGATGGACTTCAGTTCCGGCTATCGGGATACAGACGCTCGCATTGAGATGGAGCAGGGTAGCCCCGGGAGTGATATCCTCGTTGTGTGCCACCTGTTCCTGTCGGCAGATCGTCTGCACCTCGGCCCCGATCTCGAACTTCTTCTGCTGCCATGTGATACTGTTCCGTATCGTGGCGGGAGGAGAGAATGCCAGAGCCGTATTGGCATCGCGGTTTCTGGTATACACATACTCCGCCGCGGTGTGCCATTTGAGCCACGGCATTATCGAGACGTCGAGAGAGAATTCGCCCCCGAGGAAGAGAGCCTTCACCTCCTCATACCGGTAAATCTGCCCTGCATGAGGCAATATGCTCCACTCTCCTGTGGGCGACAGAAAGATGTAATTGTCATAAATATTCATAAAAGGAGAGACACCCGCTTTCAGTCTTCTGCCCTCGTAATTATATGCGATGTCGACCTGCCATCCCCGTTCCGAATCGAGAGTGGCGTCGCCCTGTTCGTGACGGAAAGTGCCGTGATGAACACCGTCGGCGGAGAGTTCGTTGGCTCCTGGCAGACGGAAGCTTCTTCCGAGATTTACCTTCAGCATATTACTGCGGTCGATATTCCACACCATACCGATGCTGCCGCTGAAATCATCGAAGTTCCTGTTTATCTCCTTCCCGTCCGACGGCAGGGCGCTCGTATACGAACCGCTTGCGGCCAATGATGCCACATCGTAGCCCTGTTCTTCGAGATAGGCCGTGAGATACGGGTCGTAGTGCGGTTTGATCGAAATGCGCCCCCAGTCGTATCTTATGCCGCCCGTGAGCAGTAAATCATCGCTGATATGCCACTTGCCCAGCGCGAAGGCTCCGAGAGTCTGACGGTCGTAGGCAGGAAGCAGGAAACCGTATCCACCGATGCCGTTATCCTGCAGCTGGGTATTGATGCCGACGGTATAGTCTGCCATCCTGTCAGCGCTCTGCCGGTTTAGGAAGACATTCGCCGACACGGTATGCAGCTTGAACTCCAGTTCCTTGTCGGGATCGGTCTCCGGCGGTTGCTGGCTGGAATAATGAGTATGAAACTCGCTCCACTCCTCGCGATGGTTGAACTGATATGCGATGTCGGCGGTCAGCGTTGTCCGCTGCCACTGATACTGCTGATGAGTTGCCGCCTTGATATGATTCACCCACTGGTAAGGCAGGTCGATGTTCCAGCTGTCGCCGTCGTCCTTCAGGCGGGAGATGTCGGGGATGCCGTGCGCCCCCGGGAAGAATCCCGATTTCTGCGACACACTGCTCAGCGAATACCTCGACTCGTAGCCCCCTTTCTGGTGTTGTGCCGAAAGAGAGATGTCGTGTTCGCTGCCCGCGGTATTCTTCATCCTCTTATTATATATAGGTAGTTCGCGGGTGAGATACACCACATGATCCGTCGGCACACGGTAATCGCCATAGCGGAGCATCGTGCCGCGCAGCTGATACTGCCATGTCGACCTCTTCATGCCTAGCAGCAGGGAGCCCCCGAGAGACGTGTTCACAGACTTGCCGATAAGCGTCATCTCCCCGAAGATCTGGTCGGCCGTTTTCATCCTTTCCGGCAGGATCTCTATCACCCCGCCCATAGCGTCGCTGCCGTAGAGCAGGGAGGCCGGTCCTTTGGTCACCTTCACCGACGATACCGAGAAGGCGTCGATCTCCAGACCGTGGTCGCTGCCCCACTGCTGTCCCTCCTGTTTCACTCCCTCTTCAGCCACCGCGATACGGTTGAACGCCATGCCGCGGATCATCGGTTTGCTGCTCCCCATGCCGATGTCCATAGACTGTACGCCGGGGATGTTTTCTATCGCCTGCACCACATTGCCGCTGAAATGGCTGTTGAGGAAGTCGCTCTTCACGATCTCCGTATTCATGGAGGAAGACCTCACTTCCGCCTTCTTACGCGACGTGGAAACCACGACCTCGTTCAGATTCACCTGTTTCATACTGTCACGGCGCTGGGCAGCGGCGTCTGCCATACCCAGAAATGCAAGCAGGCAACACAGACATAACTTTCTGTCCATATTGATATTCCTGAATTGTGATATTGAAATAAAAAAGTGATAACCGGCGCATGAGATTTCATGCACCATCGTTAAATGACCTCAATTCAGGAAGGGAGGAGCCCTGTCGCTGCACCTGCCGGTATAGGGTAGGGGCGGTAGGGAGCATATCTGCATCGGACGTGTGGCAGCGCACGGCAGGACTGCCGCGAGAACAACTACCGGAGCAGCGAGATATACAGTATTTGAAAAGTGACAGAGGACACAGTCGTGGCACGACTTCTCAAGACTCATGAAGTGGGGCGCATGACTGACATGGTGAGCACAGTCATCGCAAACCAGAGTGGTGTCGGCCGGATGAACATGCAGCACCGATGCGAGCAGCATTGGGATGTACATCCACAATAGCAGGCGGGCAAAGAGTTCCTTCTGTCGCTGTCGTGTCATATTAATGTGACAAAGATAGTGACAATTTTGGTAAAAAAGTAGTGACATAACATTTATTAACTGTATTTTTGACTTGTTAGAGGCCTTTGGCCCGAAAATTGCTGTAATAAAAAAGGAAGATTTTACCTAAAGACAGCAAAATGAGTAACACTCTCGTTAAAAAGACAATATGGAACCAATAACAGACTTTAACTTTGAAGACGACAAATCGTTGAACAAATTTCTGTCTGACGAACGTCCCAAGCTCACACTGATGCTGCAAAAGCGATACGGCCTCAGTGAGGATGATGCAAAGGATGTTTTTCAGGAGTCATCCTATGCCTTTTTGCAGAATGCCAAGGCAGGGAAGGTGGATAGCTTGACATGCACCCTCTCCA
>Ga0065709_1006178_pt1 | contig 13099 bp, 10 predicted proteins | sample Hoacrofraction14_2_FD_59096 | JGI IMG/M metagenome (GOLD analysis project Ga0065709, IMG submission 59096) | Hoatzin crop microbial communities from Cojedes, Venezuela, sample from fiber fraction 14 v1 | ecosystem: Host-associated > Birds > Digestive system > Esophagus > Crop | place: Venezuela... | reverse complement strand
ATGATTGTTCTGAAATCTCTTGCAATTTGCATCTCATTCCGTTGAAGTTCATAGCGTAACTTTTTCGTCAGGAAGTTCCCTTGAAGTTCCCTAAAACGAAATCAAGGAGTTGCGATTTCTCGTAACTCCTTGATTTTCAGTGCGCTTCAGGATGGGCTTGAACCAACGACCCCCTGATTAACAGTCATGTGCTCTAACCGACTGAGCTACTGAAGCGGGTCTGCTTTTTGTTTTGCGGGGCAAAGTTAGTGAGAATGTGGGAGACTGCAAAATTTTTTCGGGGAAAAATGCAGGGGCAGTTGGATTTCCTTTTCCGCAAAATATTTGTTCCCTTGCGCAAGGGGCAAAAAAAGCGGCTGGGGCATGGCTCCGGCCGTTGTGGTATATATTATTAAGGTGTAATTCAGTTTGCCGTGTGTTCTTTTTTGTAGGCTGAGGGCGATGTGCCGTAGGTTTGCTGGAAGAAGCGGCGGAAGGTGGAGAGGGAGTTGAATCCGGAGCGCTCGGCAATGACTTCGAGGGTGAGGTTGGTGTGCGTGAGCAGTTCCACTGCGTAGCCCAGCCGGTAGGTGTTGAGGTAGTCGAAGAATGTTTGTTTTTTCTCGCGGTTGATGTATCTGGAGAGGTATGTGCGGTTGGTGCCCACGCGCAGCGCCAGCTCTTGGAGTGTGAGCCGCGGGTTGAGGTAGATTTGCTCACGCATGCACTCTTCGAGGCGTGCGATGAATTGGTGCTCTTTTTTCATGGCGCAATGGTTAGGGTTAGGGTTTCGGGGTGTCGCAGTCGCGCTGTCTGGTGGATGCCATGCAGCGGTCGGTGGTGGGGTGGCCTTTGTTTGAAGATTTTTTTAATTTTTGCAAAAATAGGCAAAAATCATTAAGTGATAGAGGTTTGGCGCGTCAAAAAAAAGTCAAATCGTAAAATTTTCGTTTTTATTTACGATTTGAAAGGAAAATTGTCAGAATGGTTGGTTTTGATTGACGCATTGATTGTTTTTTGTTGATTATTTGCGCTTTGTGCGTGTGTTTGTCGCTGAAAAAGCGTATCTTTGCAGCGTAAAACGTGAATTCATGAAGATTGGCCTATGCGTGTCTTGTTGATAAATACGAGCGAGCGTGTCGGCGGCGCTGCCATTGCTGCCAACCGCCTGATGGAGGCGCTGAAGCGGAACGGCGTGAAGGCGCAGATGCTGGTGCGCGACCGCCAGACGCAGCAGCTCACGGTGAGCGCGGTGCGCCAGAGTTGGCTGCTGCCCATGAAGTTCCTGTGGGAGCGGATGGTGATTTTCCTGCGCAACGGCTGGAACCGCAAGCGCATGTGGCAGGTGGACCTGGCGAATGTGGGCACCGACGTGACGAGCATGCCGGAGTTCCAGTATGCCGATGTCATCCACCTCCACTGGGTGAATCAGGGGTTCCTGTCGCTCGCCGATTTGCAGAAAATCCTGACGAGCGGAAAGCCCGTGGTGGTGACGATGCACGACGAGTGGTATTTCACGGGCGTGTGCCACTACAGCGGCGCGTGCGAGCGCTACAAGACCACTTGCCAGGCGTGCCCGCTCATGGGCGGACGCACTTGGCTGCCCGACTTGGCGCAGAAGGTTTTCAACAAGAAGAAGCAGCTCTACGGCATGGGCAAGCTCACCTTCGTGGGATGCAGCCAGTGGATGGCAAGCATGGCGCGAGAGAGCAGCCTGCTCAAGGGCATACGCGTGGAGTCCATCCCCAACGCCATCAACACCGAACTCTTCCGGCCCACCGACAAGGACCTGGCGCGCGAGTCGCTGGGACTGCCCAAGGACGCGCCGCTCATCCTCTTTTCCGCGCAGCGAACCACCGACCCGCGCAAGGGTTTCGCGCTGCTCACCGAGGCCTTGCGCCTGCTCGACGAAAGCATGACCGACCAGTCGCAGCGGCCCACGCTCGTGGTGGTGGGCGGACAGAGCGATAAGATTGACGTCGCCCTACCCTTCCCCGTCGTTTCCATCAAATACCTGGAGAAGGAAACCGACATGGTGAGCCTCTACAACGCTGTCGATGTCTATGTCACGCCTTCGCTCGAAGACAACCTCCCCAACACCGTCATGGAGTCGCTGGCCTGCGGAACGCCCTGCGTGGGATTCCGCGTGGGCGGCATTCCCGAGATGATTGACCACCAGCAGAATGGCTACGTGGCCAACTACAAGGACGCGGCCGACCTGGCCGAGGGCATTCGCTGGACGCTGGCGCCCGAGCGGCGCGAATCGCTCCACGAGGCGGCGCGAAAGAAAGTGATGGAGAACTACACCGAGCAGCGCGTGGCACGCCTTTATTCCGAAATCTATGAATCCTGACATTTCCATCATCACCGTCACCTACAACGCCGCGCAGACGCTGCCGCCAACGCTCGACAGCATCGCCGCGCAGACGTTCCGCAACTTCGAGCTGCTCGTCATCGACGGCCTGTCCACCGACGGCACGCAGCGCTTGGCGGAACTCTTCCAGAAGCAGCACGACGACCTGCAGATGACGCTCGTGAGCAAGCGCGACGACGGCATCTACGACGCCATGAACACGGGCCTCATGCTGGCCAAGGGGCGCTACATCGTCTATCTGAACGCGGGCGACCGGCTGCACGCCAGCGACACCCTCGCCACCGTGGCGCAGCAGATGAAGAAGGGCGAAAACAACCGCTTCCCCGCCGTCATCTACGGCGAAACCGACATCGTGGACGCCGACGGCAAATTCCTGCGCCACCGCCGCCTGCAAGCGCCTGAGCGGCTCAACTGGCAATCGTTCAAGGAGGGCATGCTCGTGTGCCACCAATCCTTCTACGCCCTGCGCGAAATTGCGCCGCAATACACCACCCGATTCCGCTACAGCAGCGACTTCGACTGGTGCGTCAGGGTGATGCTCGCAGCCGAGGAAATGGGGCTCGCGCTCTGCAACACCCACGCCATCCTGACCGACTACCTGAGCGAGGGGCAAACCACCGCGCACCACAAAGAATCGCTGCGCGAGCGATTCCAAATCATGTGCCACCACTACGGCCGCTGGACCACCTGCCGCCAGCACGCCTGGTTTGCCATCCGGCAAATCCTGAAAAAATAAACTCCTTCCGTGGAAAAGACAACCAACCAAAACCGCGCCACCATCATCGCCCACCTGTGCATGTTCCTGGCCTGCGCCGTGTGGGGGCTCATGGCTCCGCTCGGCAAGCACGCCATGGTCAACGGCGTGGGCGGCATCGAAATGGTCACCTTCCGCGTCGTGGGCGGCGCACTCTGCTTTTGGCTCGCCTCCCTCTTCGTGCCGCAAGAGCACGTGCGCCCCAAAGACCTCCTGCTCTTCTTCTTCGCCGGCCTGCTCGGCATCGTCTGCAACCAGTGCTGCTACACCATCGGCCTGAGCATCACCTCGCCCGTCAACGCCAGCATCATGACCACCACACTGCCCATCGTCACCATGGTGCTCGCCGCATTCTTCCTCCACGAACCCGTGACCAGCAAGAAAGTCATCGGCATCTTCCTCGGAGCCATCGGCGCATTCATCCTCATCACTGGCACCAACCGCGCCACCGCCACGGGCGGAAAACTCCTCGGCGACCTCCTTTGCCTCACCGCCCAGTGCGCGTTCGCCATCTACCTCACCATCTTCAAGCACCTCATTCAGCGCTACACCGTCATCACCTGCATGAAGTGGATGATTACCTACGCCGCCATCGTCATACTCCCCTTCTCCTACAGCCGCATGGCCCAACTGCCCTGGGCCGACATCCAGCCCCGCGTGTGGTGGGAAACCGCCTTCGTCGTGGTGGGCGGAACGTTCTTCGCCTACATCCTCATGATGCAAGGCCAGAAAACCCTGCGCCCCACAGTCGTCGCCATGTACAACTACGTGCAGCCCATCGTGGCCTGCCTCGTCAGCGTCTGGCTCGGGCTCGGCACCTTCGGCTGGGGACAAAGCCTCGCCGTCGCGCTCGTCTTCACCGGCGTCTGGCTCGTCACGCAGAGCAAAAGCCGACGCGACCTCAAGCGGGAAGAACGGCAGAAACAGCGCGAATAATGCCTTTTTCAGCAACAAAACTATCGGCTTGACTCCCGCGAGCGAAGCGAGCATACTCCTATCTCCCTCATATTCCCCACACAAAACCCCGCCATCCCCATGATAGAAATCCAAGACACCCTCGTCTCCGAAGAACTGCTCACCGAATTCTTCTGCTGCGACCTCAGCCAATGCCGCGGCCAGTGCTGCGTGGAAGGCGACGCCGGCGCGCCCGTCCTGGCAGAAGAAGTGGCCGACCTGGAGGAAGCGGCCGAAACCCTCAGCGGCGAACTCACCGAGCCCGCGCGGCGGCTCATCGGCCAGCAGGGCGTGGTGGAAATTGACCGCGACGGCGACATCGTCACCTCCTGCGTCTGCGGCGGCGCATGCGTCTTCGCCACTGAGGACAAGAGCGGCTGCACACTCTGCACCATCGACCGCGCGCACCGCGAAGGCCGGTTCGCCGCCCACAAGCCCATTTCCTGCGCCCTCTACCCCATCCGACTGCGAAACGTGGGCCTCTACACCGCGCTCAACTATCACCGCTGGGGCGTTTGCGACGCCGCCAGGGCAAAGGGCCGCGAACTCGGCATCCGCGTCTTCCAATTCCTGCGCGAGCCACTCATCCGCCGATTCGGCGAAGACTGGTGGGCCGAACTGGAACTCGTCGCCTCCGAAATGGAGAAGCAGGGCCTGCTCTGACGAAAACTTTTCAGAAAACGAAGGGCATCCTTTCTGGAAACGACCGCAGTCGTTTTGCAAAACGACCGCAGTCGTTTTTGAAAACCACCGCAGTCGTTTTTGCAAAGGCCCCCAAACGCTGACAATCTATCGCCGACAATTTCACCCCTGCAACAGGAATTTTCACCCCCACGCAGGCAAATTTCACTCCTGCACCGTCAATATCCATCCCCACGCAGGCAAAATATAACCCTACACCGTCAAAATCTCAAACACTGTCCGCCTTGCTCACCCGAATCTTCGACCATATCTACGGCGTGCTTCGGCAGCGCCGATGGCTCACGGCCGCGGCCACGCTGCTGCTCATGGGCGTGTGCGTGCTGCTCTCGCTGCGCATGCACTACGAGGAGGACATCGCCAAATTCCTGCCGCAGAGCGAGGAAACGGCGAGGTACAAGGCTGTGTATGAGCAACTGACGCAGGGCGACAAACTGGCCATCGTCTTCCGCATGAAGGACGGCGGCGGCGCCGAAATGGCTGACCCGCAGCCCATCATCGATGCCATGGACGACTTCAGCGCACAGGCCGAAAGCGTCGGCATCGAAGTGCAGCAGTTCGACAGCGACGCCATGGAGCAGCGCATGGCCGACCTCTATGCCTACGCGCCCTATCTGCTCAGGCCGAGCGACTACCAGCGCATGGATTCGCTCGCCAGCCAGCCCGATTTTGTGGCCAGCCAACTGGCCGAAGACAAGGCACTGCTGCTGCTTCCCACGGGCGGCATGGCGCAGAGCGTGATGCAGAATGACCCCCTGCAACTCTTTTCGCCGCTGCTGCAGCGCCTGCAAACGGCGGCCGGCAGCGGGCAGTTCACGCTCATCGACGACCACGTGTTCGCCGCCGATGGCTCGGCAGGCCTGCTCATTTGCTCCACTGGCCTGGACGGCAGCGACTCGCAGGGCAACGCGCAGTTGGCGGAGCGGCTGACGAAAGCGAGGGAGGCGGTGGAAACGGCGCACCCGGACGTCAGCATTTCCGCCATTGGCGCAGGACTCATCGCGGCCGACAACGCTCAGCAAATCAAGCGCGACAGCCTCGTGGCCATGGCCATTGCCGTGGCGCTCATCCTGGCACTGCTGCTGTGGCACTACCGGCGCCTGAGCGACCTGCTGTGGATTTGCGCCAGCATCGGCTTCGGATGGCTGTTCGCCCTCGGCATGATGGCGCTCTTCCGGCAGGAAATCTCGCTCATTGTGCTGGGCATCGGCAGCGTCATCATCGGCATTGCCGTGAACTATCCGCTCCACTTCCTGGACCACCTGAAGGAGACTGGCGACGTGCGGGCCACGCTGCGCGACATGACGGCGCCGCTGCTCATTGGCAACATCACGACGGTGGCGGCCTTCCTGTGCCTCGTCTGGCTCGACGCGGCCGCCATGCGCGACCTCGGGTGGTTTGGCTCGCTCATGCTCGTGGGCACCATCCTCTTCGTGCTGGTGGTGCTGCCCGTGTTTGTCAGACCCCATGGCGCACCCGCCGCTTCGGCAGTGGAGGCAAAAACGATTGAACGGCCGCAACGCCGGCGCCTGGGCAGCTGGGCCATTGGGCTGCTGGTGGTGCTCACCGGCGTGCTGGGATGGCTGAGCACGCGCGCCTCGTTTGACGCCGACCTGCGCCACATTAATTATATGACGGCCCAGACGCGCGCCGACATGGACTATCTGTCGAGCCTCAACGACAACGCTTGCGCCTACGTGGTGGGCGAGGGCGGAACTCTCGACGAGGCGCTGCAGCACTACGCCGACGGCCTTGCCGCGTGGCGCAACGACACTGCCGCGGCCCTGCCCGACACCATTCAGCCGAAAAGTGCGGCGCAATGGATGCCGAGCGCGCAGATGCAGGCGGAGCGGCTGGCGCTGTGGCAGGAATTTTGGGACAAGAACCGCGGCCGCTTGCTGCAGCAACTGCAGGCGGAAAGCGCTGCGCAGGGCTTCCGCTTCGAAGCCTTCAGCCCCTTCGTGGAATTGGTTTCGCAGACGCCCGAGCCCCTTTCCGCAGAGACTTTCGAGCAACTGTTCGGGCAGACTGGCACGGCATCGGTGCTCCGCGATGCCGACGGTTGGAAAGTGGTGGGCACGCTCGCCGACAGCACGCTCGCGCTGCCGAAGGCCACGCCCGATTTCTACGCCTTCACTTCGCGCGACGTCAGCCAAAGCCTCGTCAACACGCTGCAAGACAGTTTCAACTATGTGGGCTGGGTGTGCGGACTGGTCGTCTTTTTCTTCCTCTGGCTCAGTTTCGGCAGCATCGAACTGGCGCTGCTGTCGTTCCTGCCGCTCGCCGTGGGCTGGCTGTGGATTCTGGGCCTGATGGTGCTGTTTGGCGTGCAATTCAACATCGTGAACGTCATTCTGGCCACGTTCATCTTCGGCCAGGGCGACGACTACACCATATTTATTACGGAGGGCCTGATGTACGAATACTCCACGGGCCGCAAGCGCCTGCGCAGTTATCGCCGCAGCGTGTTGCTCAGTGCCGTCATCATGTTCATCGGCATCGGCACCCTCATTCTGGCCAAGCACCCCGCGCTGCGGTCGCTGGCGCAAGTGACCATCATTGGCATGGCCACGGTGGTCGTCATGGCCTGCCTTTTGCCCCCGCTCGTCTTCCGCTGGCTGACGCGCAATCGTCCCTCGCCGCTGCAAAATCAGGGCGAAACGGCGGCATTTCCGCAGGCGGCGTTCGCCAAACTGCCCATCACGCTTTCGCGGCTCGCGGCATCCGTGGCCATGATTGCCGTGGGACTGGTGCTGATGTACGGCATGCTCATGCCCCTCACCTGGCTCCGCTTCCGGCTGGCGCCGAAGCAAAACGGGCAGGTGGGCGAGGACGTGAAACTGCGCTACCACCGCCAGTTGCAGCGGCTTTCGGGCTGGGTGGTGAGGAGCGTGCCGTGGACTTCCTTCCGCATCCGCAACGGCGGCGAAACGTTCTCGCGCCCCGCCGTCATCATCGCCAACCACCAGAGCCACCTCGACCTCATGTGCCTCATGAGCCTGACGCCCAAACTGGTGGTGATGACCAACAACTGGGCGTGGAACAACCCCTTCTACGCCAGCATCATACACCGCGCCGACTTTTGCAACGCCAGCGAGGGCTTTGAAAAGAACCTCGCCCACCTGCAGGAGCGGTGGCGGCAGGGCTACAGCATCCTCGTCTTTCCCGAAGGCACCCGCACCGCCGACGGCCGCATGGGGCGCTTCCACAAGGGCGCGTTCTGGCTGGCGGAGCAACTGGGCGCCGACATCCTGCCCATCTGCCTGCACGGCGTGGGCCACGTGCTGCCCAAGCAGGACTTCATGCTGCGCAAGGCGCCGATGGACCTGCTCGTGGGCCAGCGCATTTCGCCGCAGGAACTGCAGCAAATGGGCTCGCTGCTCGACCAGCAGAAGCGCCTCCACGCCCTCATGCAGGAGCAATATGCCGCGCTGAGCGAGGAGAAAGAGACGGCGGACTACTGGGCGCCCTTCGTGAAATACATCCAAAAATACTCCCTCAGCGAGTGATTTTTCCGGTTTTCGGAACGCTCAAAAAACGACACAATCGACAAGACGAATGAAGCAAGCGGTAATCATTGGCAGCGGCCTCGGCGGCCTGTCGTGCGCCACAGTGCTGGCACGCGAGGGATTCGCCGTGACCGTGCTGGAGCAGGGGCGCCAAGTGGGCGGATGCCTGCAGTGCTTCAGCCGCCACGGCGCCAAGTTTGAGACGGGCATGCACTTCGTGGGCAGCGCGCGGCCGGGGCAGACGCTCCATCGCCTGCTCACGTTTCTCGGCGTGGCCGACGAGGTGGCGCTGAGCCCGCTTTCGCCGCAAGGCTACGACGTCGTGTCGCTCGGCGGCGAGCAATACGCTTTCGCCAACGGCCGCAATGCCTTCATCGACACCCTCGCGGCGCAATTTCCGAAGGAGCGGGCGGCGCTCGAGCGCTACTTCGACCTCGTGGAGCGCGTGGCCAGCGCCAGTGCCCTGCACAGCCTGCAGGACGTGGAGCGCGAGCCTGCCGCCACGGCCGAATACCAACTGCGCAGCATGGACAGCGTTTTGGCGGAAATCACGCCCAACGAACGGCTGCAAAACGTGCTGGCGGGCACGCTCCCGCTCTATGCCGCCGAGCGCGGCCGCACCCCCTTTGCCACCCACGCCTTCATCATGGACTTCTACAACCAGAGCGCCATGCGGTTCGTAGGCGGCAGCGACACCCTCGCCCAGGCCCTCGTGCGCCAAATTGAATCGGCCGGCGGGCGCGTACTGCTGCGCAAAAAGGCGACGCAAATCCTTTGCGACAGCGAGAAAGCGACGGCTGTGGCCTGCGCCGACGGCGACACATTCCCCGCCGACCTCGTGGTCAGCGCCATACACCCGACGCTCACGGCGCGCCTCGTGCAGTCGCCCCTGCTGCGCCCGGCCTACCGCCAGCGCATGGACCGGCTGCGCAACACCGTCGGCGGCTTCTCGCTCTACCTGCAGTTCCGCCCCGAGAGCGTGCCCTACATGAACCACAACTTCTACGGCTATGCCGGCGAAACGCCCTGGGGCTGCGAGACTTACGACGCACAATCGTGGCCGAAAGGGTATCTCTACATGCACCTGTGCGAGCAGCCCCGCCAGCAATGGGCAACGAGCGGCATCGTGCTCAGTTACATGCAGTGGGACGACGTGGCGCAGTGGGCAGAGACGCACGTGTGGCGGCGCGGAGCGGACTACGAAGATTTCAAGCAGCGCCATGCCCAGCGCCTACTTCAGGCGCTGGAAAAAGACTTCCCCGGCCTGAGCCGCAACATTGCCTACATGGAGGCCAGCACGCCCCTCACCTACCGCGATTACACAGGCACGCTGCAGGGCGGCATGTACGGCATCGCCAAAGACATCACGCTCGGTCCAGCGGCTCGCGTGTCCCACCGCACGCGCATTCCCAACCTGCTGCTCACGGGCCAAAACACCAACAGCCACGGCGCGCTCGGCGTGCTGGTGGCAACCATCGTCACCTGCGGCGAAATTCTCGGCACGCAGCACCTGCTGCAAACCATCAGGCAGGCGCAGTAGGAACACACGCATCAAAACAAAGGGCATCGTTTTCCAAAACGAAGGGCATCCTTTTCCAAAACGAAGGGCATCTTTTCAAGACTGGCGCGGCAAAAGAAAAACTGTAAACGAACATGCAACACACCATCATCATCGGCGGAGGCCTCGGCGGCCTATTCTGCGGAGCACTGCTCGCCAAGGCGGGGCGGCGCGTCACCGTGCTGGAGAAGAACCACACCATCGGCGGCGGCCTGCAGTCGTTCCGCCGTTTCGGACTGCCATGGGAAACGGGCATGCACCTGCTCGGCGGGCTCCGGCCGGGGCAGAGCATCTGGCGCATCTGCAAGCACCTCGGCGTGGCAGACGCCCTCAGCCTGCGCGACATAGACAGCGATTGCATGGACGAGGTGCACTACCTGCAGCCCGGCCTCACCTTCCGCCTGCCCGCTGGGCGCGAAGCCTTCGGCGCCTACCTCAAGCAGCAATTTCCCGCCGAGGCAGCCGGCATCGACGCCTACCTGCGCGACCTCTACGACCTGGCGCAGGAAGTGGACCTCTTCTGGCTCAGGCCGTCGCAAGGACCCTTCCGCAAGCACAGCCCAGCCTTCCTGCAAGCCGCCGACGAATTCATTGCCGCACACGTCACTGACCCCCGCCTGCGCGACCTTTTGGCCTACATGAACCCCATGTACGGAGGCGTTGCAGGCCACACGCCAGCCTACATCCACGCCCTCATCAACGTCCTCTACATCGACGGTCCCAGCCGCTTCATCGACGGCAGCCAGCAACTCGCCGACGCCCTCGCCGCAGTCATTTCCGAAGGCGGCGGAAAAGTGCTGCGACAAGCACGCGCCACCAGCATCGACATCGAGCAGCACCGCGCCACCGCCGTCCACGCCGTCATGGCCAAAGGCGTGCAGAAAACCTTCCCCCTCGGCGAAGGCGACACCCTCGTCAGCGCCATCCACCCCGCCCAGCTCCTGAACCTTTGCCCCGAAAACGCCTTCACGCCCGCCTTCCGCAAGCGCATCGCCACCGCCCCCAACTCCTACTCCGCCTTCGTGCTCTACATCGTCCTCCGCCCCGGCGCCTTCCCCTACATCAACCACACCTGCTACGTGCAAGACGACTTCGGCATGGTGTGGCGCCACGCCAGCACCAAAACCGAAAGCGACCGCTGGCCCAGCGGATTCATGTACATGACATGCGCAGACCCCGACCCCCGCTTCGCACGCAAAATCATCGTGAACTGCGTCATGCCCTGGAGCGAAGTAGAGCGCTGGCAACTCACCACCACAGGCCACCGCACCGCCGAATACAAACGCTGGAAACTGCAAATGACGCGCAAAATCCTGCGCAAACTCCAACTCATCCACCCCAACCTCAAAGACGCCATCCAAACAACATTCGCCGCCACCCCACTCACCATCCGCGACTACTACGCCACCCCCAACGGCTCCCTCTACGGCCTAAGCAAAGACTGCCGAAACATCATGCAAACCCAACTACCCGTGCGCACCAAAGTCAACAACCTATTGCTCACCGGACAAAGCGTCAACCTCCACGGCATCTGCGGAACGCCCCTCACCGCCATACAGACAGCAGAAGCCCTGCTCGGAGAAAACACCATCCTCAGCCAACTCTGAAACAACCCCCATAACACCACAACAATGAAAACCCACCTCCGAAACCTACTCCTGATTTCGGCAGCAATCCTCCTGCCCACCATCGCAAAAGCACAAACCAACGACCCCGCCGCCACAAAGAGCGACACCTGCATCATCATCCTCCCCGGCGGAAGCTACTGCTGGCTCGCCCGCAAAACCGAAGGCACAGAAGTCAGCGAATACCTCCAGGCCCAAGGCTACGACACACGCGTCCACCACTACCCCGTCCAAGGCATACCCTCCTACGTCACCCACTACGGCCTCCTCATACGCCGACACAAGCATCCCGACCCCATCCGCTCACTCCAGAGCCTCATCGCCACCCTCAGGCCACAATACAAATGCCTCGGCGTCATCGGATTCAGCGCAGGCGGACACCTCGCACTCATGGCACAAGACGTCGATTTCATCGCCGCCATCTACCCCGTCGTAACAATGCGCCCGCCCTACTGCCACCGCCGCAGCCGACGCGCCCTCCTCGGCGAATGGGGCAAATACTCCCAGCAAATGCGCGACAGCCTCTCCCTCGAACTACACGCCGACCGAATCGCCGCGCCCGTCTTCCTCCTCAACTGCGAAGACGACCCCGTCGTGAAATGGCAAAACAGCGCACTCCTCGACTCCGCACTAACCGCCCACCACAAACCCCACCTCTACACACGCTACCGCACCGGCGGACACGGCTTCGGCGTCAACCCATCGAAAGGCACACCCGAATCCCGCCCCTGGCCCCAGCTCTTCCTCCGCTGGCTCCGCGCCCTGCCAGGCAAATAACACATACCCTTCCCCTTATTGCAAAAAAAGCAGGGCCGAACTTCACAGTCCAGCCCAGCCCTGAATGTTAAATAATTGTGCGAAATAATTTAACTATTCTAAAAACATTGATTAAAAATTTCTTCCTATTCGAGGCCGTTCTCGTCCGTGTAAGTGTCAGCGAAAGCATTGCTGCACAGGCTTACAAGGCATGCGGCCAGGAGTAAAAATTTCTTCATTGAATTGTTGATTGTTTAGGAATTATTTTAATGATTGCCATTTATTTCCGCGAGTTAGTCTGCGACGCGCCGCGCGCCAGTCCGTCCGTTTCGCCTCCACGCGCGCTATATATTATATAATGTGTATCGCATGCATCAACCACACATTTCTCCTCGAGGCGATGGGCAGTTACTGCCGGAGTAACGCCACTTTCATTTCTGGACGGCAAAGATAAGACTTTCCGCTCAATGCAGCAAATTTTTCCGCAGTTTTTTCACTTTTTGAGCGAAAAATTGACCTTTTTCCCACGTTTTGGATTAAAAAAGGTTCGGCTACATCAACTAAACATCGCACTCAGCGGCCGCTCATGGGTCACCGAGCGCTATGCTGCGCTTTGGCGGAAATTCAAAACGACTGCGGTCATTTTCAAAAACGACTGCGGTCGTTTTCCGAAACGACTGCGCTCGTTTTCGAAAACGATGCCCTTCATTTTCTCACTGCTGCCTGCGATTCCATTTCTACGCGCGCAATTTCTGCCTCCCCCTCCCTTTTTGGGGAGGGGGCTGGGGGGGGAGGCTGTTGCCGTTACTCCGGCAGTAACTGCCCATCGCCTCGAGGAGAAATGTGTGGTTGATGCATGCGATACACATTATATAATATATAGCGCGCGTG
>Ga0065709_1000095_pt1 | contig 13105 bp, 9 predicted proteins | sample Hoacrofraction14_2_FD_59096 | JGI IMG/M metagenome (GOLD analysis project Ga0065709, IMG submission 59096) | Hoatzin crop microbial communities from Cojedes, Venezuela, sample from fiber fraction 14 v1 | ecosystem: Host-associated > Birds > Digestive system > Esophagus > Crop | place: Venezuela... | reverse complement strand
TCTTCTTGAGCGTAGCATTAGGTATAGCAATCTTGTAGGTCTTGTTCGATACACCATTTTTTTATACCCTCACGAATAAAGTTTGCGGCTTTCTGCAAGCTATCAAGCATTGATTTCTGATAACGCACAAACCCTTCCCTCTCTTTCTCCGTAACCTCGTGAGCCAACCCTGTGGCCCGCGCACGGCCCTCTTCATCGCTCAACTGACGCATGCCCATTTTCTTCAGCACCTTGCTCACGCGCTTCATCACCGCGTTCCGCAATGGCTTCAGCCCCGCATCCAATGTTTTGTCGGCCTTATGCCCAAAAATGCCATTTTCGGTAGTTTTACTGCTTGCGTCTAAAATTTTAACACCCTTATCGTAGGATTTCTCGACTTCGTGCAGTAACTTTGCAAGCGGAAGGGAAGTCAATTGACGCCCTCCCGCACCATTCGTAGTGCTCGGCGTTTTATCGTTGAGCACTTCGATTTTTGTCACTTCATAAGTATATTCTCGATTGTTCGCAAGGCTATTCTCCAGCATGGTGGTTTTTACACGATAAACCTTGCCATCAATTTTAACTGCTCCATAGAAGCGATGAACAAGACGCGTGTTATTTGTACCATTTTCTGGGTCTCGTTTGCCATCCTGGCCCTTCAAATAGTCGGGGTGTTCCTCTACTTCTATGCTGTTACCAATAACCTTATCTAAGTGATTGAGCAGAGAAATATGTATGCCAATGTTGTCGCTTTTTTCGATGGCTATTTTATTTGTTGACTCGCTGATACTTCCTCCACTTATCGTGTAGTCAAACTTTTTGCCAAAGTTGTCATAGTGCAACTTTTTGGGTGTGTCATTTATGATAAACTTCCTTTTCGCATCGAGAATAGCTTGTTCTTTAGCTTGTTTCCCAGTACCCTTGTAGGTATGCTTAGGAATATCTACCACATTGAGTGACACGTTTGCTAAGTTTGGCATCACGGTGCCTTTGTTTTTCTCAGCGGCACGCTGTCGCTCGTTGAAGCTCTCCTCTCCATCGGCGATATGAAACCGCACATTGCTATCATTCCCCGCCCCGTTTTCATCATCCGACGAAGATGGTTTCCAGTCGACACCTCGCTCCTTGAGAATTTCTTGTGCCTCCCTTATCGTCATGGCGTCACCATTGCCGCGGGCTACGCTGATAAGGTCCTCAACAGGCAACGCATTGATGTCTACAATGTGCCGCTCGTCGAGCGTAGGCTTAACCTCGCTCACGTTCTCGCTCTTTCCCCATTCCTCGGCCAGCCGCTCAACTTCATCAGCCGCCTCAAGGGCAGCATCAAGCCGCGGTTTTTCTTTTGAGATTTTACGTTCTTCTTCATCTATTAGTTCTTGAATTTTTGCTATCACATCTTTCCGTGTGCCTTCCTTGCCATCAATATCATACGTCCGGTCTTCTCCTCTTGCAAGCGCATCTTCATGTTGTTTCTGCAGTTTGCGCCATTTGTCTCGTTGGGTAACAGCATCGTCGTATTTACTCCCAAAATTAATTTTTGCGGTTGATTTATCATAGAACAAGTCTCGGTTGACGCATACGCGGCCATCACGGAGTACACTGATGGGGAAATCGTAACGAGCTTCGCGGCCGTCATGTAGCGGAGCAATCATGATATAGGCACCATCGGCTTCTATGTTGAGGGCTCTTGCGTAATTATTATTATCGACGATTGCCTCGTAGATACGCACATTCTTCAAGTCCTTGATGGCGCGAAACGCCTTAGCAATTGTAGGTAGCGAGTACAACTGGTCGCCAATCTCAACGGCGGCATACGAGTCCTTTTTGGTCGCAATGGATTTCACGCGAGACCAAATGTCACTTGCTTTCTCGAAGGTGGCGCGTGCAACATCCACATCGAGTTGCCGAACTCCGCGAAGTCCCCCACGGCCGACAGCACCAAATCCAAGAACACGCCGCCAATCGGGGAATCGCGCATCAATCTCCTCTCCCGGCTCATATTTAGCCGCTTTACCATCGACCTTGAATTTCTTGGGCTTCTTGCCAATCCAAATCGTTTTCCCCTCATGCTCCGCAGGATAGTCAGCCTTGACAGCAATCAACGAAAACGCATCGCTGGCAATCGCCATCCCATCCTCAAAGTGAACGCCCATCATGCCGGGATGCGTCGGGTCGTTGCCTGTGAACGGCGTAACATCCACCTTCGGCGCGACCTTGCTACCTTTCACCCTGCCCGTAACGCTCTCACTATCAAGCTGCACGTCGACCATCTTCCCAATCGCCGATTCCTTGCCCGCCGCATTTTTCCCACCATTCCCCTTGCCGGCTCCGGAATTTTTACTACCTTTGCCGTGAACATTTTCTGCTTGCGTAGGAACAAGGTCCGGCAGGTCGTTTTGACCCTTGGCTAAGCACCACTCAGAGCCATCAGCAGAAGATGTTTTTCTATATACAGATCTTCCATCGATTATTTCTTTTCTAACTTTTTTGGGATTGATGATGTGGTTGCTAATTGAAACTTCCATTCCATTCTTTTTTACGGTAATGCTCTCAAAATGGGTAATATACCTTCCGTTCCAATCCTTGAATGTCTTGATAAATAAGATTTTACTTTGTCTCTCTGCGCTTTCAAGAGGTTCTTCTTTTACAATAATTAAGTCGGGGCGTTCCAAGGTTGGCTTTATCATGCCTAATTGGTCTTTCCTTTCTTTAGATGCAAGCTTGTCAAACTGATTTTCACCCAACTTCACTTCACCAATTGGGGTGTTTACGCGATTATTAGGGAATTCTTTATTCCAATTCTCAAGCGTATAAACAATTTGTTGCGCTTGCTCGGCGTTGTCATTCATTGACTTTAGTAATTCGTCAATGTGCTTATCAAACTCTTCTTTAGCGATAAGTCGGTCTGCCTCGGTGCGCAATCGTGCCGAGTTGTTAACGCCATCGTTCCTGTCGTTGCGACCTTGTGTGTAGGTACGCGTGAGTAGGTCGGACTTATGGCCAAGTTGGAAGAAATATCCCGAACGGCCTAAATGATAGGCGGTTAATAAATTTTCGGGGGTCAAGTCTTTTAATGGCAACTGCAATGACTGCTCTTCGAGTTCGTGGAAACGCTTGGCTATAGGCGATGCGGCTTCACGCTTTTCAATCTCGGCCTCGCGGTTGCTATCCCAATTGCTAAGCTGGGATTGAAGTTTGCGTAATTGCCCCTCCATCTCTTTGCTTTCCTTGCTGCCGTTCGGCAAGTTGTGGTATTTCTCTGCGATAGCATCGAACTCATCTTTCACGCGCTGGCGCGCCTCTCTGCTATACTCATTGTCAACCTCCTCGGTGATGCGCTTGTGCTCCGCCTCGTACTGCTTTGCTAACTCATGGCGCGCCTTGTTTTGCTCGGCGACCTCTGCCAGCACGCGCTCGCACGCAACGCGCTCCGCATCGGGCATGTGTGTCTCCTGCGCATATTTCTGCAAGGCCTCAAAACTAGTATTCTGCTTGGCTTGTTGCGTCGTTGTGAGTTCCTTAAAGTCAATATCCGTATGCTCGTCAAGAATCCACTTGGCATCATCAAGCTCAACCAGCCGCTGACCTCGCATTTGCTCGATGCGTTTATAATCTCGAAATAAGTATATCTTAATCTGTGACGCCCTCTCCCCCTGGGGGAGAGGGCGTCACAGATTAGCTTATACTAACGCGCTCAATCTTTCTACTTTAAGTCTGCGCTGGTCTGCGTGCAAAAAGGCCTATTCTTGCGCAAAAAAACACCCCAAGGGTGAGAGACCTTGGGGTGTTTTGATGGAGTGCTTAATCCTCCTGCTAATCCTCCTGCTTGGGGAGTGGGGGAGGAGTGGGTAGCGTGGTGGGCTTGTCCTCAGGCGTCGAGGGCGTCACCGGTGCATCGGGCGTTGCCGGAGCATCGGGAGCACTGGGTGTCTCGGTTGCAGGGGCGTCGGTGTTGCTGGCGGGTGCGTCGGCCGGGGTGTCGGTGGGTGTTTCGCTTTGGGCGTTGAGGAGTTGCTCGGTGCGCGATTGCCACTGGCGGGGGCCGAAGATGCGCTCGGCGTCCTCGGTGAAGATGACTTCGCGTTGCTGGAGCAGCTCGGCCAGTTGGTGGTGGCCCTCGCTGTATTGCGTGAGGATGGTGCGGGCGCGTTCATACTGCTCGTCGATGATGCGCTGCACCTCGCTGTCGATGGTGTGGGCGCGCTCCTCGCTGTAAGGTTTTGCAAAGCCGTAGGTTTGCGACGAACTGTCGTAATACGACACATTGGGCAACTTGTCGCTCATGCCATAGTAGGTGACCATGGCGTAAGCAATCTTGGTGGCACGCTCCAGGTCGTTCAGGGCGCCCGTGTCGGTCACGCCCAGGAACATNTCCTCGGCAACGCGGCCTGCCATGAGCGAACAAATCTTGTCGAGCAACGCTTGCTTGGGCTCGATTTGACGCTCCTCGGGCATATACCACGCTGCGCCCAGNGCCTTGCCGCGCGGCACGATGGTGACCTTGATGAGCGGGTCGCCATAACGCAGGTGCCAGCTCACGGTGGCGTGTCCCGCCTCGTGGATAGCGATTGAGCGGCGCTCCTCGTCGGTAATCACCTTGGAACGCTTCTCNAGGCCGCCCACGATGCGGTCGATGGCATCCATGAAGTCTTGNCGCTGCACCACGCTCTTGTTGTGGCGGGCGGCGATGAGTGCTGCCTCGTTGCACACGTTAGCGATGTCGGCACCCGAGAAGCCCGGNGTCTGCCGCGCGAGCANGTCGAGGTCCACACTGTCGTCGGTTTTCACCTTGCGCAGGTGCACNTGGAAAATCTCCTTGCGGTCGCTCAACTCGGGCAGCTCGACGTAGATTTGACGGTCGAAGCGGCCGGCACGCAGCAACGCCTTGTCGAGGATGTCGGCACGGTTGGTGGCAGCGAGGATAATCACGCCGCTATTGGTCCCGAAGCCGTCCATCTCGGTGAGCAGCTGGTTGAGCGTGCTCTCGCGCTCATCGTTCGACCCCATGTTGGGATTCTTGCCNCGGGCGCGGCCCACGGCGTCAATCTCGTCGATAAAGACGATGCACGGNGCTTTCTCCTTGGCCTGACGGAAGAGGTCGCGCACACGCGAGGCACCCACGCCCACAAACATCTCCACAAAGTCGGAACCCGACATCGAGAAGAAGGGCACATTGGCCTCGCCAGCCACAGCCTTGGCCAGCAGCGTTTTACCCGTTCCCGGAGGCCCCACGAGNAGTGCGCCCTTGGGAATCTTGCCACCCAGGTCGGTATAGCGTTGTGGATTCTTGAGGAAGTCCACAATTTCGGCAATTTCCACCTTAGCCTCGGCCAGACCAGCCACGTCCTCAAACGTCACCCTGTTGGCCGTGTTTTTATCAAAGATTTTAGCCTTCGACTTNCCCACGCTGAAGATGCCGCCGCCGCTGCCACCAGCGCCGCCCGACATGCGCTTCATCAGGAAGAACCAGAAGGCGATAATCAAGATGGTGGGGCCAAACCACAGCAGGAAATTCGAGAGCGCATCGGTCTCGTTGTTATATTCCACCGTGCCCGTGTACAGGCCCTCTTGNTTCCANTTCTCGACGCTCTCTTGCACCTTGTCGCTCGACGGAATGCCTGTCGTAATCACCGCGTCAAATCCGCGTGTGGGCTTGTAATTCTGGTCCTTAAAGACCACCTTTGCCAGCGAGTCGGTCAAGACAGCCTCGGCTGTCTTTTTGTCACCATAGACGGTGATGCCCTTCACACCTCCAGGGGTGGTGACATAGCTTGCAAACTCGTCCCAGCTCACCTCGCGCGATACCGAATTGTCGCGCATAAAGTAGATGCTGGCCAGCGCAATTGCCACCAGGGCATACATCCAGTAGATGTTAAACTTGAGGTAAGGTCCTCGCTTATTGTCGTCTTGAGGCATAAAATGAAATCGGTAAATGCTTGTTATTAAGTTGATTATGTACTACCACGCGACGCGCTGCAATCAATCCAGGTCGGGGACCAGGGTGATTTTTGCGTCGGCCCACAGTTGCTCCAAGTTGTAACGCTCGCGATACTCGGGCAAAAATACATGTACATAAATCGTGCCATAGTCGATGATAATCCACTGCGAGTTCTGGTAGCCATCGTAATTAAAGGGGCGCACACCGATGGTCTTCTCGACATACTCGCGGATGCTGTCGGCAACAGCATCGACATGCATCGTCGAGTTTCCATTACAGATGATAAATCCCTGTGCGACAGCGTTCTCGATACCCGACAGGTCGACCACTGCAATGTTGTGGCCCTTCTTCTCCTGGATTCCCTCGATGATGGTGTCGACTAACTTCTTTTGTGACGTCATAAAAAATATTAAAAGTGAATGTTGATTAGGTTGTTCACGTGCGATGCAGCGATACCTCACATCGCAAAGGGCAAAGGTAACAATTATTTGTCATTCCCAAGCCATCCCCCCTCCCTTTTTCCCAAAAAAAATCTAACCCCTAACGCCTAANGCCTAAAACCTAACGCCTANCTTGTCATCTCGCAGAAATTGTGTAACTTTGCANCCACAAATAGAAACAAATAGAAAAAGTAATGCAAACTAACAAGAAATACCGTGCGAGCGACAAGATGAGTGCGCTCATTAGCGATAACTTCATGCTGCTCATGGTGATGAGCCGCTTCGGCCTGTCGCTGGGCTTCGGCGACAAGAGCGTGGGCGACGTCTGCGCCAGTCAACACGTCGATTGCGACACCTTCCTCGCCGTGGCAAACTTNATCAGTAGCGACCGNTCGAGTTACGANATGAACGAACTGCCGCCCTTCAAGGTCGAGTCGTTGATGAAATACCTTAAGAATGCCCACGATTACTTCCTCGATTTCGACCTGCCCATGGTGCGACGTCGCTTAATCGAGGCCATCGACTTCTCGGGTGAAGACAAGGTATCTTACCTGATTCTCAAGTTCTTCGACAGCTGGGTGGCCGAGGTCCGTGCACACATGGAGAACGAAAACCGCCAAGTGTTCACCTACGTCGAGAAACTCCTCGCTGGCAAGGCTAAAAAGGGCTACTCNATTGCCAAATTTGCCCGNCACCACGCGCAAATCGACGAGAGCCTGCGCGANCTCAAAAACATCATCATCAAGTACTTGCCCGAGCGCGGCGACAACAACCTGCTCAACGCCGTGCTGTTCGACATCTTCAACTGCGAGCAAGACTTGGCATCGCACCGCGAGGTCGAGGACTACCTCTTTGTCCCCGCCGTGATGCAACTCGAAAAGGAGGTGGCACAGCAATGAACGATAACGACAATATCACCAAAATCGTTGTGGCCGACAGCTCGGCAATCATCCGCGCCGGCCTTGTCGCAGTACTCCGTCGCCTGCCCGACATGAATGTGCAAGCCGTCGAGGTGCAGTCACAAGAGTCGCTGCGCAGCTACATGGTCACCCATGCCCCCGACATCGTCATTGTCAACCCCATGTTCGACGGCGTGATGGACATCCGCNCCCTNCGTGCCGACAANCGCGACCTCGACACCCGCTACATNGCCCTGGCAAGCACCGTNNTCGATAACAACGCCCTCAAGGACTACCACGACCACATCGGCGTCTACGACAGCATCGACACCATCGCCGAGAAAATCAAGGGACAACTCGCCGACGCAACTGCCGACGACGATAGCGACCGCGAAAACCTCAGCGACCGCGAAAAAGAAATCGTTGTCTACATCGTCAAGGGATTGACCAACAAAGAGATAGCCGACAAACTCTGCCTCTCAATCCACACCGTCATCACCCACCGACGCAACATCAGCCGCAAGCTCCAAATTCACTCCTCGGCAGGCCTCACCATCTACGCAATCGTCAACAAACTCGTCGACATCCACGACGTCAACGACCTNCTGTAGCGTAAGGTGGCAGCCGCANCTTGCGCCACCAATTTTCGCCAAAAAGCACATCCCATTTTAATAGGAAAAACTGGGGGGGGCTGTGCTAAAACTTGTAGANAACTGGAAAGGCTCGGAGAGCCGCCCTTGACCTACCCCCAGGCCGAGCGNAGCGTTAGCGAGTCGCGAGCCCTNGGGCATGGACTATAAACTAACTCGTTCCCCGAAGGGGCACACCTTCACATGCAAATGCCTAATTTACAGGAAAGTGGACCTCTTCGAGGGCCCATTGCTGGGGAGCGTTGGGTCCCAGGACTCGTTCCTCGCTACGCTCGGCACTCGGCCTGGGGGTAGGTTAAGTCAACCCCTGCGGGGTTGTCAAGCCTGCAATATCTTTTGCATTATCGTGTTTTGACTCGCGTTACTGCAGTAGCGGCATCAACTCCTCGAGACTGCTCACGCGCACAAAAAAGTCGCTATAGTGGCCACGAATCATCCCTCGTTGCTGCAACGCCTCGAGCAAATCCATCATGGGCTGCCAGAAATTGTCAACATCGTACAAAATCACGCGCTTGCTGTGAAACCCAATCGTGTTTGCCGCAGCGACCGTAAACACCTCATCGAGCGTCCCGATTCCACCCGGCAGCGCGATAATTGCATCGCTCCGCTCCACCATGATATCCTTGCGGTCGCTCAGATTGTTGCACCACACAAGTTCAGTCAAGTCAGGGTAAACCCGTCGTCCCCCCTCCATCTTCAAGATGCGCGGCACCACGCCCACCACGTCGCCACCCACGCTCCGTGCCGCCTCGGCCACAATGCCCATCAGCCCCATATTCGTGCCGCCATACACAATCACGTGCCCCGCACGAGCCAGCCCCTCAGCCAGCCCCCACGCCGCCTCTTGAAACCGCCTATCCAGCCCCTCACACGCCGAACAAAATACCGAAACCTTCATCTTCTCTCAATTATTTAGTTTTAACCCCTCAAAGGTACAACTTTCTCGCAACTCCAGCAAATCTTGGCCAACATCGAGTTGCTCGATGGTGAGCTATTTTCGTTCGGATAAGCTATCCAAGCGGGCGGCAGCTTATCACCCAGGCGCGGGCGTGTATCGCTCCAGTTACAAGAACGCGATGCGCCTAACGCGCACGGAAACGAATATGGCTTATCGCACAGCCGACCACTTGCGGTGGCAGCAAATGAACTTTGTCATCGGTATCGAGATTCGCACGTCTAATCACCACCCTGCTCCAGATATATGCGATGACCTAAAAGGGCGATACCCAAAGGACTTCAAGTTTGTAGGTTGGCACCCGCAGTGTCGCTGCCACGCGGTCCCGATTCTCTCGGACCTTGACGAGATGATAGAATGGGGTAATCAAGTGGTGGCAGGCGAAGCCGATATTGATAGTTATCAGCCCGAGCAAATTTCTGATGCACCGCAAGTGTTTACAGATTGGCTGAGCAATAATCGCGAACGAGCAAAGGGATGGGAGACAACGCCATATTTCATTCGGGACAACTTGAAATATTCAGACAATTTTGTTACTGGAACATACACGCCTGCTGAAAAGAAATTCACGAGGGCGAGAAGAACAAAGGCAGCGATGGTAGAAGCGCTTGGGGGGTATCTACAGCGTATCTATTTGAATATTTCGAATACAGAGAAAGCTGCGATATTTCATTACACCCGTGGGGACATACCCGCAAGCAGGCAGTTAAATAAGCAGTTGCGGGATGGCAAGCTGAATGATTTTAATGTTGCGTTTTCTGAACTTTTGTCAAATGCCTTGGCAAAGATAGAGCCAGTCGAAACCACCGTCTACAGAACTATGCGTCTAAATAGAACACAACTTATGGATTGGATTATAAATGCAGAGAATCAAAGCGAGATTATCTTTGAAGGCTTCACCTCGTCAAGCTCAAGTAAAGACGTTGTCATAGATTTTGCCAAGAAACACGCTGGCCGAAAGAACAACGAAACAGACGTCCTGCTTGTCATTAAAGGCAAGTCGGGGCGTCCAATAGAAAAGTTGTCACAATTCAGTGGTCGTTTTGAGGGGAAACCCAATCAACATGAGATTGTGTTTGATAAGAAAAAGCGTTTTAGGCTTATATCGAATGAGGAAATTAGCGGTATCTGTACACGTAAATTTGTGCTTGAGGAGGTTTAAAGGAAGCCGTCTTCATCTTCGCCCTCGGCAATATCTTCATCTTCTGCCGCCCATCGTGCAAGCATTGGGTAGTCTTTGAGCATCTGTTGGTATTCACGTTCTCGGCGTGCTTTTTCCTCGGGCGACAAGGCTTCGTATTCAGCAGCTTGTTTTGCCTGTCTTTCTTCTATTCTTGCCCAAATCTCCTCGAATCTTTTTAGAAACTCCGGAGAATACTTTTTATTTTCTTCTTCTGTTGCCATGATGATTATCGTTATTGTTCTTAAAAACGGGGCGGACTCAATCTCCGCCCCACAAAGGTAGTAAAAATTCTGAAATTACAAATTTGACTCATCGATGTGAATCGGTGTGTACGCTGTAAGCAGGATGCCCTGCTTGATGCGGCAGAGGGCGTTCTCGTAGTCGTATTTCTCAAGGTTGATGTTTCGCAGGGTTGAGTACTTGATGCCAAGTTGCTCCTTGGAGAGATATTGCGAAACGGCCTTTTTCGAGCCAAAGTACCAATCCTTTTGGCCTTTGTAGGCCACGTTTAGTTCAACGTGGATAACTTTTCTCCCGATAGTCATAGCACCTCATTGTTTTTGCATACAAGCGCGTTGCCGACAATCCAATCGAGTCGAGAACAAGCATTGTAACGTTGAGCAACCCAAGTCGCAAACATGTTCTCTTCACGGCTAAGCATTGATAAACACGCGGGGATTTGCGCCGCCGTTGATGATTATTAACGTGGGGGAATTGGGTGGATGGGGGAATTTTAGCTACTTTTGTGGGTTGAAATCTGTGAACCGGGCAATGATGATGAGACGAATTGCAACAGTTATCGTGGCAGTGGTGGGCGCAGTGATGCTGTGGACACCCGCCGCGCACGCGCAAATCAATGCCGAGCAGGTTGTGACCATCGGCCGCAACGCGCTCTACTTTGAGGACTACATCCTGTCGATCCAATATTTTAATAAGGCGATTCAGGCGAAGCCGTTTCTCGCCGACCCTTACTTCTTCCGCGCCGTGGCTAAGCTCAACCTCGAGGACTACCAGGGCGCCGAGGACGATGCGTCACTCGCCATCGACCGCAACCCGTTTATCGTCGATGCCTACCAGGTGCGCGGCGTGGCGCGGCAAAATATGCGCAAGTTTGAACTCGCCGTCGCCGACTACAACCGCGGCCTCGAGTTGATGCCCGAGGACAAGAACCTCATGATTAACCGCGCCGTGTGCCTGGGCGAACTCAAGCGCTACGACGACGCCCTCGAGGCATACGAGAAACTCAANCGCATCGANGGCAAGAACGACCGCCTGTACTTGGGCATGGCCCACCTGCGCCTNGAGCAGGGCGACACCACAGCCGCACTCGACGACATCAACCACAGCATCGCCCTGTCGCACAACAANGCCAGCGCCTACGCCATGCGTTCCGANATTGCCATGCGCCAGCGCCGCGACTGGAAAGCCGCACAGGCCGACATGGACTCCGCCATCATCCTCGAGCCCCGCTACNCNGGCTACTTNGTGAACCGCGCTTACATGAAATACAACCAGGACGATTACTTTGGCGCNATGGCCGACTACGACTACGCCATCAGCCTTGACCCCGCCAGCATCGAGGGNCATTTCAACCGCGGCTTGCTGCTTACCGANGTAGGGGAGAGCAACAAAGCCATCAACGACTTCACCTACGTCCTCAAGAGCGACCCCGACAACTTCATGGCCACCTACAACCGCGCCCTCCTCTACATGCGCACCGGCCAGTATCGCAAAGCCGTCGCCGATTTCAACACCGTCCTCAAGAAATATCCGCAATTTGAAGCCGGCTACATGGCTCGCGGCGAGGCACGTCGCAAAATGGGCGACATGAAGGGCGGTAACGCCGACTACGACCGCGCCCTCGCGATTTTCAAGAGCAAGAAGACCCGCGTGTCGACCTTCAACCCCGCCGAAGTCGAGGCCAAGGAAGCCAACCGTCGCGCCGAGCANCTCGCCCAGAGCGGTGAACTCCCCGCCGAGACNCAAGACGAAATCATGAACCGCTTCAACACGCTGCTCACCGTCCCCGCCGAGAACCCCGTCAAGCCCGAGTATGCCAACCGCCAGCGCGGCCGCATCCAGAACGCCAACTTCGAAATCGAGCCCGAGCCCATGTTTGAACTCTGCTACCACGCCACCGACGACGAGTTGCGCAGCGCCACCTACTACATGCGCGAAGTCACCGAGGCCAACGAGAGCGGCATGNTACCCGCCCTGCTCTCGCTCGCCAGCGGCAGCNCCCGCTTAAGCGAGGACGCCATCAANCGCCACTTTGCCAGCATCGAGTACTACAACAGCCTGCTGTCGACCTCGCGNCCCCGCGCCATCGACTACTTCGCCCGCGGCCTCGACTACGTAATCGTGAAAAATCCCACCGCNGCCNTNGCCGATGCCAACCGCGCCATCGCCCTCAGCCCCCAAATGGCGCTGGCCTACATGCTCCGCGCCCANGCCCACTACCTGCAGTACCAAATGACCCTCACCGGCGTCAACGACGAAGTGAGCCCCGACGGTGGCGACATCAAGGCACAAACCATGCTCCACAGCCAGCAGGGCAACGAACTGCTCCACGCCATCGTGGCCGACTGCGACAGCGTCATCGCCCTGTCGCCCAGCAACGTGTATGCCCGCTTCAACAAAGGCAATGCCTACATGCTGCTCAACGACAACACCGCCGCCATCAGCGCCTTCACCCAAGCCCTNGCCATCAAGCCCGACCTGGGCGAGGCCTACTACAACCGCGGNCTCATGTACCTGCGCATGGGCAACAAGGAAAAAGGCGTNGCCGACCTGAGCAAAGCCGGCGAGCTCGGCATCCTCCCCAGCTACAACATCCTCAAGCGCATGAACAATTAACCCCCCGATGAAACTTAAGTTATTGCAGGCTTGACAACCCCGCAGGGGTTGACTTAACCTACCCCTAGGCCGAGTGACGAGCGTAGCGAGGAACGAGTCCTGGGGCCCAACGCTCCCCAATGATGGTGGATGTGTCAAAAGTTAACGTGGGGTTAAGGCTCGGAGAGCCTTCTTTAACCTATCCTCAGGCCGAGCGGAGCGATAG